>Ga0123355_10015816_pt1 | contig 11870 bp, 8 predicted proteins | sample TergutEmb28metaG_3_FD_89872 | JGI IMG/M metagenome (GOLD analysis project Ga0123355, IMG submission 89872) | Embiratermes neotenicus P1 segment gut microbial communities from Petit-Saut dam, French Guiana - Emb289 P1 | ecosystem: Host-associated > Arthropoda: Insects > Digestive system > Gut ... | reverse complement strand
TCGGTAGGACTCCTCTGAACCAGTGATCAGCCCTAGGCAGAGAATTCTACCTGACAACACACAACACTGACAAAAGACTGACAGTCACGCCCCTAGCAGGATTCGAGCCCACAATCCCAGCAAGCGAGCGGCCACAGACCCACGCTGCCATTCGGATAGCAGGGTGCATACTGTGAGGTAATACAATATATATATATATATATATATATATATGTTACTTGTTAAATGCGTTTGGTTGGATTTGTATGAATAACGTGTTTAATGCATGAAAGATGAATCACTTTTAAGATCTTATTTATTGAATTCACTTTCGATCCTTATAGCAAACTTTGCTATAGACGCGTTTATTTCTCAAAAGTAAAGTTGTGTTATGTAATGTAAAATTGTATAGTGTACCAAAGAGTCCGGTACAGGACAGACGGCCTTTTTAGGCGCGTTCGCAGAATTTGGAAACGAAACCATTAGTTTTGTCATGTCTGTCCGTTCGCAGGGAACAACTCGGCTCCCACTGGACGGATTTCATGAAATACGATATTCGAGTATTTTTCGAAAATCTGTCGAGAAAATTCAAGTTTCATTAAAGTCGGACAAGAATTAAGGACACTTTACATGAAGACCAATATACATTTTTGAGCATATCTCGCTCCTTCTTAGAATGAGAAATGTTTCAGAAAACGGTGCAGACAAAACCAAAAACACACATTTTATGTTCAATAACTTTTTTTTTCTTTCTTTTTTTAACGGAAATCGAACCTCTTATGAGATAATGTGGAAACATTTGTTGAGCGGGGCTAGCCACAGATGACAATATGGTGCACGCGCATTGCACGCTGGATACCTAAGGTTTAAAACACTCTAAATATGTAATATTTTTTGCTTGTCCACTGCGAAAATGTTTGCACGACAGCGCCTCAATGTTACGTTACACACACATTGCCTGACTTTTTTTGTTGTTGCATGTACAGAACTGCCTAACACGACAATTGCATAAACTCTGGTGAATATCTCTACTATAATAAGGAAGAAAAAGTAATGAGTGCCAACCATAATTTCTTCCATTAAAATCGTATTGCAATGAAAGGACCAATTAAGGAAGCACTTTTGCCAACACTGATAGCGTCTGTAAAGTACGTAACGGATGCGAGAGAGTGTAATACAGCTGATATAAGAGAGGGCTCAGTCGTTCACTACCGTCGTAAAGTAGTGTCAAGTTTATGACCTGCATCGCACAGGCATCTTTTGGGCAGCATTTTATGTGGCAGGGAAGAATGTCGTATAAAATGCCATCGTATTAGGCATATCTGATTACAGATGGTGGAAAACTTTTAGCCCTACCACCCGTAGAATAAAATTGAAATCTTGTACGTTGTGAATCTATCATTAATGTAAGTGTGGTTCTCTTAGACACCTTCAAATTTGACTGCGTTTTGAAATATGTAACAAGGAGGGCAATCTTTGATTGTGGTTTACTGCTGTCAGGTGCACATTTATGAAGCGGTACAAATTAAATCAGACACAAAATTGTGTTTTAAGACTTGAATTTACCATTTCATTAATCTGGAATGTTAGCGACAAACTGACTCTAAAATAGGATGTGTTGGACACAGCGAATGAAAGCAAATTACTTTGCAGAATAGAATTAGTGAGAAGCTATTTTCTTCACACAGAGTCACATTTTTACTCAAATCCAAACTTCTGTGTTTCAGAATTGATTTTGCTTTTGTCCTCATGCATGTAAGCTACTTTCTTTTCCAATCAAGATGTATCATGAAAGTCAATTCATTATCGATAGCAAAGCATGGATTCGTTATATGCATAGAGTAACATATAATGAAAGATGCCTAAGTGCAGGTAACGAAAACGACTACTTATAGCCTAACATCAGCGAATTACAATTTTAAACAGGTAGGCCACTTTTATCACTAAAATTAATATTAATGGTCTGACCTCTGTAAATTGCAAATGATTTTCTTTTTGCGTGTCTCCCTTACCGTACGCTGAATTACTCTGACTTTGTTATGTTGGTAATTATGTAGGGTCATTAAATGGTGGTAAAAAATGTAGGAGAACAATTCTCCAGTAGCGTTCACGGGCGTTTCACACATGCGCGCAAACACACACACACAAGTATGTGTGTGTGTGTGTGTGTGTGTGGGCACTCCTTACAATATTGTTTCCATTAAAATATGTTGTTCCGGTTAAAACCGGGAATGTTCTGCATTACTTAATAAAGCTCTTAAAAGTGATTTTTAAAATAAGTAACTTGTGGTTTACCTCTTCCTACCCAGAACACTAAAATAATCCTCTTTCTGTAGACTCGAAATGGCCACTTGCTAAACCGTGTTTCTGGCATGAGCTGGTGGCGCAGTTCTGTTTCGTGTGTCAACAGCAGCTGTGCTGTTATCTGAGTACCTCCAAGGCACTTGTGCAGGCTGGGAAGAAGCAGCGCAACATACAGGCATGTAAAGCTTGTAACGGAGAAGTTTGTCAGGACAAATGTTGAAACAGATTCTCATTGTTAATTAAACTAGAAGTAGACGATATTAAGGAAAAGCCTTAATCGAAAAAGTGCGACGCCACCGGTTAGAGAGTCCGGGGTTGTAACCTAATTGGGAATGATGAATTTTCTCTTCTCCATTCCCACCCGAAACAGCCCTGAGGCTCCCTGTCTCCTGTGCAATAGATACCGAGGTCATTCCTTGTGGGTAAAGCCGTCGGGGCGTGGCTTTCACGACCCACTCCCTTGTAGCTCCAAGGTTAAAACGGAGCAGAGCTATAGGATCCCAAAATATTTTGCAACATGGGCGAGAGAAATTGTAGCAGACAGTCGCGGGGTGAGAGAGATTCGACGGCACAAGCGATCATAAAGACTTTCCATTTTGTAGGCGTGCAACCGGAATCCACCGACACTTAGGATCACTTAGCATCACATTATTCTATTCCAACGGGAGAATCATAGGGCACCACGTTTTACACATGGTCAGTCTGCCTCAACTCTACACACAGCTACACACAGCATGCAATTTCATAGCGCTCTATTTCGAGTTGGCAACAGAGCGCAGCCGTGCGTGTGCAGACCCACCCTTCATAGGACGCCTCGTTGGCATGACGTGAGAGGAAAAAGACTTGTCAGACATTAAAGCTACTAGACAACATTAACAATATCGTGTCTAGAAGCAGAGTGACTGACGTAACTACTGTTGATAGAAGAGCAACAGAAGCCGAGTAGTGGGGACTTATTTTGCCGTCTCTGCGCCACGGGAAACTTGTGTGTACATGTCGAGTAATTCCATGAAGACCGACTGACTTTAATACTTTAAGCGCCGAATGAAATCCCATCTGCCATTTGCTGGCATTAATAGGAGCTCACCATATTCTCCACGTTAGCAGGATACGGGTTAAATGACAAACTTCTGCGCTTGTCACAAACAGTACAGTCTTCTTCCTCAGTCACGTGATAGCAACCACAATGTATCAGAGGCCAACTGCCACATTTACCGCTGCTATAATGGGTAGACACCGCAGATCCTCTAGTAACCCGGGAGTGACCTGAAAGCATTCTGCACGCATTCTGGCCGTCGGCACGTCTGGCATCTCAAATCTCCAACAGACTGATCTACGCGTACACGACGTTGCGCACTTCTGACATGATGCTAGGCTCGCTAACTCTATCCCTGACACCGGAGAATTTATGCAATCACTTGAACCATACCCCTACAATAATTTAGTACTTACCTGAAACATAACGACAGCGCCCATGTGACACTGCATTATTTTACATTTTTGACACTAATTACGTTAATTTGGTACAATAAAAGCAGCTTAAAATTTCGGCAGGACACTGTTACAGTGATCAACAACATACGTGTTATCAATATACTGTGGTCCATGAGAGACACTTTGATATTGCGATTTCACTACATAGCATGCTGCGAACTAGAGAAACTGTGGATAGGCAGCTACATTTAGAGTGCATACTAACGCTCATGAAGTAACAACATGCACCACGTGGTGCTGCTTTCTAGATAACTCTATGAACGTAGGCAATACTAACTCAGTACACCTTTCCCCGGAATTCATCGCTTCCAACTTCTGCTTATACGTGTTACTACTTGTCAATATAACGACAGCATAACAAGCGTTATGCTCTCTACATTACATTATGTTTTTGTGTATAATATTTATGAATATATATTTATGAATTTACTGAACATAATTATTTAACATTCTTGCCACGGGACATTGTTACAGAAGCTAGTGTATTGCCGGGATTTAATTTCAAAATTGTTATTTTGCCATTAATTTTATACTAATTATAAGCACGCGAGTGACTGAACTTCCATTAATTTTAATATATCATTAACACTTTACTGTTAGAATAGTGGGTTCCCTGAAGGCGGCCTTTTGTGACCGAAACATGTAGATAAAGAACTTGTAATAAATGTAAATCTGATGTAGTTTCGTGTAATTATGGTTTATAAGTGGGTACTGTCACACGAATAAATTTACAATGAACAATGGAAACTTCTAAGCTAGAATGAAAAAATAAAAACAAGAGAATATGTGTGTATTTTTCTCTGTATTTGCATCTGTAAATGGCTCTGCTGCACTATTTGCACATCTGGTCACGAAGCACACCTTTCCAAACCATCAACTATTTAGAGCACAGACATAAATGTGTGTAACGCTTGTTTCAACGTTCCAAACTGTCCATGCAGTGCAATTGTGTGTCTGTGATGGTCATAAAAAACTAGAAAGGCAAGTACCTATGACGAACACTGCGGAGCGCTCGCGCAACCATTGCTGCCACGGAAAAGCGATAAATATTAAATATTACGAATGTGTGTCTGTAGCCCTGGTTATCTAGCATAAAAAGAACATGCGCCTTATTATATTGTCAGCTGTGGCCAGTCTGGAATTACTACATTTTTCCACACTATCTTATGAAATTTACGAATTTCCGGAAAATGTATCGTGTTTGAATACAAAATGTGTATTTTGATTTCCTCTACATATTTTCTCTGAAGCATTTCTCATTCTAAGACGAATTCAGCGAGATATTATCATAAATTCCACAGGTCTTCATGTGAAGTACCCGTCATTTTTATCATTTTTTAATTAAACTTGTAGTTTTGGACAGATTTTCGAAAACAAAATTTCATGAAAATCCATACAGCGGGAGCCGAGTTGACCATTGAGGAAGGACGGACAGACGCAGAGTGAGAAATTACGGTGCTAAGCAGTTAACAAGACAGGCAATATACTTATAACAATGTATAATGTAACAATGGGGTGCGTTCGCTTACCATTGTTGCAGTGGAAAAGCAATAAGTATTACATCTTTTGAGAGTTTGTTTTTGTAAAATTAGGTATCTAGCATGCAATGCGCATGCGCCATATTGTCATTTGTGGCCTGCCCCGCCCTACAATATTTTCCACATTATCTCATAAACGGTACGATTTTCGAAAAAAGAAAAGAGATATTGAATATAAAATGTGTGTTTTTTTCTCTGCAACTTTTGCCTGAAACATTCCTCATTCTAGGAGAAATTGAGGCTGATACGATCATAAATGTATTTTAGTCTTCTTGTAAAGTGCCCTTTTTTTGTTCGATTTTACTAAAATTTTAATTTTCTCGACAGATTTAAAAAAAATACTCACATATTAAATTTCATGAAAAATCCGACCGGTGGGAACTAAGTTGCTCCATGCAGACAGACAGACAGACAGATGGGCAGAATGACAAAGCTAATAGTGGATTTTCGAAATTCTGTGAACGCGCATAAAAACGGGAACTTTCTCTGAAGAATAATTCGTGACTCCCTAGCTGTTACGCTGTGTCGTTATTTATGCAATTCCCGAAGTTTCGAAAAAGCCTAGTACCGCCATGAAGGCATTACAACCTTAAAAAATTCGGGAATACACACCCAAAGGCACGGCATCACAAGCTGGACGGGCCAGGAGAATTTACCTCCAGCAGTACAGTACTTCTGATCTACCCGCGACTGTTCATTTGTATTAACCAACTGAATTTTAATGGAGACGCAGCTTATTCTATAAGGCAGACCCTGAATTTGCAAATGTTATTAAAGTGTCTTTATCTTTGCACCGTGCATTTTGTAGTTTATTTAAATAATACACCAACAAATGCACATATATAGTCCTTAATAATCTAAAATTTACATTAAAACACTTATGCTATATTGCCTTAACAATCTATTCAGTACACTTATTTTTACTTTCAGACGTGCTGCCACAGCACCAAATTAATATAAAGAAGTAAATCACTGAATGTTTTAAACTGTAACTTTAGCAAGGAACAAAGTACGCTCCCTGAGGATGATCGTACGATCGAAACATGTAGGAGCGTTTTAAGTGTTTTAATGCAAATTTTAGTTTATTAAAGACTATATATGTGCATTTGTATGTGTGTTACTTAAATAAGTTATTAAAGTGATTCTCAGGATTCATTCTGTTAAAGCACTACTAATTAAATGCTTAATATTTTTCTACATGGTCATATGGCGCCAGAAGTTTTGAATTCTCTTTGGTTGCTGTGATAGGTGCCGATGAAGAAGAACAAATCTTCGAGGACCGTAAAATATTTAATTTTTTTTTTTCACTTCACTCAAGAAGACCAACAAACACACATATTTAAGATGTGTCTATCGCTTATTATTTGCTCACCAACATGTTTCGATCGCTGTCATGATCATCATCAGGGTAGCTTACAAGAATGTCAGGAATCCAAAATAAAAAAGGTTAAAATGTGTAAGTGAACCACTCAGTTTTTACAAAAAAAAACTTCTCGAACTTATTATGCAGTCACTAAAAGGAAGTTTTAGCTACCATTACAATGTAATAAAATTCATCTTCTTAATAAAACGAAGTAAACCACGTGAAAAACTGTGCGTATTGTTTTGTGTAGTTTGTGTACATCCTGTACGCTCTATAGACGTTTGTGTTACAATGGAATGTTTGAGACTTCATGAGTATAACCAGTGCGAAACTTTTTTTTTGTAAAAATTGAGGGATTCACTTACATATTTTAACAATATTTTTGGATTCCTAATATTCTTGTAAGTTACCCTGATAACGATCTTGACATCGATCGAAACGTGTTGGTGAACGAATAAAAAGCGATGAACACATCTTAAATATGTGCATTTGTCGGTCTTCTTATATGCATTTAAATATCATTTTTATTGCGCGAAATGGAACATTTTGAGTAATTTGGAATTTCTTGACACACTGTAGAATCGTCAGAGGGTTAAGTGGAAGTGTTTACCAGTCGATCAGTCAGTTATGTTGTACCGTTATGTGCTAGTAGTGTTGGTCTTAATTCGCTGATCATCATGTCTGATTTGTGAAGCTTTATTTTGTTACAAGTTGTAAAGTTTCATTCTTGTGAGGATCATACAGACAGAATCAGCTCTTCCTCTAATTCATGTTTCACATAAAATGATGTCTACTACTAAACAAGCAATGGGTTAAGACTGTTTCGGGAAGCAATAACTCTTGTTCAGCGTGTCACGTAAAAAATATCAATAAAATGTGTGGGCAAATTTAGGAATGATAGCAACAGATAATGTGCTTCTCAGTTGTGTTTGTAGAATCTTGGTTTGTCGAAAATAACGCTGTTGACCACGATTGGGACAGAAGTTTCTTGTGAAAAACGTAGATACTATGTAGAAACAGCTAAAGTATCGATGTTTCAGACGATTGTCTTCACTCTAGAATCTAAGTTTTGGTACATATATTATGTGTTCAACCTTGACGGAAGATTTCACATCTGAACCAAATTAAGTCGTCCTGAGGAAGGAAGCTGCACGTTTCACCGAAAATTCGGAACAAAACTTGTTATCCGACAGGGTGTAAGGGTCCATCACGTGAGTACCCATAGTCAGTCAGTGGACATACGTGTATTGGGCAGTTTGTCACATCCGGATAAAATTAAGACATGTTGACTGTATGTAATCCATTACACAAACCTACGTATATAATAAATCTAACTGGGAACTTCTCTGAAATTGCACTAAAACGGTTCCGTCTGACAAAACTTTTTATTTCTGTATTACTAGCAAAAGTTTTCTGTAGGGTTCTGACGATGGTGAATGACATTTGAACTCATGTACTTTTTGGACTTTTGCCATTGTGTGTCGAAACATAATGCCCTATGTTTCGGGGAAGGTTCGGTGCCCGTCCTCAGGGTTACTTCTGCCAACACAACTGTCACAATATGATGTTTATGTACACAGCTGGTCATTGCGACTGTTTCATCTAACGAAACAGTAGCTACTGCTTCCTGAGGTGACCAGCTGTGTATTGTATGTTGTGAGTGTTAAGTCAAATTTACATAAATATTTTAAATGATTCATAACCATTCACCGGTGATTCGTTGTGTAAAACAAGACCAAAGACTGCATACAAAAATATATAAATTTATTGCAGTATAAACATCGTAGCCTCCTATATATTTCGGCCACCTGTTGTGGTAATCTTCAGGGAGGTGTTCTTTGAAGGATATATTAAATAGAACGTCAAAACGATTTACAAATATAAAATATTCTGCTTTTAAACACAATTTTAAAATTTGTGTTAAAATATAAAATATTGATAAAATTATTTGTGCTGAATTGTGATTTCGTATGCTGTATATATTTTGTGCTATCATCCAAGAGGAGGTGATGGTGTTGTGTCTGCTTGTCTCGCTCTATCACAACACCTTCATATATGCAACAAACGAACTCACAATTTAGCACAAATATTTTATCAATGTTTTGTATTTTAACAAAGATTTTAAACCTTTATTTAAAACATAATATCTTATGTTTTAAATTTTTTAACGTTTTATTTAATATATCCTTCAAAGAACACCTACTGAAGATGGCCACAATAGGTGGCCGAAAAATGAAGGAGGCCACGCTGTTTATACAGCTATAAATTTACATGTTTGTATGTGCAGTTATTTATCTTGTTTCTCATAAATTGTATAAATATGTTTGCTAAACTGTTTTCAGAGAACGTGATATTTACTAATTTGAGTTAATGAGGTTGAATTTTATTGTAAATAACCATCGGGTGGCAGTGTTTTTGGAAGAAGTGAGCCCCGACCGATCCTTTCGCCAAAACTTAGTGCCTTATATTGTAACAGACGATGGAAAAAGTCCAAAAATCTATGAGTTCAAGATAACATTTTTGTATGCACGTCAGAGTACTTGCTACTTTCTGTTCTCTCGATCATCTACTACTCGTATATTTAATGCGTTGATATGTCCTACGATTATGATCGTGTATGATAATGCTACTGTTCGGTGGTTGACACGCCATCTGCTCAGTTGGTAGCAGGCGTTCTTCATACTTTTAAAATAGGGTCAACATCAACCCAACTGCTGGTACAGTCCCGTTGCCAGAGGAGTGCAATCCATCCGCTACAAATCTGCGAGCACCAACTAGGAATTTGCAAAATGTCAAAGACATACCTGCTGATCAGCCCGCTAAAAAACGTGGCACAGCCTACCGCTTCACCGTGTTGCCTGTGTTGAACAGACGTGGTTGTAAAAATCTCATTTTCAACAAGACAAAACAATATATATATATATATATATGGACTATTGAGGCGCATTCGCATAACCATTGTTGTTGTGAGAAAGCAAAAATTATTATCCAAACTTAGGATAATATGTTTCATATCCGTCCATTAAAGGAATATTTAGACTCATGCTATAAAAGCAACAAATTCACATGTGCAAAATACGCGTTATCACATATTATAGATTACCAACATGTTTCGATCGCTTTTGTGATCATCATCGTGTTAACCTCAAAACATCCCCCTTGTGATACACCCGTCTATAAAAAGACATGTAATTATATCGACAGCCATTTTACCGAACATGCAATCATTTTATGTGCTGCTGATAGGCTTATATATATATATATATATATATATATATATATAGTAATGTTATTTGTATTCTTGTTACAGGTGTATACTAACTACATACAACAATAAACCCTGTTTTATTTGCTTTTTAAAAATTATCTTTTTTTACCAGTATTTAAGCTTGCATATTGTTACTGCATGGAGAATTTGAGACATTATAATGCTGAATAGTTCCACTTATAGAGTTTGGCAGTTTATTGTATTGGTTGTACTCTTGCAAAACTACCCTGATGTTGATAACAAAAGCGATCGAAACGTGTTGGTAATTTATGTGATAAAGCCTATATTATACATGTGCATTTGTTGGTTTCATTTCATACGTTTAAGTAATAAATATTCCAAATATATGTTTCTAGCCTTAATTATCCATCACGCAAAGCGCCTATGCTGTATTTTATTGTATATGTGGCCTGCGTGACTCTACGATATTTTTCCACATTATCGCATAAACGGCTTGATTTTCGGGGAAAAATTTTTGAACATAAAATGCGTTTTTTAATTTTCTCTATTAATTTTGCTTTAATATTCTAAGGAGAATTCAGTGAGATATTGACATAAATGTGCAAATGTTTTCATGATAAGTACCCGATATTCTTTTCAGATTTTAATGAAACTTGAAATTTCTCGCGCGATCTTCGAAAAATAATCAAAAACCAAATCCAATGACAATCCGGCCACTGGGAGCCGAGTTGTTTCATGCGGACGGACAGGCGAACAGATACATGAAGCTAATACTGGGTTCTCGCAATTTTGCGAATTCACCTAAAATGTGTGCATATGAAAAGTATTTTGAGCAGTGTTATAGAGCGCATTATGTAATTAAGATGCTGAATGTGTGGTCCTGACAATGGCGTTATTTACGCTTATTCGTTCGTAAAACACACACACAAATATATACCCAATATATGTATAATAGTGTATTATACACTTATATAAACATATGTACGTATACACACCAGCGCTGGAAGAAGCTGCACGCGCTCTGTTCATGATCTGACTATGGGACTGGGCTTACATACGTCTGACAAAGAGTGTGAAGTACACATAACCCAAATATAATTCTACGCACAAGCTGTAGCAACGCATATAAACGATATTGGTCAGTACGATGAAAAGGGAAGACAAGAGGAGTCTTTGAACAATCGGTGTTTCTGAGTAGATCATTATCCTGGCTTTTGTTATGAGGATTTTAACATATTTTAATTTAAAAATCTTAGGGTATTTGTGGCAGTACACAACATGTGTTACTTTTATACTTTTGTCGTGCCCACTGGGGCATGGGGTTGATCTTCCACCAAGCTAAGCCCAGATGGATACGGAGGGGAGAGAGAGAAAAAAACGTTGGAGGTCGGAGGAAAGAGGATTCTGAGTCCTCGGTTCTAGATCTGGGTCTAGGTATGCGTAGCTGAACTGCCACCAGCCTAAATGTCTAGGCAAACTGTCTAGGATTACTGCGGGAAGGAATTTTCGTAGAACAAAACTAAGGTTCCAGGCTTTACTTGCATCTATTCAACTGATAAGTATTTACAAATTTACACAGTTAAACTCTGCCATTAAGCGATCTAACTTATCACGCTTGCCTCTCACGTAATAATTTAAGTAATGTTTCAAATTGAGAATTTCGACTCGACTGAATTTAAAAAGCCAGCTGAGTTATAACACAAGTCAAATAAGCTTACCTTGGTATTTGTAGTACACAGCGTTTTGTTGTATATACAATCGTTATTTTAAATGCCAGCTTATAATGACAGTATTATAACTTGCAGCACTTCTGTCTGTAGATACGTAGTTCGCCGGTTGTAGTATCGTCGAGTTATTTGCGCCGAAAATCAGTTTGACGAAAGATGTTTATCGTAACTTTCAAAAGCGTTATATAGTAAAGAGGCACATCAGTCAGCGTTTTATGACTTCCTACATGACCATA
>Ga0123355_10015815_pt1 | contig 11870 bp, 7 predicted proteins | sample TergutEmb28metaG_3_FD_89872 | JGI IMG/M metagenome (GOLD analysis project Ga0123355, IMG submission 89872) | Embiratermes neotenicus P1 segment gut microbial communities from Petit-Saut dam, French Guiana - Emb289 P1 | ecosystem: Host-associated > Arthropoda: Insects > Digestive system > Gut ... | reverse complement strand
TGTAGCATTGGTTCTGCTGGTGCTAAGCGGCTTGCGTATTACGCTTAGCTTGCCGGGTATTGCCGGGTTGATTCTTTCCATTGGTATGGCCACGGACGCAAACATCGTTATATTCGAGCGCATCCGCGAAGAGGTGGCTCTTGGAAAAACATTACGCTCTGCCATGCGCACGGGTTATCGCCGTGCATTGCCGGCCATCGTTGACAGTAATGTAACTACCCTCATTGCCGGCGGTGTGTTGTTCTGGATGGGTACGGGGCCAATCATGGGCTTTGCACAGATGCTTATCATCGGTATCTTGGTGTCGATGTTCACATGTTTGGTTGTGACGCGCATCATTACCGTGTGCTTTATGGACTTGGGAATAATCAAGCCGTCGCATATGTTATCGCAGAAACAAAAAGACGCGCTGGAAACCGCGGGCATCACTGGCGAACCCGAAGTTGACCTCACCGCCAAGCCAATCGTAGAAAAACGCAAGGTGTATATGGCGTTTTCTGCCGGAGTCATTGCCTTGGGGCTGGCGTTCGCGCTGTTTAACACCACCGTTGGCAACGGGTTCTTTAACCTAGACGTGGAATTTTCTGGCGGTACGTCTTTTACTGTTGACATTGGGCGGCCTTTTGACAACAGCGACGTTGAGCGCATTGTTCAGAATGTCACGGGTGAATCTGCACCACAGATACAGCAGATTATGGGTACAGACCAAGTGATGATTCGCACAACACAAGTAGACCCGGATATTCGCGTAACCTTAATTGACGAACTAAGCGAGTATTTTGACTTGGATGCAACCGCGTTCACCTATTCAGATGTTAGCCCGGCTGTTAGTGCGGCCATGCGGCAGTCTGCTATTATGGCAATTGTGTTGGCCAGCATTGGTATGTTGGTGTATATTTCTATTCGATTCAGGGATTTGCGCACGGGTGCAAGCGCGGTGTTAGCGCAGCTGCATGACGCGGCAGTGGTATTGTGCATTTATATGATTTTGCGCATTCCGCTTAACTATGCGTTTATTGCGGTAATGCTTACGACGCTGGGTTACTCCATCAACGCCACCATCATCATCTTCGACCGTATACGGGAGAACAAGGGACGTTTGGCAAAAGTTACGCCCGATGTGCTTATCAACACCAGTGTAACGCAAACCTTGCGCCGCACGTTGATTTCCACGCTGTCTACATTTGCGGCCGTGTTTATGCTGTATGTGCTGGGCGTGGCGGCCATTCGCGACTTTACGCTGCCCATTATGGTGGGGCTGTTGTTTGGTGCGTATTCTTCCGTGTGTTTGTCCGGTTCGGCATGGTATATGATGATTAAAAATAGAAACAGCGATAAAACGGCATAAATTTCTTTAAGTTGCAAAAGATAAGGACGTCCATATTGGGCGTCCTTTTTTAATTATTCAGGTTTTACTGTTTAGATTGTCAAATTTTTTTGTTTAATTTATTTGACAATAGGACATGAACAAAGGAGATTTCAAATGCTTCCCAAATCCGAATTTATAATAACCGGTAACGAACATGAACCAGAAGAACATCACTGCCACCCACCCCACCAGCCGGAAGCTGCGGATATGCCGCCGCGTTTTCCCAATCCGCGGGGTGTGATTCAGTTTCTTACGATAATAGGGCAAGTGGAAGGGCATGTGCTGCTTCCGCCGGCCAACAAGGCCACAAAGTACGAGCATGTGATTCCTCAGCTGGTATCATGCGCAGAAAACCCCGAGGTAGACGGGCTCATGGTGCTGCTAAACACCATGGGCGGCGATGTTGAGGCCGGCCTTGCCCTTGCAGAGCTTATTGCGCATTTGGGCAAACCCACAGTGTCGCTGGTGCTTGGTGGTGGGCATTCCATTGGGGTTCCGCTGGCGGTGGCTGCCCGGTATTCTTTTATTGCGCCCAGCGCAACCATGACCATCCACCCTGTGCGCATCAGCGGCACGGTTGTGGGCGCACCGCAAACATACGAGTATTTCACCAAAACTCAAGACAGGGTGCAGGATTTTATCGTGGAGCATTCGCAAATTTCCCGGGAAAGATTAAATACATTAATGATGGACACCCACACCCTGGCTCAAGACGTGGGAACGATTCTGATAGGCGAAGACGCCGTAAAAGAGGGCATAATAGGCGCAGTTGGCGGGCTGCATGACGCCATGGAGAAGTTGTATGAGTTGATTGATGCTGGGCGAGGGGAAGAAAAATAATAATTGCTAAAGCGCTCCCCTACCCCCAACCACAGATAACTTTACAGCCGCATTCATTGCGTCTATAATGCAATTTGTAAGGAGGGTGGCAAAATGACTGGAAGCAAAGTTTTAATGGTGTCCACCGAGGTAAATCCATATTCAAAAACAGGGGGACTGGGCGACGTTGCCGGGTCTTTGCCCAAGGCGCTGCGTGGCAGGGGCGTGGATATCAGGGTTGTGCTGCCAAAATATAAAAACATCCCGGCAGAAATGATTAAAGCTGCCAGGCATGTCGTCACTTTTACTGTGCACCTAAGCTGGCGCACGCAAGAAGCCAATATCTACGTAATCGACGAACACGGCGACGGGGATTCTGTATATTTGATTGAAAATGATTTTTATTTTTCCAGGGATTATGTCTATGGATATGACGATGATTTTGAACGGTTTGCATTTTTTACCAGGGCATCTATTGAAATGTTGGGGCATGTGAATTTTCAGGCTAATATTTTGCATTTCAACGACTGGCACACCGGCCTTGGCCCCACGTATTTGCGGGATATCTATCGCCAGTTTACGTTTTATTCGCATATGAAAAGCATCTTCGCAATTCACAACCTGCATTATCAGGGGGTTTTTGGCCGCGAAATATTGTGGGATGTTGGGCTCAATGACGGATATTTTACCGGCGGCGACTTGGAATTCCATGGGAAAACCAGCTATCTTAAAGCTGGCATTTTGCATTCAGACGCCGTAAGCACTGTAAGCGAAACCTATGCTGCGGAAATTCAAACGCCGGCCTATGGTTATGGCATGGACGGGCTGCTGCGCCAGCGCGGAATGGCTGGCAAGCTATACGGCATCACCAATGGCATAGACATGGAAGCCAACAACCCGGAAACAGACCCGCGTATACATGTCAATTTTAGTGCAAAAACCTTGGACAAAAAACGCGAAAACAAATATCTCCTGCAAGAACAACTGGGGCTGCCCGTTGGCGACACCCCAATGATTAGCATTGTGTCCAGGTTGGTGGAGCAGAAGGGCATAGACATCCTGTCCATCATAATGGAAGAGCTAATGAGCATGGATGTTCAACTTGTGATGCTGGGCACCGGCGACGGACGTTATGAGGGCATGTTTAAGCATTATGCCTGGCGTTTTCCGCAAAAGGTCAGCGCAAATATATCATTCAACGGAACCCTAGCGCAGCAGATATACGCCGCGTCTGACATGTTTTTGATGCCGTCGGTGTACGAGCCATGCGGTTTGGGGCAACTGTTTGCCATGCGCTATGGCACCATTCCAATTGTGAGAAAAACCGGCGGCTTGGCCGACACGGTTTTCAATTTTAACTGGGATGCCAACACGGGAAACGGCTTCGTCTTTGACGACTACGTAGCAAGCGCACTGATATGGGCTATAAAAGAAGCTATGCACGTCTATGGCCACCCAGAAAAATGGAAAAGATTAATGAAAAATGCCATGAGTGGTGATTTTTCTTGGAGCAGGGCTGCGGATAAATATATTGATATGTACAATGAGGTAGGACAAGGTGGAGTCAAGTAAAATAACTGGACTCCACCTCATTGAAAAATCATCAATTAAAATTGAATCTATTCCTGCGGTGCATGAATATAAAAATCAGCAGAAAAACAAAACCGTTTGCGCCAATAATTAAAAAGCTTGAAGATAAATCTGCATCAATGTCGGCCATGGCAATGTTTACCTGCTGGATGAATGTAAACCTAAGGGCATTTGCAAGTGTCTCATTCATGTTGCCAAAGGTTGGCCCAAGACCCAGTATTATGCTCAGTGGCGTAGCCAAGATTGGCATCTTGGATAATCCGATTACAACGCCCAGCAAAATGGAAACCAATCCTCCAAATGTGCCAATGGCCATAAACCTTAACATGTCGCCCCCCAGGTAGCCGCCCAGCAATGCATAAAAAATTAGCATAACCGCAACAACAATTATTGCGGCGGCCAGGGTTCCCAATAAATATTGGTATGGCCTGACATCGGCCATGGCCATAAACCGCAAATTGGTTGTGTTTTTATCTTCATACACCAGCGCAGAAGAAGACGCAACCAATGCTAAACCAATGAAAATAATAGTAAATATCCCAACCCCGGAGGGAATGGGCAGTTCAAAACGTGCATCTTCCGCTTCTTGGCATGTGCTGCACATATATGCGGGGATGCAGCTGCTGCAATCGACAGGCTCGTCTTCACCAACAAAGAAAATGAACGCAGCCGCGATTAAAAGAAACATAAGTCCCTGAATAATCATGGACGGTACTTTCAGCAAACTTGTGAATTGTTTTATGAAAATCGCTTTTGTATTATTCATAGTGCCACCCCCGTAAGTTCTAGGAAAACAGCTTCTAAGTCCGGCACGGTTCTAAGTGCGTTGTGTTTTTGGCACAGCTCAACAGGCGAACCCTGGGCTACAATTTTTCCGCCGTTTAAAAGTGCCACGCGGTCGCATAGTTTTAATGCTTCGTCCATGTTGTGGGTGGTTAGGAAAATAGTTGTGCCTTGTTCCCGGATGTTTTGCAGCAGCTTACATATGCCCCGTGCCGTACCCGGGTCAAGTGCGCTGGTGGGTTCGTCGAGTATCAGCAGCTTGGGTTTGTACAAAATTGCCCTGGCAAGTGCAAGTCGCTGCGTCATTCCCCTGGATAATTGCGAAACATTTTTCTTGGCAGAATCTGAAAGCCCTACGCTTTCAAGTGTTTCTTTAACGCGGGAAAGTGGTAGCGTGTAGATTCTGGCGTAAAGGCTAAGGTTGTCTATGCAATTGAGGTTTGGGTACAACCCGCCTTGATCCAGCATTAGCCCCAGCTGGCGCGGCGTTGCGTCTACTGCTGCCGTGCCGCCATCCGGGGTGGTTAGCTTGGTAAGTATGTTGATGATGGTAGTTTTGCCTGCGCCGGATGGGCCCAGCAACGCAAAAATTTCTTGGGTTTTTACATTGAAGGTAACATCCAACAATACTATTTGTTTGTCATATTTTTTCATTAAATTTTGTACGCTAATCAACCGATTGGCTCCTTTTCCCTCTTGCGTAATTTTCGACAAATGATACCAAAATAATTTGCCCCATGCAAATTCCAACCGGATAGCAATGCCAACCAGTTCAAGTTGCCACTTCCGTAAAATCGACGATGATTTTCGATATTTGTGAAAAACTCAACTGGTATGAAATTCATACCAGTTGAGTTTTCCAGCGAAACAAATCACGGTTTTACGGGGTTTGCCGTGTGGGTGTCAAGTAAAAAACCTTGATAGCCGGTTCAACAAAAAAGCCGCCCAGGCGATAATTTAGATTTGCGTGAATTTTATGAAGATGATAAACTAAACAAGCAAGCCGTGTGGCGGTGCTTCCAGTCTTAGCCCCCGAAGGGGGGTGAAGCTATGACAATTTTTGAAATTGTAGCATTGATTTTGAAACTTGCACGCATTGTAGTGGCGTGGTTGTCGTATAGACGCGAAAAATAGCCGCCCTTAGGGAAAAGGTTGACGGCTATTTCCGTGTCATTTTACCGTTATAATTTGGGGCAGTTGTTCCGTCCCCGGCTTGCACTACATAAATTGGGTGGGCATTCGCTCACCTTCTTTTATTGTAAACACAGTATACGCCAATTATGCGTGATTGTAAACATGAATTTTTGTGCGCTTCGCGTAATCTGCCGCCGTAGAGACGAACTGCGTTCGTCCGCGGGCTTCCACTATGGCTTAACTTAATGACATTACTCTTTTAGAGGGGGATGTTCTGTCATCGCGTTGTTTGTTAATTCAGGGAAGCCCTTACTATGGCAATATTTTCATTGGTCACGATAGTATGTGGATGTTCTAATCCCAACTTTTTTTCGCATATGATTAAAGCCTTCTGAAACCACTCCAGTGCCTTAGGGTAATCGCCCTGTTCATAATACATTCCCGCAATGTTATTATAGGTGACGGCAGTATCTGGATGTTCTAATCCCAAAACCTTTTCTCTGATTTCCAAAGCCTTCTGATACCATTCAAGTGCCTTGGGGTAATCGCCCTGACGATTATACACACCCGCAATGTTATTATAGGTTGTTGCGGTATCTGGATGGTCTAATCCCAAAACTTTTTCTTTGATTTCCAAAGCCTTCTGATGCCATTCCAGTGCCTTGGGGTAATCGTTCTGATTTGCATACACATTCGCGATGTTATTATAGGTGACGGCGGTAGATGGATGGTCTAATCCCAAAACCTTTTCTTTGATTTTCAAAGCCTTCTGATGCCATTCCAGTACCTTGGGGTAATCGTCCAGGTTCTCATACACAATCGCAATGTTATTATAGATGATGGCAGTATGTGGATGGTCTAATTCAAAAACATTTTCACTGATTTTCAAAACCTTCTGATACCATTCCAGTGCCTTGGGGTAATCGTCCTGACGAGAATACACCGACGCAATGTTATTATAGATGGCGACGATATATGGATGTTCTTTGCCCAACACCTTTTCACAAATGGTCAAAGCCTTCTGATTCCATACTAAAGCCTTGGGGTAATCGCCCAAATCTGAAAATGCGAAACCTCCAGTTGCATACAGGTGCGCGATTTTTTCCTGCTCCTCATCAGCAGTCAAATCTGTTTTCACACTATCTAAAAATGCTTCTACATGCGGCGTAAGCCTTGCAAATTGATTGTGAGAATCAACATCTCCGAACGTGAACTTATATATCTTACCAAAAAGACACAAACAACATAAAGCCGGCCACTTCTGCTCACGCGCCATCCCACTGCGCACAACCTCCTGCAACAGACGATGCATGGAATAGCCCTTCCCATCATCTTGCTTTTTTAGCAACGAATATTGGGTCAATTGTCTCCAGGCTCTTTTACGTGCCAAGCCATTTTGCATCGCATCTTTCAAAGGCGGCGGCAAGACTTCGACATCTTTGCAGAATAAGCCCTCATCTATATTTTCCGATGCCATATATGAACACAAACACAATAACTGCCGAGATTCCTCTTGGTCAATCTGGGCGATAGAAATTGCCAATGTTGCAGTAATAGGCAATGCATAGTTAATCACACCATCAACTTCTTCTAATACTTCAAGCCCATGTGCATCAATCAAAGATAAGTACCCTGCGTAGGATTCTCCATTTGCCACAATATAGGCCGCCGCTTGCTCTAACGCCAGCGGAAGATATCCTAAACGACCAGCAAGAACTTTTGCATCCTGCAACTGCCCCTCTGTTCCAGTGCGCTGTTTTAGAAAATCAGCAGACTCTTTTTCTGTAAAAACGGAAATGTCAATAGCTCTTCCAACATCACTTTGCTTATTTCGCGTTGTGATTAAAATATGTTCCCTATTATTTCTGGGCCACCACGCAGTATCCCCAGAGACGCGCTCCACATTGTCGTAAATAAACAACCATTTTCTATTAGAATCCATCCAATTTAAAACTGTTTCGATAATCATCCCACGATCCTGTTGCCCATCATCTAATAGTTTCATTTTCACAGCAAATTGCTTGTATGCTATCAACACAGTCTCTTCCGTTTCGGCAGGCACCCACCATATATAATCATAATTTTGAGCATATCGATAAGCATACTCCAATGCGGTTTGCGTTTTCCCTAAACCACCCATGCCAAAAATCGTCTGCGTCAATGAAAGAGCATGACCGTTTTCAAAACTTGTACAGATATCTTCAAAAACCTGCGTTCTCCCGGTGAAGTAATTATTTCTGGCAAAGGGGAGATTATTAAACGGTAAACTGCCGGGAAAATCAGGCCGATTCCGTGAGGAACGCTCTCTTTTGACATCGGAGAAATCAGGCCTATCTCGAGGAATATCGTTTACGTCAACAGCGTTTAAAAGTTTCTGTTCTGCTGTTTCTTCGTCTGCATTAAATAAATCAACATAATTGACAGCCGCAAGCAACTCTTTTGGTTCAATGTCCACTATTCTAACAGGTATAATTGATCGCTTTTCATTGTTTGGGTCTTTTGTAACCGCAGCCGCCCACTCAGCTTGGCAGTATGATGATGTTAAATAATCAGAAGATAACACAGCAATAAACCGTTCTGAATCCGCTAACGCTTTCTGCATATCTAACACAAAATTGCCACCCGGTCGAAAATCCCATGCCTGTATATAACAGCTGTACCCCGCTTGCTCCAGCACAGCCGCAATCCATTTTGCCCGCCGTTTGTCCGCTTTGTTATAGCTGATAAAGAAATCCCTTTTGCTCATCTGCACCCTCCCTCAGCACTTTTGGCTCTGCCAATTATCGACATTTTATCATGTCCAGCATCTGGAAGCAAACGAAAATATCCACAAAAACCCTGTGTATCGAAGTAATGCGCAATCGACGATGATTTTCGATATTTGTAAAAAACTCAACTGGTATGAAATTCATACCAGTTGAGTTTTTCAGCGAAACAAATCGCGATTTTATGGGGTTTGCCGTGTAGGTATCAAGTAAAAACCCTTGACACACAATTTACGCCCATCATGGAATATCCACTCTTTTTGTCGCAATCCTATCGCAAAAAACGCTGTCATGCTCTACAAACAATATCGTAGGCTCATATTCCAGCAAAAGGGACTCAATTTGCATACGGGACAAAACATCAATGAAATTGAGCGGTTCATCCCATATAAGCAGATGCGCTTTTTCACAAAGGCTTTTGGCGATAAGCACTTTTTTCTTTTGCCCGCCGCTGAAATCCTCCATGTTTTTTTCAAATTGAACCCTTGAAAAATCCAATTTGCGAAGTATGGCCTTGAACAAACTCTCGTCTATGCTGTGATGCCGCGCATAATCTGTTAGGCTCCCGCTTAAATGCGACGTGTCCTGTGATACGTAGGATATTTGCAACCCGCTTCCAATGGAAACTTCGCCGAAATGCGAAATCCCCTCCCCGCAAATCAGCTTCAATATGCTGGACTTGCCTGAACCGTTTTTGCCATTTAGCGCGATGCGGTCCCCGCGCCGCACATCTAGGCTGATGTTTTCGCATACGTTCTTGCCGCCGTAGAATATGCCAACATCCCGCAGGGAAAGATACAGCGGCTTATGATAAGGCATTTGTGTTATCTTCAACGAATCCGCTTGGTCAATGTTTTTCAGTAACTTGGATTTATCCTCTATAGACGATTGCTGGCGACGTTCAAGATTCTTGCGCCGTTGCTGCATACGCCGCGATTTTTCGCCGATGTATGCTCTGCTGTCTATAGATTTTTCAACCCCTGCGCTGCCTTTGCCTATTTTGGTGGATTCTACTTTGCTGGCCCATTCGCCGCTTTGGCGCGCGGCCTTTTTTAGGCGTTTTATATCCTTTTTGAGCCGCTCGTTTTCAGCAAGTTCAAAGTTATCCTGCCGCTGCTTGTTGGCCAGCCACGATGAGAAGTTCCCTCGCTGGACTTCGATATCCGCTCGATTTATTGACAGTATGTGATCTACGCATCCGTCAAGAAACGCGCGGTCATGGGAAACCAATATAAACCCCGACTTGCCGTTTAGATAACGGCTCACAACCCCACGCCCAGCTATATCAAGGTGGTTAGTCGGCTCGTCGATAAGCAGAAAATTGTTGTCGCTCAAAAAAAGCGCAGCAAGAAGCACCTTTGTTTGCTCTCCATTGGATAGGGTTAAAAATGGTCGCTTCAGCACATCTTCGGAAACATCTAAAAGTGAAAGCTCTCTTACAAGCTGCCAATCTTGATGATCCGGGAATATTTCACGGATAATCGCGTTTGTGATTTTGGTTTTATCCGGCACATTAGGCGGGAAATATTGAAAATCCACACTTGCAGATATTATCCCACTGTATTCAAACTTGCCCAGAAGCAGATTCAAAAACGTGGTTTTGCCTCTGCCGTTTCGGCCTGTAAAACCCAGCTTCCAATCCGTGTCTATCTGGAAGCTGATGTTCTCGAAAATGTTATCATAGCTGCCTTCATAGGCAAAAGTCAGGTTTGAAATGTTGATTAATGACATAAGTTTTGTCCTCCTCGAAAGAAAATGAGCCGCAAGAAAGTTAATTCCTGCGGCTCACAAATACATCAAGGCAAAGCCCAAAAGGGCAGAGACAAATTATATCAGATGAGTGGAAAAGAATTAGCAACTTTCTTGCGAAGGCACGACAAAACCAGCGGCTACGCCGCTTTTGATTTTTTATCATGCCCAATGATTAGCAAGAACTGTTGCGCATCTTCCCAACTCCAATCGTTTTTTGATTTGTTTGCAGTGGTAGAATACCATGATTTGCGGATAAAGTAAATGATGGGTAGACACAGGGCAATCGCATACGAAATTTTAATATCGAAGGAATGCGCAATCGACAATGATTTTCGGTATTTGTAAAAAACTCAGTTGGTTGGCATTGCCAACCAACTGAGTTTTTCAGCGAAACAAATCGCGATTTTACGGGGCTTGCTGTGCGGGTGTCAAGTAAAAAACCTTGATACCATCTTGTCCCAATGCAGGGTATTTTTCGTATGCGATTTCCCTGATTAAAAGCCGCACCAGTTTACAACATTGAATATTTCTCGTATACTGTGACTACAATAAAAAAGGTGAGTGCGGAAACACCCACCGATTTTATGTAGTGCAAGCCGGGACGGCTTGACTAAACCCGAATAACCTAATTAAAATCAGTTAAACGACAGTAGCCGTTGCCTTGTCCGGGGGCGGCTATTTGTCGTTTCGGTATGACAAGTACGCTACAATATAGTGAAATAATTCGAAAACGGTCTTTCCTGTCGCAGCAAACATCAATCCAATTGTCAAGTAAATTACGATAAAAAACTTGACAATCAAATCGAAATCAAATGTAAACGGTTTTCATTTTATTCGACTATAACACGTACAAATTTAAGAAGCAGAGAAACAACCTCGAAAACTGTAACGCAAATGTAACAATTGATTCTATCTAGTTATGGTATAATACACCATGCTAGTCGAAATATGTTGTATTTTTTTGTCGAAACTAGCTTCTGTATAGGGCAAAGGGATGGGGATAAGATGGCTCAATTAACATCAAATGCTTACTTGTTTAGCCCTGAAGATGGCTTTTTTTTGTTGTTTGCTGGTGTTTTAATTAAGGATGCTCGGATTATTATTGACCCAACTCTCTTAATTGCTGTGATTCTTTGCTTGTTTGCGTTTGGTCTATTTATAAGCACCGTACGCGCAAAGAGAGATGGTCACAATGTCGGTCGCATCGCAAGAGGATTTATATTTGTTGTTTTCTTGGTGTTTTTTATTCATGTTTTAAGAGCTTTGCCTGAAGTTTCGTACACTATAGGATTTTTCGTGATAGTGTTAGTTTGGTTGGTTGCCGTCTACTTGAACCCTATTTTATACGATTTGGCACATGAAAAGTAAAAGCAAAGAACCGCAACCCGATGTCTCATCTCGGGTTTGTTTCGGTGGGAGGACATAATATGAGTGTTGAAAACTTTATTAATTTTTTTCAAAGTGAAAACGTAAGAACTGCAGAGTTTTTTATTGTCACAGGTGTGTGTGCGCTAGTTTGGTTCGCTGTATTGCCGTTTGTGAAAGGGAAGGATAGATGGAAAGAGGTTGTTGATGACCTTAAAAAAACAATTGAACGTCGGAAAATGATGAGAAATGTCAGGATTGTTGTGATGCCAGGCTTCCATCCGATAAGGTGG
>Ga0123355_10015813_pt1 | contig 11871 bp, 5 predicted proteins | sample TergutEmb28metaG_3_FD_89872 | JGI IMG/M metagenome (GOLD analysis project Ga0123355, IMG submission 89872) | Embiratermes neotenicus P1 segment gut microbial communities from Petit-Saut dam, French Guiana - Emb289 P1 | ecosystem: Host-associated > Arthropoda: Insects > Digestive system > Gut ... | reverse complement strand
TCTGATCCGGAAGAGGGAGGTGAGACGCCTTTAAGATCGGAAACTATTATGCTACAATTGTTACTGGAAGCGGAAAGTTATCAGCCGGAATTTATTGTGTTAGAAGTTAATGAGTCTGCTATATCCAGAGGTTTTGTAAAAGATATTCCTTTTACAGCCCGAGTTCTTACTAATATTTTTTCTAATCATCATCTTGATATTGAGCCTGAAGATCAGTATGTTAATACAATTAAGTCCTTCTTTAAAGACGTTAATCCTTCTGAAGCCGCAAGATCGATAAATATCTTTGGATTAACCGGCAATCTGACAAAAGAAGGTTTAAATGAACTAATTAATTTAAATCAGAGTAAAAGTTACATTTTTGGCTCTAAGCATATCGCTGAGGTTAGGAATACTAATTCCACAAACTTTGACTCGTTACTGTTAAATTGTTTTCATAACATTGAAGGAATGGAGATAGAAGTTAGTTTAAAGCATGAAATACATAAATTTAATACAAAGATGATTATGCCATATAATGCCTTAAATATCACTTGTGCTTTGACTGTTTTACAGGCTCTGGACATTTTTGAGGCTGATACCTTTCAAAAAATCATATCTGATTTATCGGTTCCCGGAAGAGAAGAAGTCTTTGCTTTTCAAGACTTTAAAGTAATCAGTGGTTTATTTTTATTTCCAATTTTAGAGATACTGGCCGAATATCGTGATAAAGGCGAAATCAATCAGATTCGATTAATAACAGGCGCATCAGGAACGGGATTTAATGGTTGGGAGAGAGAAGTGACATCACATTTTTATGTTAGTCAAAGATCAATTATGAGAAGAGAAGCAATGAATTATGCTAAAAGATTTGTGGATCATATATATTTAACAGAATCTGATTCAGCCGCAGAAAATCCAGAAAATATTTGTCAGGAACTTCAAAGATATATTGGTAATGTCATCACTTCAGAAATCATTATTAATCGTGAAGAAGCAATTAAAAAGGCGATTAAAGATTCAGAGGCTGGTGATGTTGTGGTAATAACTGGTAGAGGCAACAGAAATGCATTGGTTGTAAGTAGTACAGAAGCTATCCTTTTTAAGGATTCCAATATCATTAAGTCATTGATGGGGGAATAGTTTATGCAAGAGCACATCGGTCATACCAAACTAAATTATCAAATCAAAAATGCGTTTGTTTCTGTTAATGTTAGAACAGGTAGGGTATTAGCAGAAATACCAGCACTTGATGTTGGTAATAAAAATAATCCTCTTAGAATCAGCCATATCTATAATCCAACAGTTTGGCCTAGTTCCTTTCTTAACAGTTTAGCGGGACAATGGAAACTGAATGTTGAACAAAGATTGATTCAAAGACCAAACACAGGAGGCAATCCGTCATTTGATTATATAGATGCAGCAGGGATAATCCATGTTTTTCGTTATGCCGGAAATATTGGAAATATTTTTACATATCACGATACTTCTGGTCTTAATCTTATTTTAACAACAACCGGTCAACCCGTGATAACTGAACGGGTAATCACAGACGAAAATCAAAACAGACTGGAATTTAATGCAAGCGGACAACTAATAGCTAGCGTCTCAGGGGAAAATGCGTCTATCCGTACAAACTATGTATATAGTGTTGGCGTTCTTTCTGAGGTTTTCCATAGTAGTCGACAAACAAGAAGAGTACGATTCGTTTATCGAAATCAACGTTTAGCGGAGATGAGATATGTTACAACTAACCCAGAAACAATACATCAGACATATCACTATGACTATGATCGCAATAATAATTTAAGAACAATTACCAGACGTTCAAGAAGAAATTCTTCAAGAAAAACGGAACATAAAACTCATATTTTCTATGTCCCAAATACGACAAGAATTGCGGGATTATATGATACAAGAGATAGTGAAGCCATCAGGATTACTTATAATTCTATTCAACATGAGGGGATTAACAAAGTAAACAGAATCGAGACAGGTATAGCCAATACGTTGAAGGCAAACGAAGGAGTACTCAGGACGAGGGGAACTTTAGATATTCCGTTTTTTGGCGAAATAACAGGACTTGAAAATCATGCATTTAGAACAATAATTTCTAACACGCAATTTATATATGGAGCTATTCATACGCAAGTTGATGTAATAAATGAAAAAAATGTAAGACTCAGATATTTCTTTAATGGAAGAGGGTTTTTAAGTTCTATATTTGAGCTTGATGGCACAAATCTAAGAGAGTTAGAAAAAAGACCGGGCTTTGATATGCTAAGTCCTGGAGCCTCTAGCGCAGAAATGATTAACGGCATATTTAGTAGAACAGTTGTTCTTTCGGGAACCGGAGAGCCAACAGAAAATCTTTTTGTTAATACTAATGGCAACATAACTCGAGCAAGGGATAGGTATCAACATTTTAATAACTTTGTTATTGGATTCTGGTTAAGATTAACAGAAACGATGGCTAATAACAGATTAATTATCAATATAGCATCACTTTCTCCTAATGTTAATACCGAAAATGCGGTCTTTTTTGATAATACAGCGATTAATGTTTGGCAATATGTAGAAGTAAGTGTCCGAATACCGGGAGAAGTTTTACATACGGTTAGATTGAATTTTCCTGGAGGCGCGGGAAGAACAATTAGGCTTGCGGGGATGAAATTCTTTTATGGTGATAGAACAAAAATGTTTTTATCTTTTAATGGACCAACCGGCCATAGAGATATATTAGAAAATATAAGATCTATTGGTTTCGTTGATACCTTTAGACCTAACGAAAGCGCGCTAGCAATAAATAGCAGTTTCTTTATTACAGAAAATGATATCTTATCAACTTACGATAGTTTTATGAAAAGGACTGGAGAACACTTTATGTTATCAACTTGTGACTTAACAAGAAAATATCTTGTAAGGTCAGCAAGGTTTGTTTTTCAAAATCAAAATAGCTGGAATGTTAGGCTACAAACCGGCACTGATTTCTGTGATTTTTTTATCGAAACAAGATCAGCTAATGACAAATTAGTGACAGAAACACTGCTAAGAAGGATAATAAACCATCCAATCATTCAAAATGTAAGTTGCATTGGCACACATCAAAGAGCTAGATATGAAAATGGTCCCCCAACAACAACCGATGTCTGGTTTGATTTTCAAGGGCGAGTACGATTAGAAGAAGATGAATACCGGGTAGAAAGTATTTATTCCTATGATAATTGGGGTAATGTCACTAAGAGGACGACGCAACCTAATAACCAACAGCTAGCCCAACATCTTCGAGAAACCTTTATTCAAACGAATAATAATTCGATATATGCAAGAAACGTGGCTAACAGTATAATTTCCAGATCAAATTTGTTCGTTGATCCTTTCGGACAATTATCAAATACAACTATGGAGGCAAGATCTCCATTTGGTGTACCGACTAATCTTAATTTGAGATATCAGCTTAGCTATGCTTATGATGATTTTTTTGATAAAATTATTTCGGTCTCTGATAATGTTCGGGGTTCAAATAGCATGGGCAATAATCAAGCTGCTAGAAATGTTTTAGAATATGATGATGTCGAAAGATTGAAAGAATTAAAAGACCAAGGAAGTAATCATGGTTTCTTATTCGATTATAATGAAATCGGCAATTTATCAAATAGTTATATTCAACTTGGCAACGATAAAAGAAGCTTTTCAAATATGGCTATTGATAGAAATATTAATAATGATATTATGAGTTATAGACGATTTCGTAATGATGGTACTAATCCAACAGATACAACAATCGTAACTTCAGACAGGTTCGGCTCTATAGTAAGTATTAATGAGAATAACAATAATGTAGTGTTTAACAGGCAATCTCTTATCGAAAGTCAAATTGTCGCAGAAATTACAGAATATAGAGACCCATTTGACAGTAACAGAAGTTATTCGTTTAACTATAGCGATGGTAATGAAGTAACGGAATATGATGTTGAAGGCAAATTAAATGTTAAAGCTACTGGAGAAGGAATCGTTTATACTATTTCGGGGATTGGTACAACTCATAGAACTGCAATGACAACTTTGACGTTTGACGAAAATATTAATATTAATCCAAGAATTACAAGAACGCAAGAAATCATCGGCGGAAGCATGGATTTAGGCGATCGACTTACTATCGATTATCGTTATGATCATTTTGGCAGACCTTCAGGAAGAACAACGGAAGAACGTACTTTTCGAGGATTTGCAAGACCTCAGAGTACAAAAAAAGTAATAGAAGATTATAGATATATTCCCACAACTGGAATTTTAAGAGATATAATAGCCATAGATATGAATATACCAAGTACTCACAATGTTATTTATGATATGAGAAATGATATTGATGTAATGGGTGGTCATATTAATGAAAGGACTACCAGCATTAGAATTCATGATTCAAGTAGTCAGCAACTTCAAGATTCCCGTCATCATATAGTTAATTATGAATATAGTTATGATGCCTCCAGAAGACTGCTTACAGAAATTTGGGGTCGAGACTTTGATCAAAGAGAAGGTAATAGGTACACTTACAATACTGATGGCTCGATAAACTCAGTGGAGTATTCAAGGCTAGTTCGAGCAAATGGCATAATAAGTGGCACCATAAGCAATTATAACTATCAAAATGGTCGACTTAGAAGTATTACATCAGCTACTGAACCCACGCTAAATTTTGATTATGATTTCCTAGGAAATTGTACGCATTATAATAGTAATACAGTAAATATGGTTTGGGACAGAGGCAATCTTTTAACAGAATATCGAAATTCAGGTCTCGGTAATAATCAAACTGTAGTATACCGCTATAATAGTCAAGGGTTACGTATTAGAAAAGAATTTTCAAATCATCATTTCATTGAATATATATATGATGGCAACAAACTTATCGCAGAAAGAGAAAGTGATACTAGATACATAAGATATATATATGACCTTAACGGAATGATTGGTTTTGTGATGAGAGGTTTTACAAGACCGATAATACCTCATGATTCTTTGGATGTTTTAGAGTATGCTTATTATTTTATTAAAGATACTATCGGTAATATTGTTGGTCTAAGAAGCGACAATCACTTTGAAATGATTATAACCTATGACTATGATGCTTTTGGCAGACACAGAGTAATGTTAAGAGATAGAGGTAACGTTACAGAACTTACTGATCCAAACCATATCGGAGTTAGAAATCCTTTCAGATGGAAGGGTCAACATTATGATTCTGAAAGTGAGCTTTTTTACATAGAAGGCAGATACTATTCACCATTAATGAGACAATATATAAGTCCGGAAGCACCTTACGAGGTGGTTGAACGGGCAATTTTACCAAATAGTTTGAATTCTTATCTTTTAACAGTTGTGAATCCGGTTAGTTTGGTGTATAATAATAGCAGTATCCTCTCAAGTATTCCCTTATACTTTGACGCACCTGAAATAGCAAACAGACGAGGATGGCGTTGGTGGCAACACGCAGCATTTTGGGGTGTAATGATTGCCTTAACGATTGTGACTAAGGGAGCTGCCGTACCACTTTTAAAAATGGCTAATGGTGCAAAAGTCGCAAAAATCGGTCTTGGTGTCGGTCAAGGAGTTACTATTATGGGTAGTTCAAGTATTATGGGTCAAGGGTTCACAGGTATGAATAATGGAAGTGGATTCTTTAGCGGAATTAGCTGGGGTCAAGTTGGTTTAGACGCTACGATTGGTGGATTGTCTGGTGGAATCGGCGGATTAACTAATATACGATGGCTAGCAGTTACGGGTGGATTCATAACTGGCGCTGGTGGTGAATTTATAAATCAGTTAATAGTTGATGATTCTTTACGACCTGGCAATATCTTTGCGTATGGCTTATTAGGCGCGGGTATTGCGTTTGGGACTTCTACAATGACTTCCGCTGCCAATAAGGCAGTAGGAGGATGGGCTTCGAAAAACGCTATAGCTATAACGGTTGGGGCAAATCCTGGTGTTATGTTATCGAGCGCAGCAGCAGCTAATGCCAATAGTGCGTTATTTTGGATTTCAGTTGGATCAACATTATCAGGTATGGGAGCATCACGATTTGGCGGTTGGCTTTTAGAATAGGAGACATAAGTTATGAAATTTAAGAATTGGCAAAGAATTTACACATTGTTACTTTGGTTATCGCTAGTTTCTTTTATTATATTTATGAGTTTTGGCATTTCTATTGATGGTTTGAATGGCTATTTTGGAACATGGTATGCCCATGGCATGACAATATCAGCATTTATAGCTTTATTTTCAGTATTTTTTTGGATGACAATAGCGAAAGCTATAGATCTTGCGGTCAAAGAAAATAAATTAATTCTCAAAGATTTTGGAAAACCAGAAAGTAAAAATAAAACTTATTATTGGTATAATACTGGTATCAATCGACGATTTCATCATAAAGTCAGAATTTCGAATCAATCAAAAAAATTTCACGAGCTAAAATTTACTCCTAAAGGTTTATTTATTAACACTCATTGGTTTTTCTTACTTGATGCTAAAGAGCAATTATTTTTATGGGAAGATATAAGTAAAGTGATAGTTACTCCTAATGAGATAATAATAAAATTCCATAGCAGTAACAAAATCGAGAATAAAACAAACCCAAATGCTCCATTATTAGTTGGTAATAGTTATTATGCTGTTAATAAAACTGATTCTTATTGTTATATGCTAAATGACATAGTTTTCATTAAATTAATTAAGACCTTTTATGAGGGCGAGATAGAAGAATCGACCGAGTAAAAATTATATATATGAACGTCATTCAGAAATGTTTGGCGTTTTTTCTAAATCTTTGTGATTTGGAAGAAATGGTGTACAAATATGTTGCGCTTAAGTTTTATTAACATTTTAACAAGCGAAATTTAATTCTTGGATTATCTGGGACAGTTAAAATATGGAGTGATTTTTGAATGCACAAAATGCAATTTAAATAAAATAAAACAACTTAAGTTTCACTTTATTACTTTATCCTGTAAAACAGTTGCTAAAGATATTATTTTTGAAAGCTCTAAAATTTTACTTTTACCATAGTTTATTGCTGCTTATTTAATGAGTGTAATCTTCATCCTACAACTTACAAGAGACCGTAATATCACGTATAATTCTGCTTTTTCTTGCTTGCGAAATTTAGAAGAATGACTTTGAATACGTTAAGAAATATCTTTCTAAGATGAGCTTGAATCTTAAAAAAACGAAAGCGTCATCATGATATTTCTTTTATGGCTGAGCTTCTTTTTTCTGTTTTTTAATATTTTTCATGCGTTTACCCTGATTATTTAAGGCTGTTTTATTGACTTTTTGTCGATATTTTCTTATAATATTCCTAGATGAATTTTATGCTTATCTGAAAGAGGACTCAAACTATGGACCAAAAAGAATTAGAAATACTAAAAGCACGTCAAAAAAACATTCGAAATTTTTCGATTATAGCTCATATAGACCATGGTAAATCTACACTGGCTGACAGGATTTTGGAAGTTACGGGAATGATTAGCCAAAGAGAAAAAAAGGATCAACTCCTTGACTCAATGGAACTAGAACGTGAGCGCGGTATTACCATTAAACTTAATGCCGTTCAACTTAAATATAAAGCTAAAAATGGTGAGGATTATATCTTTCACTTAATTGATACGCCTGGACATGTTGACTTCACTTATGAAGTTAGTCGCTCGCTTGCGGCCTGTGAAGGCGCAATTTTAGTCGTTGACGCCTCACAAGGAATTGAAGCTCAGACTTTAGCCAATGTTTATTTAGCTTTAGATGCGGATTTAGAAATTGTTCCGGTTATTAATAAAATTGATTTGCCTTCCGCAGATCCTGAAAGAATCAAAAAAGAAGTTGAAGATACAATTGGTCTTGATACTTCCGGATTAGTCTTTGCTAGCGCTAAAGAGGGAATCGGAATTCCGGAAATTCTGGAAAATATTGTTAAATATATTCCGGCTCCGGAAGGAAAAATAGATGCGCCTTTAGAAGCTTTGATTTTTGATTCGGAATATGATATATATCGAGGTGTTATTCCTTATATTAGAGTTGTTAATGGTACAATCCGTAAAGGCGATAAAGTAAAAATGATCGCAACAGGTGCTAGTTATGAAGTTATTGAAGTTGGCGTAATGACACCAAAAGAAGAAAAAAGAGATTTTTTAACTGCCGGTGATGTTGGTTTTTTAACTGCTTCAATAAAAGAAATCAATACTGTTCGTGTCGGTGATACGATAACATCAGTATCAAATCCCGCGAAAACAGCACTGCCTGGTTATCGGATTTTAAATCCTGTTGTTTTCTGCGGATTATATCCAATTGATGCCAGTAAGTTTGTAGCGCTTAAGGATGCTCTTGATAAACTTAAATTAAATGATGCTTCACTTCTTTATGAACCGGAAACATCGCAAGCCTTAGGCTTTGGATTTCGAACTGGTTTTTTAGGTTTATTACATATGGATATCATCCAAGAAAGAATTAACCGTGAGTTTAATATTGAACTTATTGCGACAGCTCCTTCAGTTATTTATGATGTATATTTAACTGATGGCACAGTTATTAAAGTCGATAATCCGGCCCAATTACCGCCACCACAAAGAATTTCTTATATTGAAGAGCCTTATGTTAAAGCTTCAATTATGGCCCCAACTGATTATGTTGGTCCAATTATGGAGATTTGCCAGAAAAAGCGGGGAATTTTTATCGATATTCAGTATTTTAATGAGCGAAGAGTAACAATAAAATATGAAATTCCGCTTTCTGAAATTGTTTATGATTTTTTCGATCGTTTAAAGTCGGCTACTAAAGGTTATGCCTCATTTGACTATGAAATGGGTGAATATAAGGAATCCAAATTACAAAAAATGGATATCCTTCTTAATGGTGAAATAGTAGATGCCTTATCGGTTATTGTTCATAAAGACTTTGCATATGGACGTGGAAAAGTTATTACTGAAAAACTTAAGGATTTAATCCCAAGACAACAATTTGAAGTGCCGGTTCAGGCATCATTAAATAATAAAATAATTGCTAGAAGTACCATTAAAGCCTTACGTAAAGACGTTTTAGCTAAATGTTATGGTGGTGACATCAGTCGTAAGAAAAAACTTTTAGATAAGCAAAAAGCCGGAAAGAAACGCATGAAAGCAGTGGGAAGCATTGAAGTACCTCAAGAGGCGTTTATGGCAATATTAGCTAATGATGAAGATTAGAGAGAAAATTGAGGATTCTCAATAAGAAAAACTCCCTATTATGGGAGTTTTTTAATTAATTAATATAGTTTAGGAAAAGAAGTGCGCTAAGACACCAAAGATTCTTAAAGCATACAATGACATACTGACCACAAATGTCAGAAATAAAACAACTTCTAAAATAAAAATAAGTTTCCTCAAGTTTTTTACCTCTTTTCAATAATACTCATAATATATTATATCTAATAATGGCTTCAAAGTCAACATTTTTACGATTATTTTCACAATTTTTCACGTTTGGAGGTAGTTAAATGCTAGGATTATATATTCATATTCCCTTTTGCCGGACAATTTGCGCTTATTGTGATTTTCCTAAACGAATATCTAAATCAAAAGAAATGAATGAAGAATATCTTCAATTATTAAGACTTGAAATGGAAAATTATCGAAAAAATCTTTCCCAGGTTTGTTCAGTTTATATCGGTGGTGGAACTCCTAATTCCTTATGTGATGAAGAGTTAGATTTATTACTATCTTTTATCAGTAATGAAAAGTTTTATTTGAAGGAATTTACTATTGAAATTAATCCGGAATTATTAACTGAAAAACAAATCACAATTTTTAAAAAGCATGGTATAAATCGTATTTCAATTGGTGTTCAGAGTTTCCAGCCTAAAATCTTAAAAATACTTAGGCGGAATCATGATAAAACTATTATTTTAAAGGCCGTTAAAAGCTTAAAAAAGGCCGGATTTACAAATATTAGTATTGATATGATTCATTCTGTTCCAACACAAACAATACATGATTTAAAAGCTGATTTAAAAGACGTAATTGCGTTAGATATTCAACATATTTCTTACTACGGTTTATCAATTGAAGAGAAAACCATGCTTAAACTGGAAATTGAAAAAAATAAATATGAATGTATTGATGATGATTTATCGGTAAAATTTTTTCAAACAATTAAAGATACTTTACAAAAGGATAATTTTACACATTATGAAATTAGTAATTTCGCTAAAAATAATTATCAGTCATTTCATAATACACTTTATTGGCGCAATCAAGAGTATATCGGATTAGGGATTGGCGCGGCTGGCTATCTAAAAAATATACGCTATAACAATGCAAATTACTTTAAAGATTATAAAGAAAATGTAATTATGACTAAAGAGGTTCTTACTAAAAAGGATCAATTGACTTATGAGATTATTTTAGGTCTTAGATTATTAAGCGGGCTTAAAATAACAGCGCTTAATTTCAAATATGATATTGACTTTTTTAAGGAATATCCGGATACTGATAATCTGATAAAACAAAAACTATTGATTTTTAAAGATGATTTTTTATTTCTTTCTGATGCAGGAATTTTAATTTCTAATCAAATTTTTGAAAAATTCGTATAAGGCGGTAATTTTATGTCTATTGAACATGAATTTAAAGAATATAAATACTACCTTCAAAATGAATTAGGTCTGGCTAAAAATACAGTTTTAGCCTATGAACGTGATATAGTTACCTATATTTATTATCTGAAGAAATATCCAAAAATAAAAAGTTTTCATAATCTTGAAGAAATTCATTTAAAGAATTATATAAATACTCTAAAAAAAGATCGGCTTAAGGCCTCATCATTCTCAAGAAAGATATCAGCTTTAAGATCATTACATAAATTCCTTTCACTAGGAAAAAATTCCTGGACTGAAGAAGATTTAAGTCTAACACTTAAAAGTCCTAAAAAAGAACAAAGATTGCCTAATGTTTTAAATCAAGAAGATGTTTTTACGATACTTGATTCAATTAAAACTGATACAGATTTAGGAATGCGCAACAAGGCAATGTTAGAATTGTTATATGCGACTGGACTTCGTGTTTCTGAACTTTTGGATTTAAAAACTTCTGATTTGCATATGAACCAAAGTTATCTTATTGCACATGGTAAAGGTGACAAAGAACGAATCTTACCAATTAATGACGCTTGCTTAAATCTGTTAAGGGATTATATAATCAAAGTAAGACCAAAGTTGTCTAATGCGCCCTTGCCTTATCTTTTCTTAAATTCCAGCGGTAAAAGATTATCTAGACAAGGATTTTTTAAACTCTTAAAAAAGATTGCGCTTGAAGCCGGTGTTTATAAAGATGTGACACCACATACAATTAGACATTCCTTTGCGTCACATTTATTAAATAATGGCGTTGATTTGCGTTTTGTGCAGGAATTATTAGGCCATGAAGATATCAGCACAACTCAAATTTATACGCATCTAGATAAAAAGCGTCTTAAAGAAATTTATGAAACGAGTCATCCACATGTTGTAAAAGCTAAAGCTAAAAAAAATCAATAAAATAAAAAGGTGATAAAATGAAATTTAAAAGAATATTTTTAGTAATTATCGATTCAGTTGGGGTTGGTGCGCTGCCTGATGCCCATAAATTTAATGATGAAAATTCACACACTTTAAACTCTGTCTTAAAAGCCAAGCCTAATTTAAATATTCCAAATCTTCGATCCCTTGGTATAGGAAATCTTAAGACAGTTCTAAGTGGCTACCAGGTGAAAGATCCGATTGCCTCCTATGGCAGGCTAGCTGAAATTTCTAATGGAAAAGATACGCTAACCGGACATTACGAACTGATGGGTCTAAAAGTAACAGAACCATTTATGACATTTACAGAG
>Ga0123355_10015812_pt1 | contig 11871 bp, 11 predicted proteins | sample TergutEmb28metaG_3_FD_89872 | JGI IMG/M metagenome (GOLD analysis project Ga0123355, IMG submission 89872) | Embiratermes neotenicus P1 segment gut microbial communities from Petit-Saut dam, French Guiana - Emb289 P1 | ecosystem: Host-associated > Arthropoda: Insects > Digestive system > Gut ... | reverse complement strand
GGCTCCTAAGGCCCTGTATGTCGAAAGTACGATCTGGTCCCAGCCTTTCTTCGCGCGATCTGGCGCGGGCGTGGTGGCGTGTTCTGAACGGACATGTCCCGATGCTGTCGATAGAGATCACTCGCGAATGTCCTTTGAGTTGTCCCGGATGCTACGCATACGGAGACAGTCACTTGGGCGGTGAGACGACCCTGCGCGAGTTGAGTGATTTCCGCGGTGATGCGCTCGTGAGCGGCGTGCTCGGGCTGGTACGAAAGCACAAACCGATGCACGTGTCGCTGGTCGGGGGCGAGCCAATGATCCGGCATCGCGAACTCTCGCGCATTCTCCCCGAGCTCAGCGCCATGGGGGTGTTCACAATGGTGGTCACGAGCGGGGTGATTGCGATTCCACCAGAGTGGATGGAGTTTCCACGATTTCGGTTAGCAGTTTCGGTCGATGGACTGCCGGAACATCACGATGAGCGGCGCAAGCCGGCGACTTATGAGCGCATCCTTAAGAATGTTGCCGGACGATCGATCAACGTGCACTGGGTGATTACGCGGCCGATGCTGACGCGGGCTTCGTATCTGGAGGAGTATGTTGCCTTCTGGAATGCGCAGCCGGAAGTGGACCACATCTGGGTCAGCCTCTATAGTCCGCAGATTGGGGAAGAAAGTCGAGAGCGGCTGACCGCCGAAAACCGGGAGCGGATTGCGCGGGAATTGCCGCCGCTAGGAAAGGCCTATCCGAAGCTGCTTCTGCCGGAAGGGATGGCGCGGGCATTTGTGAAGCCTCCAAAGAGTCCCGACGATTGTCTGTTCTCCATGATGTCGATGAACTATTCGGCCGATCTGCGGACGCATGTGGAGCCATGCGTTTTCGGGGGCACGCCGGATTGCAGCCAGTGTGGATGCAGCATCTCGAGCGCCCTCCACTGGATTCGTGACGTGAAGATTACTGGACCGTTGAAGGTCGGACATATGGTCCGCGGATCGTTGGGTGTGGGATCGGCGGTCCGGAAGTTGCGCGGCGAGGGGGATGCGTTGAGTCGCTGGCAGGAAGGCGCGCGGTTTGTAGGCGAGAAGAGTTCGCTGGTTCAGATTCAGTCGCAGGAAGAAGGCGAAGCGCCTTAGGGCTTTCTGGAAAGCCGCGATCGACCCAACGGGATCACTCGCGAACGCGACGCACGACTTTTGACGTGCCCAGTTCTGACTTACTGGAGCCAGCCTGCGGGTAACGCCTGTAGCAGATGCAACGGGATGACGTAGAGTCCTTCCGCACAGGCAACCGGTCGTCCCAAAAAAGTCCGGGATGTCCTTGCGAATTGAAAGTCTGCCCGACCGGAGCCCGATTCGGCCACGCTTCCCGCAAAGAGGCGGTCTCGATGGCATGAGCTTTGTCGTCTGCGGGGGCCAGAGCGCAGGGCACAGCGTCAGCCGCTCGCTGGCGTCGGACGGACGGATTGATATCGCAGATCGTTAGCATCCCCTGACTTCACTTCTTCTTGTTCTTGCCAGGCAGGCTTGCGGGATTCTCGTGCGTGCGTTCGCGGAACGCACCTCGCAGGCCAGCGGCGAGGCCTACGCTGGATTCACCGAACCTGTCGCGGAGTTTGTCGGCTGCGGCCAGGGCGTCTTTCCAGCGTTGTTGGCGGTTTCCCTCTAGCAGAGCGATCTGCGCGGCTTGTGTCGTGAACGACGACGCTTGCACTCCCAACAGACGGACTTCGATTCCCTTCTTCCAGTTCTTGCGGAAGAGATTTCGGATCTGCTCGAAGATTTCGATGTCGAGTTGTGTGGGCGCTGGGAGCGTGTGGGCGCGCGTAATCGTAGTGAAGTCTTTGTAGCGGAGTTTGAGCTGTACGGTACGGGCATAGAAGTTGGCTTCGCGGAGTCGGCGGCCGACCATTTCTGAGAGGCGCATCAATGTGGCCTCGAGCGTGTTGATGTCGGCGGTGTCCTCGTTGTAGGTGTGCTCGTGGCTGATGGATTTGGCGTCGAGGTCGGCGGCGACTTCGTGATCGAACCATCCGCCGGCATCTTCGCCTCGGGCTTTCCCGGCGAGCGCGAGGCCCCATTTTCCGAAGCGGGATTCAAGTTCGTTGTCTTCGAGCTTGGCGAGGTCTCCAACTTTCCTGATTCCCAGCGCATGAAGATGCGATTCCATGACTTTGCCGACGCCCGGGATTTCGCGCACGTCAAGCGGCGCGAGGAATTTCGACTCTTGGCCGGGGACGATGTAGAGAATGCCGTTCGGCTTTGCTTGTGCGGAAGATACTTTCGCAATCAGACGCGATGTGCCGATTCCGACCGAACAGTTCAGGCCAGTTTCGGATTTCATGCACTGATGCAGGCTGTGTGCAGCTTTGAGCGAAGGTCCGTGGAGGCGCTCAGTGCCGCTCATGTCGAGGTAGGCCTCGTCGATGGAGGCCATTTCGACCTGCGGCGTGAACGAGCCGAGAACTTTATAGACCTTCTCTGAGAACTCGCGGTAGCGGTCCGGATGTCCGTCTACGAAGATGGCGTGTGGGCACTGCTTGGCCGCGGTGCGGAGCGGCATGGCAGAGTGAACTCCGAACTTGCGCGCTTCGTAGGAAGCAGCGGAGACCACACCGCGCTCGTGGCGCTGTCCGCCGACCACGACGGCCTTGCCCTTCAGTGACGGATCGTAGAGTTCTTCCACGGAGACGAAGAAGGCGTCCATGTCGACGTGGAAGATGGTGCGGGGAAAAGCGGGCTGGTGGACGGCAGCCATGCTGAAGGAATTCTAGCAGCAGCTTTGAGGGTGACGGCGGGGCGCCACCGCACTCCCGCATAGGAGTCAGGAGAACAGGTAAAACAGCGATCGCGAGGATTCGCAAGCGCTGCATAAAACAATTATCTGGCGTCGCTCAGGTTGGCCAACAGCAACGAACGTTGCAGGGACCAGCAACGACCGAACGATGTTAGAATTCGCCGCATGTCTGGACGCGCCCTCTGGATTACATCCCGCATTGTCTTCCTGGTCTGTGGACTGACCACACTCTTCACCGCCGTTCCTTACGTTATGCTGCGCGGGGCAGAGCTGCCGGTTCAGAGCGAATGGGTCGTCTTTGCGGTTGTGCTTGGGCTCCTGGGGCTCTTCAGTGTGTTGGTTGCGGTACTGCCGCGATCGCTGATCGCAAAAGCCTGTCGACAAGATCGGGATGACGAGCAGTTGTTTTCAGCGCCGCTCAAACTGCTTGGCATTTTTGCCGCAATCGCGTATCTGCTGGCACTCGTCGCTCATTTCTCTCCTCACACCTGGAATCTCAATCCGCAACTCATGCTGGCGGTGTGTCCTCTGTATTTTGTGAAGATGACGATCGACCCCTCGCCCAAGTCGATCTTCTTCCTGTTGGCTCCGATGAATGCGGCGGTCTTCGCCGCACTCGGTCTCACTCTCGGATACGTGCGGTTGGCTCTTCGTAAAGAGCGCTGAGGACTAATCGCTGGTACTGCGGTCGGGCGCGAGACGCGATGGGTTGCACTATTTGCCAGTCTTCAATTGAAACTCCTGCCCAAGATTGTGGTCAATCATCACAACTTCGGCACGAGACAGAAGTGTCTGGATGATATCGAGCAAAACCTCCACCATGTAATCTGCCCGTTGTTCGGCCTCAAGCCTTTTTTGAGGGTCTTTTATGTTATGCGCTTCTTGCAATATCAGGTTGTCGCAAGTCGACGCCTCGCCAAAACGATGATAGAGTTCCTCCGTCGACAACGTACCGAAGTAGTCATGGTCGTCCGCCATCGCCTTTTTCCATGCGGCCAAATCTGCGTGGCACTGACTCAGCGTTGCCTTCTGACCTTCTAGTGCGGCTGAATGCAGCGTGTCGAACGCCGATTGCGCGGGGACAGGAAGCACGCTCACAGACATTAAGGCGACAGTTGCCACGAACACAGCAATTCGGCTCATCGTATTTCTCCCCAGGCTGACAGGCTGAAACTAGTTTGGCTCCGTGGGGCTGTCACCTGACGCGGGGGACAGTGGGCGTGCTGCAACACCACCTGTCGGGGGAAGTGTGTATAGGCAAGTATCCAACAACTTGAGTCCTAGAACGGCACAGGTCAAATCCACGTAATGACCCGCGCTGGGTTCAAGCCCCCAACGCATACCGGAAACAACCGAAGCGCCTCACAGACATGCGTCCCCGTGACTGCCACGATGCATCCCGCCCCGAAACAAATTGCATGCCACGCCGGTAAGGTCTTCGTTCAACGCAACTTGACGACGAACCTACGACCAGCAGGGATGCGGGTAATAGCACGACCAGTGCTTTTAGCAATGTGAGATTCACAGCGCCGCTCTTACAAAATAGCGTGTCCGCCACCAGGAATGGCCCGGATGTCGGCGAATCCGCTGTCGCCCTCGGCACTCGCCCGCGACGGAGTTTAGACTAATACTCTTTCCGGTACAAGCGCAGTTCCCCGCATCTGCCTTACTTTTTCGTAGATTTTCCCGTATTCGCGGGCGCTTACGTTCCAAGAAAAATCCTTGTTCATGCCATTTCGCATCAGGACTTGCCACGACGTTTGATCCTGAAACGCCTGCAGGGCCTGCTTGATCGTGAGCAGGAGCGACTCGCCACTGTATTCGGTGAACTTGAAGCCGGTGCCTTTGCCGGTGCGGGCGTCCCAGGGCTCGATAGTGTCATCGAGGCCTCCAGTGGCGCGGACGATGGGCACCGTGCCGTATTTCAGGCTGTAGATCTGGTTCAGGCCGCAGGGTTCGTAGCGCGAGGGCATGAGGAACATGTCGGCGCCGGCTTCGATTTTGTGGGCTATGGCATTGTCGTAGGCGACCTTGACGGCGATCTTGTGCGGGAATTGCTTGTTGAGGCGTTGGAACATCTCTTCGTAGGTCTTGTCGCCGGCGCCTAAGGCGACGATGATCATTTCTTCGCGGGCGAGCCGGTCGGCGATCTGCGCGATCAGATCGAATCCTTTTTGGGCGGCGAAGCGGGACACGATGCCGATCACCGGAAGCTTCGGGTCGGCGTTGGTGACACCGAAGGCAGCGAGGAGATCCTGCTTGTCTTTGGCTTTCCCGGAAAGATCCTGGGGTGAGTACTTGGCAGTGGTGAACTTGTCGGTCTGGGGACTCCATTCCTCGTAGTCGACGCCGTTGAGGATACCGGTCACAGTGGAGGCGCGGTCGCGGAGAACGCCTTCGAGGCCGAATCCGTATTCTGCCGTTTGAATTTCCTGGCTGTATTTTTTGCTGACCGTGGTGACGTAGTCGGAGTAGGTCAGCGCTCCTTTAAGGAAATTGACCTGGCCGAAGAATTCCATCTTCGACATGGTGAACAGATCCCAGGGAAGCATGAGGAGGGGGAGGGTGTCGGGCGGGAATAGGCCCTGGTAGCCCATATTGTGGATGGTGAAAACGGTGCCAACGTCTTTGAAGGCAGGGTCATCGGCGTAGATCGTACGAAGCAGGACCGGCACTAAGGCGGATTGCCAATCGTGGCAATGAAAGATCTGCGGAGTGCCCAGGATCTTCGAGGCTTCCAGCACCGTGCGTGAGAACAACGCGAAGCGCTCGGCGTTGTCGGGGTAGTCACCGGCAGGGGTGCCGTAGAGGGCCTCGCGGTCGAAGTATGGCGGATATTCGACGAAATAAAATTTGACGCCGCCTTGCGAACCTCCGCTGACCACCGAGGCGAAGCGGTATTCATCGTCGAATGGGACGGTGACGCTGCGAACGACCGTGGCCGGATCGCTGAGCCTGGTCTGGCGGTAGCGTGGGAGGTAGACGCTAAGCTGATGGCCCAGCGAGGCCAGGGCGCGGGGCAAGGCTCCGACGACGTCAGCGAGACCTCCAGTCTTGGAAAATGGGACACCTTCGGAAGCGACGAACGCGATATTCATGAGAGCGGAACCTCCTCGGCGCGCGAAGTGGACGCAACGCAGGATATGATGAAGACAGCCAGGGCCGGGGTTCGAATCGAACTGAACAAAAGAATGCGTACCGACCTGTCAGTCTAATTCTCGACTAGGTGAGGGTCAACGTGCCAAGGGTGGTATCTGCACGCCGTCCGCAAAATAAGCCTAAATTGGGACAACACTTCCTGACGAGCCAGGATGCGGCCGCGCGCATTGTAGATGCATTAGGGGACATATCGCAGAGCACTGTGCTCGAAATCGGTCCGGGACGTGGGATTCTGACTTCCCTGCTGGCGACGCCGGCCCGGCGTCTGATTGCGGTGGAATTGGACCGCGTGCTGGCGGCGCAGTTGCGGCTGAAGTTTGGCATGGCACGGAATGTGGAGATTCTCGAGGCCGATATTCTGGCGATCGATCTGGACTCGCTGTTCGGACCGAAGCCGGGCCTGGGACAGCCCGGAATTGAGTTTAGGCCACAGCCCGTGAAGGTTGTGGGAAATCTGCCCTACTACATCACGTCTGACATTTTGTTGCGGCTGTTTGAGTTTTCGAAGTACTTCGAGAGCATCGTGATCATGGTGCAGCGGGAAGTGGCGGAACGGGTTGCCGCCAAGCCGGGAGGGAGCGAGTACGGGCTGCTTTCGGCTACGGCGCAGCTTTACGCTCGGGTGGAGAATCTGTTTACGCTGCCGCCGGGGGTGTTCGCGCCTCCTCCGAAGGTTCATTCGTCGGTGCTGCGGTTGACGATTTCGCCGCGGCAGGAGGAGTTGGGCGTCGCCGGGGATGGGTTTATTGGTTTCCTGCGGCTCTCGTTCGCGCACAAGCGGAAGACTCTGTGGAACAATCTAAAAGAGAAGTACGACGAAGCGGCGTTGAAGCGCGCGCTGGCGGAGGCAAAGGTGAAGCCGGCGGTGCGGGCGGAGACGTTGAGTTTGGAAGAGAGCGCGGCGGTATATCGGGCGTTGCGTGGCGAGGCTGTGGGCGCGTAGAGTGGCACAAGGGTAAGACCTCGTAGATCTCTTTCGTTTGCCGGTTTTTTTGCGGCCCTTGAAGGGCTGCTCTTCTACTGTCAGCGTTTGTTTCGGGTCTTAGCCAGACCCAAACGATCGTGTGGTTTTAGCCTCTTGAATTGAAGGAACGCGGCGCATTATTTCTTCTTGATGGTTGGCCCCGGGGTCGGGCTCGCCGCAAGGAGGGGCCATGGGTAGCACACTTGTTCGACACCCGGCAGTAGCGGGACGGTTTTATCCCGGCGATCCGGACGATCTACGCGCTGAAGCAGGCGAATATCTCTCACAATGTGAAGCGAAGGACGCTCCACAGCGGGCGATTGGGTGCATGGCTCCGCATGCGGGGTATATGTATTCGGGGCACGTGGCGGGAGCGGTGTTTGCCCAGGTTGAGATTCCTAAGCGATGTGTAGTGATGTGTCCGAATCACACAGGAATCGGTCGCGCTCTTGCCATCATGAGCGATGGAGCCTGGGAAACGCCACTGGGGGAAGTTCCGATTGACGCCGAGTTAGCCACGGCTTTGAAAGCGCGCTTCCCTAATTTGCAGGACGACTCGGCTGCACACCGGGCGGAGCATGCGGCGGAGGTGGAACTTCCCTTCCTGCAGCTTCGGCAGCCGGATTTGACGTTCGTGCCAATCGCTTTGGGAACAGGTCAGTTTGAGGCGCTCGAACAACTTGGGTTGGCGGTGGCGGATGTGATTTCGGCGCAGAGCGATCGGGTCCTGATGGTGGCTTCGAGCGATATGAACCACTATGAGTCGGACGCTGTCACGCGGGTAAAGGATCACCGGGCAATCGAAAGGATTCTCTCACTCGATCCGCGCGGGCTGTTTGATGTGGTGACCCAGCAAGACATCAGCATGTGCGGTTTTGGCCCGGCGGTTGCGATGTTGACCGCGGCACGACGGCTGGGGGCAAAATCGGCGGAGCTGGTGAAATATGCTACTTCGGGCGATGTCTCCGGCGAACGGGACATGGTTGTGGGATATGCTGGCGTAGTTGTGGTTTAATTTGTCGCAGCCGGTCCTCGAGTCCCTACAATTTTCCTCCCGCCAACCTTCTGAATCGATTCCCCAAAATTTCCTGTAAGGACTTTCCGCCAGCCGGGACTATCGTTACGTAAAACCATGATCACACTGAACAAACTCGGAAAGTCATTCCATGGGCGGCAGGTGATACAAGACCTGTCGTTTGAGGCTCGGAACGGCGCGATTACGGGTCTGCTGGGAGCGAACGGAGCGGGCAAGACTACGACGCTGCGAATGATCTGTGGCGTGTTGAAACCGGAGTCGGGTTCGATCTCGATCGACGACGCCACCGGCGCAACCGGTGAGCCACAGTCGCAACGGGGCGTAGGGGCATTGCTCGATCACGTTGGCCTCTATTCGCGGCTCACGGTGCGGGAGAATCTTGAATACTTCGGGCGCCTTCGCGGCATGGACAGCCGCGAGATCGCAAAGGGCATCGATCGGATAGTTTCGATGCTGGGGCTCGAGGCAATCGCCGATCGTCCCACCGCCGGTTTCTCACAGGGAGAACGAATGAAGACTGCCTTGGGGCGGGCAATTCTTCATTCTCCGAAGAACCTGCTGCTTGATGAACCGACGAACGGGCTGGATATTCCCACCGTTCGTTCTCTGCGCAAGTTGTTGAAAAGTTTACGGGACCAGGGAACATGCGTGATCTTCTCCAGCCACGTTCTCGAAGAAGTACTCGCCCTCTGCGACAGAATTGTGGTGATTTCTCAGGGGAGAATCGCCGGGGAGGGATCCGCGGCAGAGCTGTGCGCGCAAGTGGGGACTACATCCTTGGAGGACGCGTTCGTGAAACTTACATCCGGCATGGAGGCTTGAAGGCGATGCACGAAATACTGACAATCGCGCGGAAGGAAATGGTCGACGGGATGCGCGACCTTCGTTCGGTACTCGCTTCTATGTTTTATGCGTTGATGGGGCCGGTCGCGGTTGGGCTGGTTTCTTTCGCGGTGCTGGATAAGTCCGGGAACGGAACCACCATCTTGACCGGAATGATGGCGACCTTCACTTTGGTATCGGCATTCGTGGGCGGGATGAATGTCGCCATGGACACGGTGGCCGGTGAACGCGAACGGAAGTCACTACTGCCGCTACTTTGGTTTGCGGTGGTCTTCGCACTTTCCGGAATTCATATCCCCCCTGCTTTGAATTCGCTGCTTCGCGTAGCGCTGGGGCTGGCTTCTTTGCCCTTGCTGGCCGCAGCGGCTCAACTGCTTATCTCCACGGCTTCCCATGCCGCCAAGGAGGCGCAGACTTATCTTTCGCTGCTTGTGTTTGTTCCAATGGGCATCGGGATGTTCCTGGTTTTTTCGCCTCAAGCGCGGCATGCAGGGCTGAGCTATCTGCCGCTGGTCGGGCAGCAGCTTCAACTTGAAACTTGGATGAATGGCAGAGAGATTGGCGTCATCCAGCCTATCATCCTCACGTTCCTTACCCTGTCGTTTGCCATTCTCTTATTGCTGGTTTCCACAAACAGGTTGCGGCGTGATGAAATCCTTTACGGCAACTGATGCCCACCCAGGGTTCGGTTCAACCATAGATTTGAATCGAGAGACTGTGGACCGCAAGACCCTTGAGGAACAGTTCGAACGTATTCTGGCGGCTCACGGCCCAGCGCTCTCGCGGCTCGCCGCAAGCTACACGAACACGGCGAGCGACCGCGATGATCTGGTGCAGGAAACGGCGTTCGCGATCTGGCAGGCTTTGCCGCAATTTCGTGGAGAGTCCTCGGAGCGGACCTTTGCCTTTAGAATCGCGCACAATCGCGCGATTTCCTACCTCAGCCGGAATCTGGGGCACAAGGCCGATCCCCTGGAAGAAATCGAGCTGCGGGATCCGGCTCCGGGACCGGAGTCGGATTTCTCGCGACGGCAGCGAGCGGAGACACTGCGGCGCGCCGTTCGCCGATTGCCCCTGGGGTACCGGCAGGTGATCGTCTTGACTCTTGAAGGATTGGGCTATCGCGAAATCTCATCGGTGCTGGGTATCTCCGAGAGCAACGTCGGCGCTCGCCTCACGCGGGGTAGGCAGTTGTTGCACAATGCCCTGGAGAATCGGAAATGAATGCTGACAGGGAACTGGAAATCTGGCGTGAGCAGTGGCAGAGCGACGCTTCCATTCCTGCCGACCTGCGTCGCAAAGTAGAACGGCAGTCGCGCCTGATGAAGATCGGGCTGATCGGCAACGGCGTTGTGACGGTCGTCATCGGGGGCGGGTCGATCGCGTGGGCGCTGCTCTCCAAGGATTCAGCAGTAGCTCTGCTCGCCGCGGTGGCATGGCTCTTTCTGGCCGCGGCATGGACGTTCGTCCTGACGGTCAATCGAGGACTGTGGCGGCCATATGCGATGGATGCCGCCGCTTTTGTGGATCTCTCGGTGAAGCGCTGCCAGGGGGCGCTGAAGGCTGTGTGGTTCGCGGGCGTGCTCTTTGTCGCGGAGATTGCCTTTAACTTGAGCTGGATCTACCTTCATTCGAACCCGCACCAGACCTGGCTGCGCTGGTTGTTGTTTGGGTCGGTACGGATCGAGATCGTGTGGATTTGTGCCGTCGTATTCTTCAGCCTGCTGGTTTGGTATCGCCGGAGGAAAAGCCGAGAACTGGCTTGGCTGTTGGGTCTACGGGAAGAAATCATCCGCCATTGAGATCGGGAACTCTGAAACCCAACGATCGGGGGCTGAACTTGGCATGAAATGGCGACCGGGCCTCAGAATTCGTAAGGCCCGGTCGACGACAAGAACGAAAAATTATGTTTTAGCGGTGCGATCCACTACCGCCGCTGCTCGAGTGTCCGGCAGCGGAGGGAGTGCGGCCCATCGACGACGACGACATCGAGCTAGGCTCTGAGGCCGAACCCCAACTCGACGACCGCCTCGGCGAACTAGCTCCGAATTGGGGAGCCGAGTAAATTTGTGCAGATCCCGATTTCGCGACCTGATGATTCAGACCTTTCATGTCAGTGAGAGAACCGCGGGCGATTCCCAGGCCGGCGGTCCCGGATCTCACCGTGGTCTGCAACGGTGAAAATGCCGACGTTGTTCCGCCCTTGCCTACAAAGACCGTCTTCCCGGATTCGCCCGCCGGGACGGCCAGGCTGACATGAGTCAGCGCGGTCGGCGTGTAATGCGGGATCGGGTGATAGGTGTTGAAGCCGCCGGGCTGCCATCCCCAGCCGTAGTTGGGAACGTACATCCAGTTGCCGTACATGTAGGGCGTCCATCCCCAAGGATAGGCCGAGGCAAACATATAGCCAAAGCCCGGATAAAAGCCCCAAGCGCCATCCATAAACGGATCCCACCCAACGCCGGTGAAGTAGGGCTGCCACATCAATCCGTAACCGGGTATGTTGCTATAAGCGCCATAGTAGCCAAGGTCGCTGGCGCCATAGCCTAAAGGTGTCTGATTGTTCTTGGCGTACTGGTCGTGATAGGCGATCGATTGCTTATCCCAGTCATCGAGAGGGGCGGCGGCGATTTTGTTCTCGATTGTGGATTTGTCGTCCTTCGCCGCATCGAAGTTCGCGGTCTTCTTCTTTTCGACAGTGAGCTTGCCGGATGGGCCTTCGACTTCCACGTCGCCCTTAAAGACCGCCAGGTTCGCCGCTTCGGCCGAGGTGTCGACGCGGAAGTGGGCGGCACGCTCGAGCGCGATCTTCTCGCGCGAGAAGCTCAGGGCAAAATCGTCTTTGCCCATCCAGTCAACGTAAGCCATGCCCCGGGCGAGGTTGACCTCGGAGGAGCGCTTGCCTGAATCGTCGGCGCCGAGGCGGCTGAACTCGACCGTCGTGTTGGGTGCGAGTCGCATCGAGCTGCCGTCTTCGAACTCAATTTCGGCGCGGCCATTCACCCCGGTGCGCAACTGCACGCCCTGGGTGATGGGAAGATTGATGAAAGCGTTCTCGAATCCCAAGCCGGAATTCTTGTTGATTTGCACCGAG
>Ga0123355_10015811_pt1 | contig 11871 bp, 8 predicted proteins | sample TergutEmb28metaG_3_FD_89872 | JGI IMG/M metagenome (GOLD analysis project Ga0123355, IMG submission 89872) | Embiratermes neotenicus P1 segment gut microbial communities from Petit-Saut dam, French Guiana - Emb289 P1 | ecosystem: Host-associated > Arthropoda: Insects > Digestive system > Gut ... | reverse complement strand
TTGCTCTACGTTATTGTCGTCACTCCCACTCTCCTTCAAAGAACGCAGCGAATCCCCACGCCCGAGATTCGGACGATATCCAGGATAAGTCCAATCAATCGTGTCGTTGGAGGATACAACAGTTCGGTGCAGAATGTTTTGTCTTTCAGTTTGCTATCCAAAATTTAAAGATTAAGTCAAGCTGAACTATAATTTTGTCTGTTGTTTTGTTTGGGGGTGAAACTTGGTCGCTCACATTGAGGGAAGAATGTAGGCTGAGGGTGTTTGAGAATAGGGTGTTGAGGAGAATATTTGGGCTTAAGAGGGATGAGGTAACAGGGGAGTGGGGAAAACTACATAATGAGGAGCTTACTGATCTGTACTAAGCACCCAATATTTTTTGGGTGATAAAATTGAGAAGAATGAGATGGGTGGGGCATGTAGTGCACATGGGGTAGAGGAGCGGCACATACAGGGCTTTGGTGTGGAAACCTGAGGGAAAGAGACAAAGCGGGAGACGTAGATTGGAGGATAATATTAAGATGCATATTCAGGAAGTGGGATGTGGGGGTATGGACTGGCTCAGGATAGGGACAGGTGGCAGGCACTTGTGAATAGGGGAAATTTCTTGACTAGCTGAGAACGAGTTAGTTTCTCAAGAAGGACTCTGCTCCATGGAGTAAGTAGGTAAGAAAGTAATAAGTAAGTAATTACGGCTTTTGCAGAAGGCCTGCTGGCTGCTTTCTTTGTGCTTATTTCAGTAAACTGTTGAACACTGATGTTCAGTATTCTCAAACTGCAAATGTAATGACGCTTCCTCTGGATCCACAGAAACAATATCTTCAAACAACTTCATCTGAATGTCTTCTTCTTGACACAAAATAAAATGTCTATCACATTCTTCAATTGGAAGATAAATTTGCTCTGTGTATTCTTCTCCTAACTGCATGCTGGCACTGAGGGATTGGCTGTGACCAAGTGGGAAAGTGACACATTTCACATTTTGACTTCTGACTGCTTTTAAGTTACAATTTCATTGGAAGTTTTCACTGCAGCAAACATTTTAAAAATCATCATTTTGTTGAAGTTGAATGTTGTGATCATTCAGCTGTGCTGTAATATCACAATATAAAAAGACGTCATGATTCCAGAACTCATTTTCAAGCTCTTCCAATTTTACTGGCTCATTTTCTAGGAATTTTGCTATCTCCTATTTCAAAGTAATAAAATACCGAAGAACTCTTCCTCAATTCAACCACCTCACACATGTGATAGATTAAGTCGCTGCACTTGGCACCCATCTCTTCAAGAAAGTACTCTAGAAAAGAGGTAGTTTTAACTGGAAACTACCACTGACATTGCATTCTCAAATTTCCAGATTCTGCTACATAAAACCTGCAGATGTTTGCTTACTTGTCTCCTGATAAATTCTTCAAGAAGACCAACTGCAACAATACTTTTTCTGTACAAAGCCGGAGCACCAACAGTACAAATGGCCACAAAGTTTGTAAAATCAAATTCCCACTTAATCCATAAACTTTCTCACTTCACTGGAGATTTCTTGCTGGTTGTGTGACCTGCCATATAGCATATGCCAGCAAGTTCTTCAATAACTTCAAAGTTTTCACAACACCTCCAATAAAAATGAGAAGTTGAGCAGTGTCTTTTGAATCAGTGTTTTCATCCAGAACTAGGGAGTAGAAGCAGAATTCACTCTCTGCTTCGACTGACTGCTTAGATTAGTAGAAATGTCACCTATTCTTCTTTGTAGAGTCAAGTGTGACAGACTGACATTCTCACATACTCCCCTCCTTTCTGGACAAAAAGCATCAACATACATTTCTGTAAAAAATTACCTTCTGTAAAGCGTTTCCCAGCAGCAGTAACTTTCAATGAAATTTGAAAGGTTACCTCAGTAGTCACAGTGCTCAATCACACATAACAGAGGGGATGATTAGTTCCCATTCCTTGAACAGTGGGAGTCATGCCATCATGCACACACACTCATTAGCATGGCCCTGTTCAAAATCCACTGTTGATGGCAACATTTCATTTTCAACTTTCACAAAATTAGAGTTTCTTTAAAAATATATATCATATCAAAAAGTTCTCACAGGCTGAACAGTGAGCCCCAATGGGCCACATGCAGCCCAGAGGGCATATTTTTTACAGGCCTGCTACAGTTGATGCAATGAAGTTGCCATACAGTATATATTTGCCATACATTGCCATACAGTGTTCTACACTGTATGGCAACTACATCCTGGGTGAACGGCAGGTACTCATTACAGACACAAATCTACTACTGTGACACTAATTATTCCACAGATAGCACACAATCAGAAATTCTCTTCCTTATTATTATTATTATTATTATTATTATTATTATTATTATTATCATCATCATCATCATCATCATCATCATTATTTAAAAATTTATCACAGCAGAAATGGTTCTAATAGATGTTTTAGTTATTAAAAGGCCTTTGTGAAACAAATCAAGTTTTGTACAATGATCAGTTTTTGATCAACCAAGTTCAATTTGTGCTTCATGTATTGTAGCAGTGACAATGGGCTAAAAAAAATGAAATCTGTCTTTCAGACTTTTTAAACTCCCAATACAAAAATGAGTTCAGTAGTTTTACAAATGAAACCAGCTACAACACAGGCAGGCATGTGCACAGGTGTGTGTGTGTGTGTGTGAGAGAGAGAGAGAGAGAGAGCGCGCGCGCTCATGCTTGCACACATGGAAAAGAAAGAAGAGAAAATTTCCTGTAAGAAGGCACCTTCATTGCTCGTATCACTGGATCATACATGCTGTCACTTCTTGGAAAGGCAACAATCATGGCATAGCACATATTCACCACCATCTGGAGACAGGTACGACTTGAATCTGAATCCTCACGAAGCAACTGTGCTGTCACATCAGGGATTTTGTTCAGTATCTGCAACAACACAGCATAAAGTAATATATTCCTGATTACATCACAATTATATTACACATTTAAGAGACTCCGGTTTCTCACAGTAGTGAGTATTAAGATCACAGTCTTTTGGGATACAAGACTGTAGAGTGGGCTGCGGAACTACAAAAAGTCACATCAAAAAATCTTACATATTAATGTTCCACTGTACATCTATGGCCATATTTAAAACAGTGAAACTCCTATGTTTTATCTGCATATGGGACAAGGTTTTTGTACCTTTTTTGAACAAAGAAAACAAAAAACACTGTTTAACTTCATTAAGTCATATAAAACAAGCTAATTGCCACACATACAATATGCATAAAAGGCATCATAATTCACTAATTTCACAAACCATAATTTCAAACAAAGATAGCATAACATAAAATGGGTTTCCAAGCATGACATACTACATCATCTCAGAGTTACTAAAATGGCAGATGTTTTCAATAATAGATCACACATTACAAAATACTAATCACCAAACATATTTACAAAATATATATCATACAGTAGAGTCTCCAGTCAACTCCAAAGTGAAGATATACAAGTCATGCAAGACCTACATTAACTCCCATTAACAATTAAGATTATATCAAATTCCAGCTATGCAGTACACTGGCAAATAAGAAGTTAAAATTTTAAAATTAATAATTATTCACCCTGTGCTATAACTGTAATTTAAATTCCAACAGCATCTACAGAAAAAAGTTAATATTCAGCACTGCAAACACATCAAATAGCATGCTACTGCCTACACTGAACAGTACCTTGTGAAAAATGTGTGGGGAGTTCCTGCATGATGTACATATACGCCAGACGACATCTACAACACCAGAACGGACGGCAGGAAGCATTATGGCTGCAAACAAGCACTCCACACTAGATACTGCCACATCCATCAACACATCAAACCGCTGCTTAGCCTCTAGGCCATCAATCAGAGCCAGAACCCAGGGGCTCAGACATGCAGCACGAGGCCAACAACAAAGCCACCCACACAGAGTGTGGAGTGTGCGGTATTGACCCTGGTTGGCCTGTACAATGGCTTTCACACACTTTGGGATAAAGTATGGATCCACCAAATGCAGTACTGCTGCCAGTGCAGGGCAGGGCTCAGTTGCGCAGTCTATCAGTGCTGTATGCAAAACTGCCAGGCACCTGAATACCAGCTCTTCATTGCACTTCTCTGCTTCCTCCTTCCAAAGTATGACAAGAAGAGCCTCTATACATCCCATCTGGAACAACACAATCATATAAAACTTATGTATACAAATATTTTCACATGTGTGAGTTTTACCTAGTGTGCAGCGTCACATGATACTTAATTTCAGTAAGTATTACCACACAAGTATGGGATGCAGAAAAACAGTCTAGCAGTCTACATACATAGGCTCTAATCACTGTCCAACACAACCACTACATCTATCATAGTTTGTTACACTATATCTGAAGAGTTTCAGGTTAGTTTACTGTCAGTGACTTCCTTAGGTTTCTAGTAGAATTTTTACATTCCTTCTTATAGCATATAATAAATTACCCTTACTTTACACTGCTTCAGGGCCATTTTGGTGTTAAGTCACAGACTGCATCAGCACTTCTCTCAAGCTGCAATGGTTGCAATTACCTTGTGATCATGCCTTATACTAGGGGGTTTCTTCAATATAGCCAGTCATTTATTGTAACTCTTACAGTGTTTCTTTATGATCAGTGTGTTGGATTTTTGATATCTGCCAACTCAGTTTCCTGTTTACCCAGCTGGCATTTGCTCAGCTTCTATTTATGCTATACGTGTGTGGATGCAGCCAGCATCATGGATGCAAGAACATGGTACACTGCTACTGGAAAACTACTATAGAGTAGGACTGGCCACAGATGTTAATATGGTGAATGTGCATTACATGCTGGATATATAAGGCTACAAATACACACACTCAGGTTGTGTAATACTCACTGCTTTTCCACTGTAACAATGGTTGCACGATCACATCTCAATGTTACACTGTATGTACACTGTCTGTCTTGTCCAACCCTGTCCTTAACCTCCTGAATGATCATTTCAATCTATACTTTTTATTCTGAAAACCTGGGAGCATTCTTGTTTTCTTCCATGTGAAACATGTCTGTGCCACCATATCAGTTTTATCAACATTTTGCATGATGTTTCTAACAGGTATCCACAAATTTTCTGTTAGTCGGGCAGCCATGTCCAAATTCTAGGTGCCAGAAAGGTGACATGAAAGAGGTTTCATAAAGAGGAACCACAAAACTGGAGTGACCTGTAAAAATATTATCTGGTACCTACTGCTCAGTGCATGTGAACTGACACACTTTTTGTAGGTAAGGAAAAACATAATTATGCTAAAAAATATTAGTCACCACCATACAAAATTTAGTCAACTGGGCAAACAGGTGCTTGGGATTTGTGCACCCCTGGATTCTGGTTACAGATCTTATCCTACTTTTTTCATTTATTAACATCCTGCCAAAAATTAACAGCAAATAATCTGCTTATGTTTCAGTCTCTGTCACAGCTGCTGTGCATGTCAAACTATGGAAGTAATACTGTTTATGTAATACAACTTAAATTTCTTATAAAATAAAGTTACAATAAACTGCAAAGGTAAATTAGTTCCTGTGCAGTTTATAAAGACATATGGATGCATGGACATGTAATTCCACTCATTCTTAACTCTGACATTCGGTGGATGTTGGTGGTCAGATTCATTCCCAAGCTGCTTTACCCCCAGGGAAGAAATCCAAGTACCCAATAAAAAGGGTATTGGATGTACCACAGAACAAGTTTTAATAGTGTGGAGAACAGGAAAATGCTACCCCTGTACAAATTAAACCACAATTTCTCCCTTGTCCACCCTGTAGCCCAGTAATTACACCAACAACAATATCCCAGCAATGATGTTACAAGGGGGCGCTGATAAGTCCTTAGCCCGACCTACTTCCCGATGTCATAGGACGGAATCAATAGTGTCATAGGAAAGAGGGGCCTGTTCATGTGCCAAATTGCAAGTCTTTTCTTGTTACAGAGGCTGAAAGGAAGCATGTCAGGCAACGCACGCGATCTCAACAACATGGAGACGTGAGCTATCAAGTTTTTTTTCCTGCAAGGCAAGGCGCCGAAGGAAATTCACGCCATTCTGATAGAAACATTAGGTGAACATGCACCATTTTATGCCACCGTCAAACACTGGGTAGCCCAGTTTAAACGCGGTGATATTTCCACCTGTGATGCTCCTCATCCTGGACAACCCAAAACAGTGACCACGATGTAGATTATTGATGAAATTCACGAGCTAATGTTGGAGGACCACCGGATTTCAGCTAAATCAATAGCTGAGCAACTGGGCACCTCACGTGAGTGGGTTGGGTCCATCATTCATGAAGATTTGGACATGCCGAACCTCTCTGCGAAGTGGGTCCCGAAATGCCTGAACACGGATCAAAAACGTCAATGGTGCCAGTTGTCTGAGCAACTTTTGGAATTTTTTCAGTGCGATCCAAATGATTTCCTGTTGTGATTGGTGACCATGGACGAAACCTGGTTATATCACTATGACCCAGAGACAAAGTAACATTCAATGGAGTGGCGGCATAGCGTCTCACCCCGCCCCAAAAAATTCCAAGGGCAAAAATCCGCTGGAAAAGTTCTTGCCTCAATGTTTTAGGATCAATGGTATCTTCCTCATTGATTACCTTCCAAAGGGCCAAACTATCAATGCGGATTATTACTCATATCTGCTGGTGCAACTGAATGACATTTTGAAGGAAAAACACCGCAGGAAGGTCACCAACAGGGTCATGTTTTTGTATGACAACGCCCCAGTTCACTAGGCACTTTCAACTCAGAAGAAACTGGCCTACCTTGGCTTCCAATGTCTTGATCACCCACCCTATTCTCTGGATTTGGCCCCGTCAGACTACCACCTGTTCCCTGGACTGAAAAAACAATTGAAAGGTCGCCATTTTCCGTCCGATGCAGAGGTCATTGCTGCCGCAGTGACCTGGTTGGAAGAACAACCTTCTGATTTTTTTTTGAGTGGCTTGCAAAAGTTAGAGCAATGGGCTAAGAAGTGTAATGAACTTCGTGGGGAGTATGTTGAATAAATCCCGAGTTTGGTTGCTGTAGCTTGTTTCCTCCCTTGTTGGGCTAAGGACTTATCAGCACCACCTCATACAGAAAAGCTTTGCAAAACTAACTTTGCCAACTGACATTTACAACAGTGATGTGGTATGATATACTGTTGCTCTATAAGTAGCCATTCATTTTGCAAATCCACAAAGAAAAACCCTCAGTTCATGGAAACTGTCATTCATTATCTTCATGATCAAAGGTATACAATCCTGATGACTGAAATAGTGAGTTTCCAAAATGGAAATCCATTTCCCCTTTACATGGCTGACTGCCTGAGAAGACCTCACTGTATTCAATTACTATGAAATTTCAAATCTTGTATCTTCCATACCTGTTTAACAAGTTGTGACACTTGTGAAGACTGGGGCTTGGGCATAGGTACCTCCGCAATATTTGAAATCACCACTTCACAAAGCCTTGCCCGTTCATAACCTACTGGAATGCACTGTGGATACTCGCATAGAAGCTTTGAAGCACTTACAAGTACACTGATGTCACCTTGGACATTCTTTATTAAAAAATGTGTAATTCCTTTTCTTACTGCTTCTTCCATGGCTAAGACAACAAAATAAGAAACAATGGAAAGAAAGCGATTAGAGGAAAAACTTTACATTACATAATCATTTTAATAAATGATCGAACTCACATTAGAGAAACAAATACAGTACTCATTCTCCTCCATTCTCACCACCTGACACTAAAAAGGATATCACAGTACCTCTCCCTTTACATTCTCAGCTGATTTGTAGCATTGACAAAGAGGAGATGTGAAATGTAGGCATAAACATACCTACGTACTTGCATTGTACAAGCCTACACACACACACACACACACACACACACACATTCACGCACAGACCCATGACTTAGAATGATTATTCGATGTGGCTTAATGCATAAAATACACAATATACAGCTAAGTATGATTCAAAATATTATTCACTTAAAGTTTCCACCCAATTCCAACATATAAACAACAGCTAACTTATACTACATAAATACAAAAACTTTTGTAAACACAAAGTCTCAACACTACAAATTCATCAACAAAGCAACAGGGGTGTGTATTTACAGAGCATTGGTGAGTGCAATGCAGCAACCCTTGCACCTCAACTGTTTCTGATCTTTCTTGCAACACTCCACCTTATACGCCAACAGCAGCATGGTGCTCCTAGTGATAACCATGCCCAAAGTTGCTTAGCTGCCGTTATCTAACACGAATCAATTTAGTCACCTGGCACAACTGTAGTGTGTAGGTAACTATCTATTTAATGTGTCGGGGAGCAGGTGGCAACTGTATACTCACACTAGCCATGCCCATTCTTTCACACTGACCCAATCATAGCTACAGTAACCACACTTTTTAGGGCTTTCTTAATATAAACTGTACTACAATAACAACATTCTTGTTTCTTACATAATTCATATTTTACATATCAAAAAACTGTATGTCCTGACAGCCTGAATTTTCTTGGCTTAGTAAAAGCCAGCATTTTGATAAGTTAGGACATTTGCCAGTACAGGTGGAATGGCGTGTCTATGGGTAATATGTTCCAAGACCTACCGCAGTTACAGAAAACCGCGGATAATACTGAACGCTACATATAATGTCATATAACGTGATGTTCGTGTAACATGCATAAATACGGTAAAGTTTAATTGATAAATTATGCACAGTAAGACATTATCAACATTAAATAAAGTAATAAAGTGTACTGTACACTACATTGTACATTTGCAGTGTAATTTCTCTCTCTCTCTTGTACCTATGAAAGTAAGGGATTCTGACGTTTTAGCCTAATCCTCAAGAGACGATCAAGCAATGAAAAAATACAGTACCTGTACTGTACAGTATCATGTACAGTTTCAAGGGATGACAGAACAATACAAATCATGCTTTTCCATCAAAGCACTGCATAAGCATGAAAAAATGTGTTACTGTTACACATTTTACAATGAAAATCATATGTATGTACCTATACATAACCTGTAATAAGAAAATTTTATTTGTTCAAAAAATATCTTAGTCTATTGTGGGTATTCACTGACTTCTCCATTCTTCTTGTTGCTTTCTGAACACAAACACTATGATAACGCAGCAACTAACTGCAACAGCGAGAATGCTAAAAGCAGAATGGTGGCAAGTTTGTGGGGAAGTGTGGGTACGGGGACAAAGGAAGATGAGTCAAGTACTGGGCGCGTTTGGACTCCTGGATTTCACCATGTTATGGCCCATTCTTGCTTGGCATGCATTTTTAACCTTATGAACTGTTTATTTCTTTCATTTTCCAAATTGTTTTTCGGGCCGCAGCCAACCGTGGATAACTGAAACCATGGATACTGAATCCGTGGATATGGAGGTCCAACTGTATATTTTAGAGACCACTATACATTTTCTTAGGTTGATGAAGTTTACCAAATGGACACAGGTTTGCAAATATACATACCTATGTTACATGCTAAACAGCAGATCTTAGTGTTTGATCCAAAATCTAGTGACAATTAAATGACTGGGGCCAGGATTTCAAAAGATTTATGTCAGGGGCATTGTTCTAAACCCATTTAACCACGAATGTTTCCTGATCCACTGGGGAGCCCACTGGAGCTATAAGATCTTCCATACGCAGAACGAGTCTAAGCATACCCACATATTGTAATAAGCACTGATTATGTCAACAATTACAGCAATGGCATCAGTACAACAGAGCACATCTTACAAATTTAACACAGTTTCCATACCTAAGTAGTAAGTTACTACAAACAATTCAATAATAACAACAATAACAATTTCTAAAATGAATGTTAATTCTTGATACTGCTCACTCCACGCAACATATAACAGCATAATTCAACAAGCTGAAGTCCACATATATATGATCCTGTGCTAAATTCTGTAATAGTAAGAAGAGTAGAAAAGCTACTAGGTCATAGTGCTTATCCTCACAAGTACATTGCAAATTAAGATTATAATAAATTTGTACACTATACGTTGAGAAGGTCTGAAAAACTTGTAAAAAATTTTAAGCCAAACATATAATCAGTCAATATATGTTATTTTATAATTGTTATTTTTTATTAGCTTATATACTTACATACATAAAGGCTCCTTTAGGTTTTAAATTATGTAAGTTTTAAATGTTACTTCCTGATAAAGGTGGTGGACTGCCCAAACATGTAGGAGGGAAAATTGTATGCATGTATCTTATATGCTGTTTATGTGCAAGTAGTTGGTATTCTAATAATAGTTGGTATTCTAATAATCCGAAGCACAATTGTTGTATGCTTTCCTAAGATCTCTTAATATACATGGTATATGGGACTCCATGGCTCTAGTTCACTGCAATCTCAGAAGTTTATATAGCCACCATGTCGTTAATATCAAATGCAGGACATTAATACAAGACATTACGGTGGGCTGCCGTGGCATTACATTCATGTCAAACTTCATAAATAGTGAGTTTGTTCAGAACTGAAAGGGACAGATATGTGTACAAGCACATGTGCCATAGCACAGTGATAACAATATGCCTAATTTCTTTTCCCTTATGACGAGAAACGAAGCTAGAATCTGGTAAACAAATACTTCTCCATTTTAATTTAGAAATGCAAGGTAAAACTCACCTTTCTTTGTTACTCTGTGTGTGTGTGTGTGTGTGTGTGTGTGCACATGCACACACATGAGAGTGAAAGAGGTATGGAATTACCACGAAGGAAGATACAACGTTCCATACCTGGTGAGAACACAATGCTCAGGGTCCAAGCCACAAGAGCAGGTACCTCTGCCCTATTACTGGATGACACATCAAGCTCTAGCAATTTTCGTAGCAAGGCAACATTCAGCAAATCTGCCACTGTGTTCTGCTGGAATTCCTTCAAGTGTTGCATCACTTTCCATCCTACTGCTATCACCAATGATCTGTCTCCCTCCAGGATCCACCTACAAAACCAATATTGATGTTATACACACACACAAACACACACACACACACATATGTATATAGTGTACACAAATATATGTAGGTGAGTCACGAATTATCCACAATGTACTTTTTAAAATTTATGCGACAGCAAACAGCAATAGAAAATGTGTAAGCAAATCATCTTCCTACACAAATTTCCTGCTTTTCAATACACGTAGTCCAAAAGTGAACAAGTTTCTGTATACCATGGGAAAAAAGCGTTTTTGGTTGAGTGGCACACCATGCATGCACAGATTCCTTCACTTCTTGATCACTAGCGAAATGGTGGCCTCTTAAAGCATCTCTGAACCAAAGAGGTGGTAGTCTCAAGGGGACAGTTCAGGGCCATAAGGAGGATGTTCCAACACCTCAAAGTTCACTTGCTAGATGGTTTCTACAGTTTGAATAAAAGTGTGTGGATGGGCGATGTCCTAGGGTGCATGAATTACTCAAAAATCTTGGAGCCATGTCAAAGCTATAAGCACTAAGGTACAAAAAAGTTGCCATGGTGACCTGGCATCCAACAGTTGTGCACCTCTGGTGTAGCCACGCAACAGTAAATCACGTTTCACACACAGTCCTTGGCATAGGCTTCAAACTGCTCGCTTCTGGTTTTCATCGAACTTCGCCGTATAATCAACACTATTTGCCGCTGTGGCCCTCTCTTGATAATGTACCAGTACTGATCCTTCCGAATAAAAAAAAAAAAAAAAAAAAAAAAAACAAAATTATAAAAAAATCCCCTCCCCCCGTTCTGCGGGTGGTAAATAAATTTTAATTTACCCCCCCTTTCTTTATTATTCTACAAAACAAAAAC
>Ga0123355_10015810_pt1 | contig 11871 bp, 10 predicted proteins | sample TergutEmb28metaG_3_FD_89872 | JGI IMG/M metagenome (GOLD analysis project Ga0123355, IMG submission 89872) | Embiratermes neotenicus P1 segment gut microbial communities from Petit-Saut dam, French Guiana - Emb289 P1 | ecosystem: Host-associated > Arthropoda: Insects > Digestive system > Gut ... | reverse complement strand
CTGGGTGATACTATACCACAAACGCCCCGTAACCGCAATCCGATTGTAATTAGCCGTAGGGCGCGGCGACCCGATGTGCCCTATCTCCTCGCATCACGATACACCCAGATCGCCGCCCCCTGCGTATTGACACCATCGCGCAGATGGTTATAATGGGTGCATCACGCCACGGAGGTACACCACACTATGGAACTCCACCCCATCGCCCGCATCCATAGCGATTTCCCCGCCAAATTCGGCATCCCCCGCCAGAGCGGCCTGGTGCCCGGTTTAGAGGCCCTCATCGTCTTCGAACCACCCTGTCGGGACCCAGCGGCACTGCGGGGACTAGAGGCCTTCTCCCACCTGTGGCTCATCTGGGGAGCCTCTGCCCTTTCGCCGGGGGATTGGTCGCCCACAGTGCGGCCGCCGCGACTGGGTGGCAATGCCCGCCTGGGGGTGTTTGCCACCCGGGCCCTCCGGCGGCCCAACCCCCTGGGGCTCTCCGCCGTAGAGATAGCGGGGATAGAGGAGACGCGAGACAACGGCACAGTGATCCGCGTCCGAGGCGCGGATCTGTTGGACGGGACGCCGATTTATGATGTGAAGCCCTACCTCCCCTACGCCGACGCCATCCCAGGCGCGAAAGGCGGCTTCGCCAACGCCCCCCCAAACCCCCGCCTCACCGTAGAGGCGGATGAAACCCGCCTCGCCTGTCTGCCCCCAGAAAAGCGAGAATCTCTCAAGGCCCTACTGGCCCTCGATCCCCGCCCGGCCTACCAGGACGACCCGGCCCGAATACACGGCCTGATCTTCGCCGGATGCGAGATAAAGTTCCGCGTAACGGGGAATCGGCTCATCATAATAGAGGCATATCGGATCAACTAAAACGCCTCCCTACGTAGGGGCGGGGTTCCATCCCCGCCCGCCCCCCCGCCTCGCAGAACATGCAGGCAATGCGTTGTAGGGGCGCGCATTGCGCGCCCGCGCCCTTGACCATCCCCGGGCGACGAAAGGTCAAGGGCGCGGGCGGCCAATGGCCGCCCCTACGACGAGCCGGGCATGGGCACAGCGCATCGGAGGACACGGACACAGCGCATCGGGGACACGGGCGCGGCACATCAGGGGGGCACGGGCGGGGATGGAACCCCGCCCCTACCGTCAGCCACGCCCAGGCGCATAAAATTCTTGACTAGCCCCTCTTCTTTCGCTATAATACAATAGGCATTTAACTTAGCAAAGCGAAGGGAGCGCGACCATGTCTGATTACAATCCATACCTAACGGTGCTGGCCACCATCGAAAAAGCGGGGAAACTACTGGGTTATGACCCGTCGAAATACGAGGTATTAAAGCATCCTGAGCGGGAGTTGCGCGGCGGCATCCCCATCCGCATGGATGACGGTAGCGTCCGCGTCTTTGCGGGCTATCGCGTCCAGCACAGCACTGTGCGGGGCCCGGCCAAGGGCGGCATCCGCTTCCACCCCGACGTGAATGACGACGAAGTCCGCGCCCTCTCCGCCTGGATGACCTTCAAATGTGCTGTCGTTGGCATCCCCTACGGCGGCGGCAAGGGCGGCGTAGTCGTCGATCCCTACTCTCTGAGCCGGGATGAGCTCCAACGTCTCGCCCGGGGCTATACGACTATGACCTACCCCATCATCGGCCCCGAGACTGACATCCCCGCCCCCGACGTGGGCACCAACGCCGAGGTCATGGGCTGGATTGTGGATCAGTACAGCGTCCTCCGCGGCCACTTCGCCCCCGGCGTCGTCACGGGGAAGCCCCTGGGATTAGGCGGCTCCAAAGGTCGCACCGAGGCCACGGGCCGCGGCATCATGACCGCCGCCGTGAACACGGCAAAAGCCCTCGGCAAGGATCTCTCCGGGATGACAGTGGCCGTCCAGGGCATGGGCAACGTAGGCAGCATCTCGGCCCTGCTCTTAGCCGAAAAGGGCGCGAAGATTCTAGCCGTGTCCGACGTCTCCTGCGCCATCTACAACGCGGCGGGGCTCGATGTCCGCGCCATCGCGGATTTCCTGGCGACTCGGGGGGCTTTGCTCAAGGATTACAAGGGCGATCACCAGATCATCACAAACGAGGAACTCCTCTCTGCCGATGTGGACATCCTAGTCCCCGCCGCCCTGGAGAATCAGATCAACGCCGGGAATGCGGACAAAATCCGCGCGAAGATCATCTTAGAGGGCGCAAACGGCCCCACCACCATAGAGGCCGATGCTGTGTTAGAACAGAAGGGCGTCATCGTCGTACCGGATATCTTAGCCAACGCCGGGGGCGTGGTGGTCTCCTACTTCGAATGGGTGCAAAACCTGCAAAACTTCTATTGGGACGAAGCCGAAGTCAACACCCGCTTGCAGGACATCCTAGACGACGCCTTCCGCAGCGTGTGGAACATCGCCCAGGAGAACAAAGTCGACCTCCGCACCGGCGCATATCTAATCGCGGTAAAGCGTCTGGTCGAAACCATGGAACTGCGGGGATTGTAGGGCGGTCATTTACCGACCCCACCGATTGCATGCACAGGTTGGAGGCCACACTGTAGGGGACGATGCCCACATCGTCCCGTGCCCTTGACTTTTGCGGCTGCCTATGGGCGATCGGGGGCGGTCGTCCATGGGGGGCACGGGCGGGGATGGAACCCCGCCCCTACAATGGTGGCGCTGTGCGGGCCAAGGGCGCGGACGATCGGGGCGATTGTCCCTACAAAGGGCGTTGCATTTGCAATCCGTGTGTTGTAGGGGCGACCACCCTGGTTGTCCCGTATAACATGCGTACGGTTGTAGGGGACGATGGCAATCGTCCCGCCGTACCACGGGCGGATTACCATCCGCCCCTACAACGTGCAACCGTAGGGAACGGTTCCAAACCGTTCCGCCTCTGGAAAATCCAACAACTGTAGGGGAGGCCCAGGTGTGCGTCCCCTACGATCCAGCAACAATCGAATACCAAAAAACAGACACCATATCGTTTGAAAATGACATGGTGTTTGTTTTTTTCGCGAATTGTGATAGAATATGTTTGTTTTTAGCGGTCGTGGAGAGTATATGTTTAGATGAGGTGGCAACACAATGAAAAAAATAGCAGGGATACTTTTATTAGCCGTGTTCATGCTCACTTTAGTGGCGTGTAACAGCGGCGTGTCCCCAGCGGACTACGAGGAGTATATACCACTGACGTCAGACTATGACTACGACAGCCTTGACGATGTCCCCATAGACGACCCCTGCCCCTACGAACGGCAGGGAGAGCTTACCCATGTAGTCATACATTTCATAAGCAATGTAATAGCCAACCCCACAAATCCCTATAGCATGGACGAGATTCTCGGAATCCTGGAAACTTACGGGCTGAGCGTACACTACATCATAGACCGCGTCGGGACGATTCACTTTCTCGTCCCCGAAAATCATGTCGCCTTCCACGCGGGCGCGGGATACCTGGAGGGCTTCCCGGACTATGAGAATAATCTCAACCAACACTCCATCGGCATTGAGCTCCTGGGCATTGGTACACAAGAGGAGATGGCTCAATTCTTAACAGCCGCTGAGTACAATGCCCTCGACCCCAGCTTGATTGGGTTTACCGACGCCCAGTATGAGGCGCTAAACGTGTTACTAAATGATATCCTAGCTCGAAACCCGGGCATTCAACCAAACCGCACACACATCATAGGCCACAGCGAATACGCCCCGGACAAACCCGACCCCGGAGCCTTATTTGAGTGGGATCGGCTTGATTTTATGCAGAACCCCTGAGTTATTCGGAAACACAAGTAAAAAAACAGATAAACAAGGTGTGGGACGCATTTGCGCCCCGCACCTTGTTTATCTGTAAACGACAGACGGCATGGCGGGAATAGAGGCAGTGCCACCACAAGTTGCCAGTCTTAGCAAGAGCAACGCTGTTAATTAAAATCCCGCCGTGAAAATATGATGCAGTTCGCCCGTTCCCAAGTGGACACCCACTTGCCCGCGGCGACTACTTCCCCGGTCACGGACAAGGAGCTGGAGCACATACGCCGTAGCCATAATGTCTCCGTTTTCGTCTCGCGCAAATCGGATCGGCAGGGCCGTACCGTAGATCGGCTCCCCGGACACGGCATGTCTTTCTAATTCCACACTTACCATCGTACTATCCCACTGCCTGTTGGCAAAGGCCTGGGCCCTTTCGATATAAGGCGCAATCTCTTCGTAGGTCAAGCCGAGAGAGAGGGCACCTCCAAATACCAATTCCCAGTCCTCATCAACTGCCGCGTCTTCACCCCAAAGCGCCTCTATGTCTTGGTGCCATGCGATAGAGATGTTCTTCCATTCCCCGGTAATCGCGTCAATAAAAAACATATAGAGCCAGGGATCATCTGCCGGGTGAGACCGGTCACAGGTATACACATAGCCGCGCCAAAATGTGCGATCAGTTCCATATTGGCCCTGATGATACAGAAAGACCGTCTTCCCCGCAATGCTCGCCCCAAACATCGTTCTGATATAGTCTGCCCCGATTTGGGCCGCCGCTTCCATGGATATGGTATCCGGGCCTACGGGATACCTGTCTTCTGTCCAGCCGGGCCACTCTCTGACATTGAGTTCCACCGGATCAAATGCGTCATATCCCGGCAAATGGGCGCTCCAAGCCAAACTAAAGAACGATTCATAGGGGGGCCGTATATCCGTTCTCCAGGGGTCGATGGTGTAGCCAAACAGCGCCTGTTCCTCGCGTACAACGACTACAACCCCTATGTCGCGATTTGACGCGTCTCGAATCGTAAAGGGTGTAAAATGATTTCTGCCGGTTATATTGCCCTCTGCGTCTCTGACCGTTACCTGGTCACTCGTCGCAGAGCCTATCTCATTTGCGGGCACTACCGTGTACACATCCGGAAACATCCGCTCGGCAAACCCTCTGGCTACCTCTGCATAGAAGTCCGCGTCTTCCACTGTCAGAAGCAACATCGTCCAATCTCTCGGCTCGTTGCGCCGCACATCCTCCGAAAATCTGGCACGGGCCGGACCGTAGAGATTGTATAACTCACCTGTCACCGCGTCGAACTCAACGACAAACCGCGCATTGCTAATGCAGGTGCCCACAATGACGCCCCAGCTCGAAGGTAAATCTTGGCGGTCGAGATAGGTCATCTGTATCATCTCCGCATCCACCGATTCATCGAAGACATTGTAGATGTATGCGACGGCAAGAGCTACGGCCGCCTCCATTGGCATAGAAGGCTCTTTCGCTTCCGGGGTTGCAGTATCCGCGGATTCATCCGGCGGCAGACGCAAATTATGCAAATCACTCGGCTCTAAATACTGCTCTAGGAGATACACGTCCTGCTCGTTATTGACATCAAAGTCCGTGATCGCAATCAATTTTCCGCCCGGCACAACAAGATCCACCTTGGCAATCATCCCAGTTTCCGCTGTAAAGAAAAAGCGGAACACATGTCCCGGCGGCATATCGCTGACCTTCGCACTGTAATGAGAAAAGCCACCGGCCACAATCTCCCCGCCTTGGAAGTGGGTTTCGGCAAAGGCTCTCGCAGTAGCCTCATAGCGCTCAGACTCCGCTTCCGTCAGCAATCTGGGCTCATATTCCCCCACCTCCGCCGCCGGACTCACCGCGAGACCAAGACCCACCACAACCACTAGCACAACTGCCGCGATCATCACACGGCGGGGCGCCTTCTTGAATTTTAACACATGCTTCACCCTTTCCTTGACCCCGCCCTCACCAAAGGCCAACGGACTCCCGGCGATGAGCCGCCGATCCGCCGCGAAAGAAACGAGGGTACGGGAGTAGTCGGCCTTAGTCTCCTTGCCAAGCTCTTTGAGCACATGCTCATCACAGGCCATCTCCATATCCGCACTCATGAGCAGGAAGGCCGCCCAGGCCAAAGGGTTAAACCAGTGGAGACAGAGGATAAAATACGCCGCGAACTTCACGATGTGATCCCGCCGCCGGATGTGGGTCTCCTCGTGCAATACGATATAATGCCGCTCGTAATCGGCGAGGCCGGGCGGCAGATAGATCCGTGGGCGGAGTACACCGAGCACAAAGGGCGTCTGAATCTCTGCCAACTCGTAGATGTTCGCCCCACACAGGGTGGCCGCGCGCATTCTGCGTTTTAGGACGACATAGGACACCAGGCCGTAGCCCAACATAACGATCACGCCGGTCATCCACAGGTATACGCCGGCTGTCATCAGCGTTTGCAGCGGCGACACGGCGGGAAGTGCATATCCCACGGCGGTTCCGGCCTCCGGCAAGAGCACAGGGGGCACGTACCCTCCAATGATCCCGGTCTCTGGCGGCGGCATGGCGGGCACGTTGCCGAAGGCGCCGTCAATCACCGGACTGCCGCTGTCGATATAGGACCCGGGCGGGCGTACAATGTCTGACGGAATGGGGTCGGCCCGAAAAGGGATCAGGCTCCACATACGCTCAATGGAAATCGGTACAGCCAACCGAAACCCCGCCACCGCCCAGAGGCAGTAGGAGATGAGCTTCGGTGCCCGCTTGAGGGGCAGGCGCACCAGACAGATGGCCGCGATGACAAAGGCCCCCGTAAGACTCATGTTGAGAACGGCGAGAAAGACACTAGCCATTGTCGTCCCCCTCCTCGTGTTCAGCGATGAGCCGCCGAAGCTCCCCCGCCTGTTCCGCCGTGAGCTTCCCCCCGCCGACAAAAGCGGTGATAAAACGCGGCAGGGATCCGCCAAAGAGATCTTCCACATAGCGGCGGCTCTGTTGGGCCACCAGATCCTCACGGGTGAGGAGTACCGACACCTGGGCGTTTTCGTTTTGGAACACACCCTTGTCGCAGAGTTTTTTGAGTATGGTATAGGTCGTCGACTTCTTCCAATCGAGCTCCCCCTGGGCCAGAGCCACTAAATCCGGGGAGCTAAGGGGTGCCTCCCGCCAGATCAGGGCGGCGAGTTTCTCTTCCGCCAAGGTCAATGTAATGTGTTTCGCCATGGTTCCACCTCCGGTCTATAACCTTTAGACCGATGTCAGTCTATCACGCTTAGACTGAGTTGTCAAGTTAATCGACTATAGCCGTAGGAGACGCACACCTGGGCGTCCCGCCCGTTTTCGACACCGGTACAAATTTTTATGGCCGGGACGCCCGGGTGTGCGTCCCCTACGAAAACACGACATGACCGTTGTAGGGGCGCGCATTGCGCGCCCGCGGGCGGCCATTGGCCGCCCCTACGTGTGTTATGCATCGCAGAACAACGCCCCGGGCCTCCGCCTCCCCCGCAAACAGTAATCCGCCCGGCACAGAATGTTATGCCGGACGGATTGTTCTCTTGTATGGTGTTATGGAATAACCATCCTCTCACCTGATGTTATTTAAAATCAAATAGACCACATCCCCGTCAAACACCATACGCCCGCCGGTAATCCAATGCGCCTCTCGGGCGGGGCCTATGCGCGCCATATCCGCATCAGACATACGTGTGACAGAGATATCACGGCCGAGATAATACCTGAGCAGGGGTTCCGCCATCCAGTCCACATGCCACATGCTGATGGTTAAATCATGGTAGTTATTCAAATGCGGGCGAAACCATATTTTCGGACAGTCATAGCCAAAGTAGATACGGTCTATGGTGATATCATGATAGTCTTCAAAGGCCCGGAGCCGTTCTCCCATCATGGCCAACTCATGCATATCCAATTGATTATTCGCGTGGCTGTTGAGCTGTATGTCAATTTGACGCTGGGAAATAAGCAATACAAACAGCGCCGCGATACACACCAAAACACGGCTCACCCGTTTCGAGAACAGAGAAATACTCACCAGGATCAAGCCGCCGATCCCCGCCATGGCCACACCGGAGCGCGGGAGAATATACCAGTCATCTGTCGCCATGGGCAATAATATGAGAAAGGTAGCCACGAAAATAAGCCCAAAAGACACGAGGCTGGCCAAAAGCGCAATATCCTGTTTCTTCCGTAGCGTATAGAACAGCAAAAACAGAAGAAACACGACTAGAAATCCACTAAAAATGTAAGCTGGCATAAATCCAAACTGATCCTGCGCAAAGCCCCGAAACGCCTGATCCGAACGCCTGATATTCTCCCAAATCCTGGTCTCACCATAAAAACGCCCGTCATCACCGGCTATGTTTCGTAAAAATACAAAGTGTAGCAACAGCGCAATCACGTAAATTGCCACCGCAGGCAATGCCTTTTTTACCAGACGCAACACGGCAAGCCAAAAAGCCTTAAAACCGGCGGCCCGCTCTGTCTCATCTCTTGTTGTGACAATCGCCCCCAAAAACAGGGCCACAAGGGGCGGGAAAAAAGCCGTCGTCGCCTGATAAGAAAATACGCTGAGCACCATACAGAAAAAGCTGATTGCATAGCCTTTTATATGGCCGTCCAGAGCAAATTTTGCCGCTACAACTGCCATCAATATGCCAAAAGACATAATCGCGTTTTCAAAAAACAGCATAGACTCCGCGATGAACAAATTAAACACCAGCATGAGTCCGCCCAATGCCGCCAAAATGTATACGCTTTTCTCTGCGCCCCCGTTGTATTTGCGTACCATGAAAAACACAAGATAGGCCGCAAGGGATAAAAACACCAGCGAGGCCCCCACCGATACCGCCATCGTCAGGGTGTAGGGTGCCTCAAGCGCAAGCAACACGCGATAAAACCAAGAGGAGAGCACACGGCCTTGCGCAAACAGCGCACGGATCATGCGCCCATAGCCCGCGTAGAGTTCAATCGCGTAACTGTCATGCACCCGCTGGCGGCCGGTTAAAAAGGGGGAAAACACCAAAAAGCTGTAAAATAAAAACAGGGCAAATGTCTTGTATTGTTTGAAAAAATCAGATGTTTGCAAAAACTGCTTGATCTTTGACATACGGAACCCCCCCTCTCCGCAAACGATAACTCTGTTGCACTGCCTGTAGGGGACGCCGCCCTCAGCGTCCCGGCCCTTACTGCCTGTAAAAAACCCGGGCGATCGAGTCGATCGCCCCTACAATGGGTAATCCAACTCCCATACTCCCAAAACTAAACGCCCCGCTGCACCTCATTACACAGCAAGCGATAAGGCGGCTCATCTTCCTCGATGGTCGGAAACCGTCCGATCGGCTCATAGAAACGGTTGTCGTTGTTGTCGTCATTACACTGGCTGACCTCACCGAGCAAGACAGCCCCTGTCCCCGCCTCCACGGCGAAGTCGTGATACATGTACGGCGAGATGGTGATGCTCTCCCCCGGTGTGAGGCGAACTTGTGTCCCCGCAGGTACCGTGCAGGCGCGGCCATCCATCTGTAGTCTAACCGCCCCCACCTCATCCAAACCCTCATCAGGGGTGGAGTTGTAGACCCGGATCAGCACATTTCCGCCGCCCCGGTTGATGATATCTTCCATCTTGTGCCAGTGAAAATGCATGGGGGCCGTCTGTCCCTCGCGGAGGTATAATAGTTTCTCGGCATAGGGCTTAGGGTAGGTCTCCGCCATACCTAGATTCCCGTTGCGGATGGTAATCAGAGAAAAACCCACCTTCGAGAAATCCCCCAGGCCGAAGTCGGTAATGTCCCAACCCAACATTGTGTCACGGATCTCGTCGTATTCCGCACCCTTCTCCCGCCAGTCCTCCGGCGTGAAGTGACAAAAGGGCGGCAGGGCGAATTTATGTGCCTGTATACAGGCCTCCATCTCCTTAAGTGCTCCGTTGATCTCACTGCGCTTCATACTTGTGTCCCCTTTTCATGACATGTAACTATATAGTATCAAAGTTTGCGCCATCATTCAAGCCTCACCTCTCTCCGGGAGTGGACAAGTGCGTTGACATAGCTTTGTAGGGGCGAACTGTGTTCGCCCGCAGCGGCAACAATCTTGGCGGGCGAACACAGTTCGCCCCTACACAATAACAACGCTATTTATCCACTCACCTTTTGCTATTTATCCACTCACCTTTTTCCTTGCAATCACGCCAAATCTTTAGTATAATAACGATACTTGTGACTTGAGAAAAGAGGGCCCCCTAAATGAAAAAAATTATCAACGACCCAAACGCGGTAGTCTCCGAGTGCCTGGCCGGTATGGAGCTGGCCCACCCGGCGCTCAAATACACGCCGGAGTTAGAGGTCATCTCCAGAAGAGAGAAGACAGCGGGCAAAGTTGGCGTCATCTCCGGCGGCGGCTCGGGACATGAACCGGCCCACGCGGGTTACGTCGGCACCGGTATGCTCGACGCCGCTGTGGCTGGCAACATGTTCTCCTCCCCCAGCCCAGATCGCATCATCGCGGGCATCCAAGAGGCGGACAGCGGCGCGGGTGTCCTCATGGTGATTAAAAACTACTCCGGCGACATCATGAACTTCGAGATGGCCGCCGACATGGCCGAGATGGAGGACATCACCGTCAAACACGTAGTCGTCCGCGACGATGTGGCGGTACCGGACTCCACTTACTCCACAGGCCGACGCGGCATCGCGGGCACGGTCTTCGTCCACAAGATCGCAGGCGCGAAAGCCGAAGCCGGCGGCACCCTCGACCAGGTCGCCGCCGTGGCCCAGAAGACCTGTGACAACATCCGCAGTATGGGCATGGCCATGACGCCTTGCACCCTCCCGGCTGTGGGTAAACCCGGCTTCCAACTCGGCGAGAACGAGGTGGAGATCGGCATGGGCATCCACGGCGAGCCCGGCGTCGAGCGCACAGCGGTCAAAACCGCCAAGGAGACCGCTGAAATCCTGCTAGGCAAAATCCTAGAGGACTACGACTTCTCCGGCAGTGAAGTCGCCCTCATGGTCAACGGCCTGGGCGGCACCCCCCTCATGGAGCTCTACATCCTAAATACCGAAGTTCAGCGCGTCTTAGCAGAGCGCGGCGTGACGGTTTACAAGACCTTCGTGGGCAACTACATGACTGCCATCGAAATGGCCGGTTGCTCCCTCACCCTCCTAAAGCTGGATAACGAACTCAAAACCCTCCTGGACGCCCCCTGTGACACACCGGGCCTAAAGGTCTAGCCGCCATGGGATTTACACTCACCACAGCGGACTACGTGGCCTGGATTCACCGGGCCTATGAGAAAATCCACGCCGACGGCGACTACATCACAGGCCTAGACGCCGCCACCGGCGACGGGGACCACTGGGCAAATCTCAACATGGGATTCGAGAAGCTGGTCTCCATGTCGGACGAACTCTCGGCCCTCAGTCTGCCCGAGGCCCTAAAGAAAATCGGCATGACCATGATGAGCACCATCGGCGGCTCCGGCGGCGTTCTCTACGGCAGTGCCTACATGGAGGCGGCCAAAGTGGCCAAGGAGTTAGACGTCCTCACCGGCGCCGACCTCTGCAATGTCTTAGATGCCATGTTAGAGGGTATCATGAAACGCGGCAAATCCGAGCCCGGCATGAAAACCATGATCGACGCCCTATACCCGGCGGTACAGTGCTACAAAACCTGTCTCGCAGAGGGCAAGAGCGAAACCGAAACCCTCGCCCTGGTCAAACAGGCGGCGGCAAATGGTGCCGAGTCCACCCGAGACATGGAGGCCGTCCGCGGCAGAGCCTACTACCAGGCCACCCGAGGCGTGGGCCACCTAGATCCCGGCGCTGTCACCATGAGCTATCAGATTGAAACTCTGATGGACTACATCGGCGAGAAATTGTAGGGGACGGCGTCCTCGACGTCCCGCCCGTTTGGCTCGCGGGAAATTTATAGTTTGTATAGTCCAAAGCCTCCTTTAGAAAAGAGGGTCTAACTTCCCCGTTATGGGGGATGTCATTTTTGCGTTAAAGCGTAATTTTCATCTCGGCATGCCTGCCGGCGGCGATACTTTTTTTGCTTTCGCCCAAAAAAAGTACCCAAAAAAATGCGACCTAGGGGCAAAGCCCCTAGG
>Ga0123355_10015809_pt1 | contig 11871 bp, 9 predicted proteins | sample TergutEmb28metaG_3_FD_89872 | JGI IMG/M metagenome (GOLD analysis project Ga0123355, IMG submission 89872) | Embiratermes neotenicus P1 segment gut microbial communities from Petit-Saut dam, French Guiana - Emb289 P1 | ecosystem: Host-associated > Arthropoda: Insects > Digestive system > Gut ... | reverse complement strand
GTTTGCAGCTAGTCAAGAGATTCCCCGCATTTCACGGAACCCGAATGTTCATTACCGCACTCACAAGCGTCCGCCAACTGTCTCTATCCTGGGCCAGCCCAATCGACTCCATATACCCATATCCCACCTCCTGGAGATCCATCCCAATATTATCCACCAATCTATGCCTAGGTCTCCCCAGTGGTCTCCTTTCCTCCGGTTTCTCCAGCAAGACCCTATACACCCCCCCTCTCCTCACCCATACGCGCCACATGCCCAGCCCATCTCATTCTTCTCGATTTTATCACCCGCACAATATTGGGCGAGGAATACAAATCATTTAGCTCCTCGTTATGCAGTCTCCTCCATTCCCCCTTTATCTTTACCTTGTTATATTTACCTGCTTTACTGTTGGCATAGTTTCTTATGTTATCTTCATTACTTTCTTCTCTTATTTCTTTTCCTCCACCATATTTCTCTTTCACCGATTGTTTTACGTTCGCAATCGTAATATTTTATGATACTGATGCCTATTAGACACGAGTATCATAAAGTATCTTACTCACTGGGCTTTCTTCAATAGCATTAATTTTTCACCCACTGAGGGTTTTCGCAATTACGATGTGGAATAATTATCCATTATCACATAATCAAGGAGAATTATAAGCCAAACATGGAGGGTTTTGTAGACGGTGCAAATATGAAGAACTCTTATGCGTTATGGGCCGGTCTAACCTGATGCCTGAAGGTCCGACATCCAATTCAGTCCCCGCTGTCTACAGGTTGATCATGCAGAATATATAGTGTATGTATACACGTATAATTTATAAGAATGTAAATTTTTTTTAAAAATAAAATGTTTCCTTTAAAAATTCAAATCAAATCTATAATCTGCATTCAGACTACTATTAATGCATTCCGTAAAAGGAATACAAAAGGGTTTTCAGAAGCTCCTGATTATAAATAAGTTCTAATACGTTCTAGCGATGTCGCAGTCTATGACACTCACTAGATACTTGACTTTGCCAGCCATTTCGAATTTGCAGGACGATAACTGTTCCGGGCCCTGCATCGATTTATGTCCTCAGATGAAAGTGCTGGGAGGTGCCTACTGCGCTGGGTCAAAGAGAAAGAGCTACTTTGAATCAAAATCCCAAGACTACGCCTTTCTTTTGGACAAAATTTAGTAGGCGTTTCTACATCTTTTCACCTGGGAACATGAACTTATTTATTTACCAAAACCCCGTGCTGTTTTCCTGCATATGAGAAAATGGAAAATGTTCAATAATCAAGTAAAGTTGTACGTTCACAAATGTTTCAAAGTTTTCATAAAATGCTTCTACTTCTATGTTAATATTACCATCCACAAGTTACTGGCTTCTCAACGTTGCTCTTAAATGTGTACCAGGAATATCATGTATAATTTAAATTTGTTATCTTATGTGTATTTGTTGTATTGTGTGGGCATTGCTTTTTTTTTTACTTTAGATGCCGGACTGCTGACTAGAAGTCAGTATTCGGAAGGTCCTGCGACCGGCCATCTCGACACAGATTTTTCTTGGTTTCCCTGTGCATAAAAGCAAATGCTGAGATGGTTCCCAAGATTCCAAGTTGCCACTACACGCTTCTCATGTAGCCCTTCCGACTTAAATTTAGTAGTAACCAGTTTCATGTTTTGTTTACATGTAAAATAACCACTGCCACCGGGTGACAACCCAATTTTAGTAAATAAATATTCTTATTATTATTATTACATTCGAGGACAAAATTACTGAAATTGGAGAGAAAAGTCCGTAAACATGAAAAAGCCTGTAGGTCACGAAACCCATTTGTTTTTTACATTAGCAAGTCAAAATCAGATGTTAATGAAAACACGTACGTTGTACGAAGTGATATGGGAATGCAGCCATACCTATGTAAGTGATCAAGAATTCAATTTTTAAAATACAAAAGTTGTTGCACGTATTACACTATCCTTAGCAGGTATTAATGGTGTATGGTATGGAAATATGCACTTTTTTATTGTTTATTTCTTGTCCGACAGGATGCAAGAAGCCGTGACGTGCTGCATAAGCTGAAAACGCTGACAGCGACTGAATATCGAAGTAGCGGAAGGTTAAGTGATTAAAAACCATTATTTTGTAGACGGTAAAATTTTTAATACATATAATAAGAAAAACAATTCTGTTATGGAGAGTACCTTGTAATACAGGCATTTAAATATTCTGTGGGGAGAATTATTTAAAAAAAAAAAAGTACGCCTTGTTCGTACACTGAAATTGCTGAAGGGTTTGGGAGAGGTGAATGACCGGATGAAAGAATGGGCGCTAGATTGTGCTCTAACGTTTATAATTAGGTTTTCCCACATTACGCCAGGCAGTTTCATCATGCATTAAATAAATTATTGATTTTGGGGGTATTTTTCACTTCTTGGAAAACAAGTTACACTAATTTCGATTAGATTAATCGTAATTCCTATAGGACAAATCAGATAGAAACTAGTTCCGGCGCACAAGAGTGAAATTATAAAAGTTGTTCAGCATGTTCCCTGCCGTTAGAGTAAGAAGGGTGGTCCAGATAAAGAGTCTGCAAAAATTTGATATTCTACAACGACAGCTTTCAGGGGCACACAAAACATATAGAAATGTCCATCTGAATAATAAATAACTTTTTTCTGATTAAGCATGAATGAATGTTGTACTTGAGTTAAGGGCACACAGGAATTCCACATTTCTGGTGTCACTACACCTGTATATAAGCCAGGCACCCCACATTTACCGTATATTCTCGAATCTAATCCGCACCCGAATCTAATCCGCACTAGTTTTTGCCGATTTCTTAAACGAAAAAGTTAGTTCGCCGTTCTAATCCGCACCTATTGGAGGACGATGGTGAAGATAAAGATGATAGTGACTGGGTGAAGGATAACGATTCGGTTATGAGTGATGAAGGCGAGTCTGATGAATAATAAATTATAAATATTATATAATATTACAAATAATAAATAAAATAATAAATTATTGTATTGTATTGTTCTTACGGCACGTACAGCGGCTCTATAATTTTTTTTTCCAAAATCCAGCTCACGACGGCGAATCTAATCCGCACGCGATTCTAATCCGCATCTGATTTTTTTGCCCCTGAAACTTTAAAAAGGGTGCCGATTAGATTCGAGAATATACGGTAATATAGATTCCTCCTCTGCTGTAGATGCATATAAAAAAAATTAAAACTGCTTGTTGTTTTGCTGTGTTCTTCTGTCCAGCCTCAAGAAACACGACTCAAACGACGCAACTTTATTCTTTGAAACTTCTTATGTTGTCCCCATTTGCCGAGTAATCTTCACTCTTTTGTACTTCTGTTTTAATTACATATTGATGAGATAATTTTTTTGACTGGTACTTTTCACCAGAATTATTAGAATTATAAAATCAAGGAATATGCAGTAGGTCGAGAATGTAGCCTGCATGGGGAAAAATAATGCCTACAGTTTCTTGGTTGGTAAACTTGAAGGAAAGAAGACACCTGGAGAAGCTTGGCGTAGATGGGAAGATAATATTAAAGAGGATCTTAAAGGATGAGGAAGGGAGGGCACAGACTGGACCCATAATGCTCATTGTAGTGACAAATGGCTGTTTGTTTAGCACGCGGTAATTAATCTTTCGGTCCTACATCGTACGGCGATTTTCTTGGCTGGCTGACGAAATGTTAACTTCTTAAGAACGGCTGTACTCCAAGTAGTTAGTTTGTTAGTTGATTAGTTGGCTAATTAGTCTGTCTGTCTGTCCGTCTGTCTGTGTGTTTACAGGTCAGACTAGATGCTGGAAAACGTAGAAATCGTATTTTAATTCTCTTAAAACCAAGAAATTTTCTGTTCTCCAAAACGTCAGCCTAGTTCTGGAGCCCACCGAGCCTCTTTTCAACAGATAAAAGAAGCTCTTTCTCCAGAAGTAGAGCGGTCTTTGCTGTAAGCTGACCATTCACCTCCATCTACTGCAGCTGTTGAAAATACCTGAAGCTGTACTTCCATTGCCTCCATACGCATTCATGGCAAAGTCATTATTTAAACACATGAGCACCTTTAACTTTACATTTCATATCAAGTACATTTTGACTCAATATCCTGGACAAATATAAATTTGGAGCACTACTCTATCTTTGCGTAACATTGTTATAAAACTTTATTCGTATTGTTTGCTTCTTCTTCTTTATCTTCTTCTTCTTCTTCTTCGCCGTCATCCTAGCCTTTGGCTTATTTGTTTGATCGTCGTGATGGGACTGAAGCTTCTTGCACGAAAAATAACTCAAGTAACGACATGTTTTTATTTTTATAAAATATTCCTCTAGGGGTGAGACGCTACTTATATTGCACTGCTATATTGTAAGGGTCTCGGATGTGATATCCTGTCGATACATATTGATACAACGTGCGCGTCTGGTGTCTTAATACTATCACGGATCTTGATCGTGATCATGTCTCCAGGGACTGTTAACATCACGCTTTGATACAGAAAACGTCGTATTATGCAGGGTTGATACACTGCAGTGTGCAGCCACTTGTTATAGCTATTCGAAAGTGGGTAATTATTATGAAACGGTCGGATGAAAGGAAATACTTCATGATGCTACAAGATTGACAACGAACTGACGAACGTCTGTGTGAAATGTTTGTAGAATAATTTTCTCTCAGTTATTGTGTAATAAGATGTAACATTATTCGGATGTAGTGTACTAGGGAAGTGAGCCATTTTCAAGTAGCATACATCATGCTTCTTGAACTTCACTGCCAATAGAGAGACTAAGGTTTTTCGGAAAACAAAAACAAAAAAATTATATTCCGCATCTTCATCATTGCACCGTGCATTTCTTCGAATCATTTACTTAGCACACCAAATAATGCATATATATAAAATTTTTAAACTAAAACATTTAAAATCGCTCCAACATGTTTCGATCCTAAGATCATCTTCAGGGAGCTAGGCTGTTCCTTGCTAAAGTTATATTTTAAAAATTAAATTAAATTAATATAAGAAAATCAATCAGTGAGTGTATTTTATAAATGTGACCTTAGCAAGGAACAGCCTAGCTCCCTGAAGATGATCTTAGGATCGAAACATGTTGGAGCGATTTTAAATGTTTTAGTGTAAAAAAGTTTATGTATGTGCATTAGTTGGTGTGCTAACTAAATGTATTCCGCATTATACCCTACGAAATATGTGGTGAAGGGTAAAGAGTATGTTTCGTAGTTTGTTAGATATGTTATTCCGAAACTATGGTATTTACATGACTCAACATCCTAGATGTCCCCAATCTAATGCAATAATTTTTGTTGCTACAGAAAATGCCAATATATAGGCCTATACCACTAAGGTAAAGGCAAAGCAACCCCTGTACAGGCCTGGACATTCCCTAAGGTCTCCAGGAGGTTGAGGTGCTCAGATATCAAGACAATCGGCACATGAAGGTAGTAATGTTTTCAGCCTTACGCACCGGCCGCCTTTAGCCCCCGGAAATATTTCTGGTACTCATGTCTGTTAGAGGCAGAGTTGACCCCAGAGCCACAATGTTGCCGGAAGGATTGTGGCAATGACAAATTCCCTTGACAACGTCGGGAATCGAACCCTCGAAATTCCAGCTTGTAGCGCAGTACCTCAACCGAGTGCGTCACCGCATGCCCCCATATCTAAAATAGTTGTAAAATGAACTTATTTAGGCTGCTGACGCACTAATCCAGTGGTTAACACATATTCCAAATTCTGGGTACCACCTCAAAATTATAGGCTACAAAAGGCTGATACAAAGCAAGTTCCATACTGAGGATCCAAAAATGTTAGGGGCCACGTTGCAATATTTCATCGCCCAGGTGACCGGGCGCCCGGAATTGTCAACCCCACGCTAATATAATCATGTCCAGTCATTTCGACTGAGGTGTAACATACTGCTACTGCAGAATCAGACACACAGATGTAAACATAAGGAAGTCAGTCATGCAGTATGACAGATGTTCAATAATTGTGCACAAACGTGTCTGCCTTTACAAAATCTTCAGGCGTCGCACTCGGTTCGGTTAGTGTGGCAGATGCCATGAGACAAGCAGTAAACCTACGTTCCAAGCAACGGTGGTTGTGTTAGTGTTGTTTTTATAGGCATACGGACTAGGCTAGGGATTGAACGGTCTGCGGTTAGAATCCTGGTAAGGAAAGGTATTTTTCTATTTTCCAAAACGTCGAAGCCAGCTCTGGAGCCCACGCAGCCTCCTGTTCAATGGTTAATCTTGTTCTTTCCCTAGGGTAAAAAGACCGGAGCATGAACTTAGCTACTTACCTCCATCTAGTGCCTAAGTTAATAATGAATGGCGTTATACATCTAACTTCTCTAAGTGCCTTCACGACGCAGACGAGGGCAACTTTACTTAATTCCTGCTTCTAATATATTTGACGTGGTTACCATAAAGCGGACAACGTGGTTCCGAATGACTGGATGGAAGAGAACAGGAAGGAATATGGACGTAGCCGTGGCACTTTTTAAAGAGTTACCCTGAATTTGTCGGAAGCGACTCAGGAAAACCACAAAAACACTCGTTCCAGATATTGGGTTTCATAGTCGAGATTTGAGACCGGTACCATCCGAATAAAAGTCCGAGGCGACGCTGCTTGGGCCATATTTTTCGGTATGGTGATGGGAAAGTAGGGAGCACGACAAGTTTTATTATTTACCTTCTTCTTTCAGAACTTATATTGACTTTGTTCGAACAGGTTTGAGAATTTAGTTGGGTTTATGTTGCGCGGGTTTCACAAAAAGACAGTTAATACCTGTTTGACCTGTCTCGTTGCACTTACTTCCCTTTTAAGACTCCGCGACCGCATTACCAAACTGTGAACTCCGCTTGGAATGAACGTCTTTGTTAGCCTGGCATTGCCTTGTGGACTTTAATTACTAACTCCATATATCTTGCATGAATATGTGACTTTGCTTTCTGAGTTTACTTGAATATGTATATTCTAATAATGCTGTCAATCCTTAAGATTTTAATTTAAAATTAATTGTTTTTAATTCGATGAAAATGAGTTGTAAATTATCATCAAAATTTAAGTAGCTATGGCATGGCTTTTTTTTTCCCTTCACAACACTGCAAATCCTAAATTCACTTTCAAAGAAAGAACTGTAATTGAGCAGGTTAGTTTAGCGGTATCACTTTACACTCTTATTCGAGAGGCTCTTCTTTCCAGTCTTGGATGTACACCGGCTATTTTGATTAATTTCCTTTGAACCTTCCCTCTGTTACCTCAGGCTAATTTTGGGACAGTGCCTGCATTAGGCCACGATCGCTCCCTTCCAAACGTACTCCATTTCTTCATTCACTGATCAGCATTACGTCCATGGTATATAGCCTCATATACTGACAGATTCTTAAAAGGAATCCTAAACTACAAGGAACTATAATTTACTCTGCTTTGTAATGAGACGGGATATTGACAAGATCAGACTTCTTGCTTCTCTTCTTCTGGACCCTTCGGTAAGAACAAGAGAAGTAGCAGAGGTGTAGGCCTTACATTCTGCCCACGTCTAGGAAACGAGCTGTCAAGAAACGTGAAGACAATCCAACTTCACGAATCAGAGTTCATCTTGAGTAGTTTAAAAGTCTCTTGTGTACTGAAGATATTTTCCGCCGTTTATTGAAGTCCTTTGGTTCTTGAGGTTTTTACCGCGACGCTGGATGAATGGTTCCAGACATTTCATACGAACCCATAGCCTTCGTCTTCAAACGTACAAGACCACGAAAATTTTCTCAAACTTTTCCTTTGTTTTCCTCCTGCGTCTGGCGCCGTGAGCTTTAGTCCCGAAGGCTAAATTTACTGAATACTTTTAATTGTCCAATTTATTTTACGTTTGCTCCTGAATTGTCTTACCGAAGGTCACAGTAAATCGGTTGTGTTATGACTTTTGCCTCGCCGTTAGAGAAGCCCGGCTTCACATCTCGAACCACAGAGCGGCATTCCTGACGGAATATCTCTCCACTTCCTTGGTCCCTACAGTAGACTACAGCAAATTAAGCCAAGGTCACTTCTTTCCACGTCCTGTCTTTAACAGTTAGTCATAATTCATCTGCCCTTCGATATTATGGACCCAAAATATAAGCTGTCGCAAACGTCATTAAATACATCGTAAATAAATGAATAAATAACAGCTCGTATACACTTTTGTTTGTAAGGAATTCAGTATTTCAAATCTGTGATATACAAATGTCATATGTATAACAAATGATTACCACGCCCATACGAATCGCGGTAACTCAACGCCCAGCATGCAGTCCCCGTCTGTAAAACGTAACACCCCCAGTACGTGTTATACAGGTGGATGTGCAACTCTGTTCATGATTTGCAGCTGTCATGCTCAGAATTGATTATTATAGCTGTCCCGACTTTGACCAAGCAACGTGTGGCACATAAATTCGGATTGTTAGTACAGGATGTTTAGTGGACAAGTACAGCTATCTGTCATTTAACGAATTTTATGGGAAAATCATCAGCAGTATAGAACAGAGAATTTTTTCAGAAGCGAAGAGACACTCAAATAGCTGATAAATTCAAAGCTTTCCAGGAGCCATGGTCTTATTATATTTTTCAAAATAGCCCGTCCGTGGCACTTGTCTTGAACCACGCGAACCCACATACATAATTCCTTCTGTAATACACAGATTAGAATCCTACTATCAAACAGTTTCCTTTTGGTTTACAATTTTTACTATACTTTTTTGCTTGCGTCACAAGATTACCCTACAAATAACCGTAATCGAAACATAGTAACAATAATTGTGTTTGTTGTTTTGTTTTGGTGTGAAAATTCGTCGTTCACATTGAAGGAGGAACGTAGACTGAGGGAGTTTGAGAATGGGGTTCTGAGGAGAACATTTGGGTCTAAGAGGGACGAAATAACAGAGGAGTGGAGAAAATACATAGCGAGAAACTTGATGACGTCTACTCTTCGCCAAATACTATTCAGATGATCATATCGAAAAGAATGAGATGGGCGGAACATGCAGTACATATGGGGCGAGGAGGTGCATAGACTTTTTGTGAGCAAACTTAAGTGAAAGATACCGCTTGGAAGACACAGGCGTAGAGGGAATTCAATGGATCTTCATGAAATGAGATGGGGGCATGGACTGGATTGATCTGGCTCAGGATAGGGACAGGTGGTGGGCTATTGTAAACGTGGCAATGAACCTTCGGTTTCCATAAAATGCCGGGAACTTCTTGAGTGGCTGATAATCTATAAGTTTCTAAAGAAGGACCCTGCACCTTGGAGTACGTAAAAATAAAATTGACTATCACTTTGGATTTTGTCATTTGTAGTTGGATTTTTTAAACCAGTTCTGTTAGCTTCATGTGTTTTCGCCATCAGTTTTGTGGGTGGCTACTTAGTTGGGCTCTTAGAAAAAGTGAGTCTCAGACCGTGGAACGAGTTCTAATTGAAAGCTTACTGTATACAGAATGTCCAGTGACTCCAAACATGCCTTAATAATGCGGGTCTGATTCGCAACCGTTACGAATTGTGAATACATACATACATACACACACATACGTACGTACATAAGTACATACGTACGTACATACATACATACCTAATATATATATACATACATACATCTTAATCCTACTGAAGTTATCAAGACCTGAGTATATGTGTGTGTGTGTGTGTGTGTGTGTGTGTATATATATATAACGGCTTTAATAATATTTTCTCATCTATGTCTAGAAACGAACTGTGAATAAAAAAAGTATGTGGCCAGAAAGACACGCTTAAGTTATTGGAAGGCAAGGTCCTGTTTACTTAAACAGTACTATATTGTTCGGTATGTTGACAAGAGGTGTTTAAAGTGGCCGCCTGTGGCCAGGATACATACGCCATGCGGCTTATTAAAGGTAACCGGCAAGAGAAAATTTAAAAATTAAAAAATCTGTAAGTTTGTGAAGTTTTCAGATCCGACCCACATTGACATGACGTTTTTGACTCGGAACGAGGTCAGGAATCTAATCCTGAAATTGTGAAGTAAAGTTAGCGGGCACCCTGGGTATGTCTTACGGTATATACAGTATGCTTTCCGAAAATCTGATTTTGCGAAAAACACAAGGCAAAGGAAAATGTCGGAAATATTAGAAATTTTACTGAAAATACAAGTGTCAGAAAAATTTGGACACAATCTAGTAATGTTTAGCAAGCAGTACTTTTACGAGGCTTATTCACAAAGTAAGTACTGTTTCGCTGTAAAAAAATCGAATAAGGTTTAATACAAAATTTTATTGTTATCAGATTATACATTCTTCAAACTATTCTTCTACATATTCGCCGCCTTCATTGAGGCACTTATCGTAACGGGGCACAAGATTTTGTGTACCCTCCTCACAGAATGCGGCCGCCTACGATGTTAGCCACCACTGACAAGGTCATAGAGTAGAGTCCTTGAAATCTGAGGCAAGTGCAGGGACTGATCAGAAATTGTGAAACGTCTGTCGTCACGCACTCTTTCTTCGACCTTACGCACCATATCATCATTCACCAAAGATGGATACCCACTTCGCGCCTCATCGTGCACGTTCTCTCATCCTTCACTGAACATCCGAATCCATTTCCTAACTTTACCATCACTCATCGCATTGTCACCATACCCTTGACAGATCTGGTGATGAATCTCACTTGGTAGCACATTCCTAGCGTTCAAAAAACGAATCACAGACCGTATTTCACAGTCGGCGGCCCCTTAAATTGTCTTAAACATGTTTAACGCACAGGAACAAACATAAACATAACAAGAATTTCACGAAATGGCGTCTGTGGCCTCTCAATTGATAGAGGAAGTCACTGCACATGCGCAAAGTAACAGTCTCGAGGATGCGCGAGAGATATGCGCAGACGGTACTTACTTTACAAATAACCTACGTATGAACTTCATATTTTTTTTGTTTACCCACTATTTTTCACCATGTCACACTATCGTACATGCTATAATTCTATTGTATTGGTACGTCTAATTAACCCTCATTACAACGAACTAGACTACATGAACATGTTGTCTTTTTATTCTATTTATTCACAACCTGTCAGGTTTAATTATGGATTATTGAAGACTCTCAAATAGCTTGCATTATTAGACAGACAGCAGCAGCTCTCTATTGTAACCGAACTATTTAAAAACTAATGGAACTTCGCACTCTTAGAAGAGTGCGAAGTTGCAGTCAGGTATAAGAATGCGAGTCTTTATGTCTTGTACCGCTTAGACACACAGAAGAAACCCATTTCTTAACCTCAAACACATGTAAGTGGAATGAATAAGTCAGCAAGTCTTGCTACGTAATTACATGTTGTTCTTTCTCTCAAGGGCCCTGAAACCAAATACTGACCTGGCGCACGTGAATTCTTACGTGTGTTTATACCCGTATGTACATGCATATATACTGCATACACATGTATATTCATACGTACATAATACATACATACATACATTCACACATGCACATACATACATACACACACATACATTCTTATATAACCCATACATAGATACATACATAATATATATATATACACACACAAATACATTCTTGTATACACCCATACATACATACATACATACATACATACATACATACATACGTTCTTACGTACACCCATACACACACACGTATATATCCATACATATCTACATACATAAATATAGACGTATATATATCCATACCTACATACATACATACATACGTACATATATACATACATGCATGCATACATACATACATACATACATACATACATACATACACACATACGTACATACACACATACATACATACATACATACACACATACATACATACATAATACATACATATATAC
>Ga0123355_10015808_pt1 | contig 11872 bp, 11 predicted proteins | sample TergutEmb28metaG_3_FD_89872 | JGI IMG/M metagenome (GOLD analysis project Ga0123355, IMG submission 89872) | Embiratermes neotenicus P1 segment gut microbial communities from Petit-Saut dam, French Guiana - Emb289 P1 | ecosystem: Host-associated > Arthropoda: Insects > Digestive system > Gut ... | reverse complement strand
CGGAATTGCCTCACTCATTTTGTCACCCCTATAAATTACTCTTCCCTATATTCTCTCATAAATCGACAGGAATTAAAAGGGGTAAATTTGTTTTTTTGCGAAAAAACATGAATAGGGCGACCGCAGTGGCCGCCCAAAAAAACTCATTATTAAAAATTACTCCCTACACATTGAACCGATTCTTCCTATGCATAATCAAAAATGCAAGCAGAATCACCGCTCCGTTTGCTGCAATGATCAAGAAACTAGACGATAAATCAGCTTCAAGATCGCCAAACCCGATCCGTACTTGTTGAATAAACGTGAAGTTCAGGATGTTGGCGAGCGTTTCGTTCGCGTCGCTTAGGGTTGGTCCGAAGCCAAGTATCAAGCTGATTGGCGTTGCAAGCAGAGGCATCTTTGAGAGACCAATTACAATACCAAGCAAAGCAGATACCATGCCACCAAACACGCCGATGCTCATAAATCTTAGCATATCCCTGCCAAAATAGCCGCCAAGTAGCGCGTAGAAAATAAGCATGACCATTACGACGACTATCATTGCCGCAAACGTGCCTATCAAATATTGCCATGGCCTGACGTCCGCCATAGCCATGAATCGCAGGTTTGTCGTGGTTTTATCCTCCGCCACTTGAGCTGAGGCTGAACCTACAAGAGCAAGCCCTATAAAAATGACCGCAAACAGCCCGACGCCAGAAGGCATGGGCAATTCAAAGCGATTATACGCTTCATATTCACACACCTCGCAAACATATGCCGGTATGCATTCAAAGCATTCCTTCACCTCATCAGGCGGCGCGAGAAACAAAAACGCCGCTGCTATTATCAAAAACAAAATACCTTGAACAATCATAATCGGTGATTTCACTAAGCTCGTAAGCTGTTTTATGAAAATTGCTTTTATATTTCTCATAGCTCCACCCCCGTCAACTTCAAAAAGACCGCTTCTAAATCCGGCACGGTTTTAAGCGCATTAAATTCCTCGCAAAGTTCAAGCGGCGCACCTTGCTTAATAATCTCTCCGCCGTGTAATAAAGCCACACGGTCGCAGAGGTTTAATGCTTCGTCCATATTGTGTGTAGTAAGTAAAATCGTTGTACCTTGCTCTCTGAGGGTTTGCAAAAGTTTACATATACCGCGACCTGTTCCCGGGTCAAGCGCACTTGTCGGCTCGTCAAGTATAAGCAGCTTGGGTTTATACAAAATCGCTCGCGCCAGTGCGAGCCTCTGCGTCATGCCTCTGGACAATTCCGAAACGCTTTTCTTCGCGGAATCGGCAAGTCCTACGCTCTCAAGCGTTTCCCCAACGCGCGACAATGGCAAGTCGTAAATGCGTGCGTACAAGTTTAAATTATCAGTACAACTAAGTGCAGGATACAAGCCGCCTTGGTCGAGCATCAGACCAAGCTCACGCGGAGTTGCATCCACTTCCGCCTTACCGCTGTCTTGGGTAATTAGTCGGGTGAGTATGTTGATAATCGTAGTTTTGCCGGCACCCGATGGGCCTAGCAATGCAAATATTTCTTGCGTTTTCACTTCAAAACTTACATCGCGCAACACCCGCTACTCGCCGTAAGTTTTTACTAGGTTCTGTACTCTAATCAATGGGTTTTCTCCTGTCGATTGGTTTGTCGTATGTTTATTTTTGTTGTTAAGTGGTGTCGTACATTATATGTACGCAAAGTAGCTTCTTCTTGTCTGAATTTGGCAAAAATTGTTTTAGAAGCAGGTATAAAGCAATCCGTAATCTTCTCCAGCTACTTACCACTCTCCCCATCTCGCTCCCTAACATAATGTCTATATTCAATCGGCGTGCCGTCCTTCTTGCTCGCGCTCATCTCGACAACCTTGACTAAATCCTTCAATTTATCCTCAATTATCGGATGCAAACACGCCGGGACGTGGTCGTTATGGAATCTATGAAGCGCAACACACTCTTTACATTTCCCATGCCAGTCACAAAGTTCATTCGGGCAAGGACATTTTGTTATTTCGGGATTCGCCGCCAGTTCTCTGTTTTGTAAAACCAATTCGTAGTATTGTTCTTTTGTCCTCATGATAAGTCCTCCTTAAAAAACACAAAGGGGCCACATAGCGCAGCCCCTTCATAAAATTTCTTATCAATTCTTACTCTACAACCGTAATGCCTTGAATAATATGCGTCCAAGATGGAGCTGATAATGGCTCGATCCATTCTTCGCCATCAGCTAGGAGTTGCGTGCCATCAGCGCCGTAGATTGGACCTGTGAACACGTTCCAACCGCCGCGGATTCTTGCTTCAGCTTCAGCCATAGCTTCAATTGTTCCATCTACGATTGTATCAGGGTTTACATCCGATAATAATACCATGCCTTCATCAAGGCCTGCTAAGAAGTCAGGGCCTACAACGCCGCCTTCTACAACAGTTCTTACTGCATAAGTCAAGTAAACGCTCCAGTCAAACATTGGAGAAACAAGAACCGCGTTTGGTGCCATAGGAATCATGTCGTTGTTATAACCTACGCTCCATACGCCGGCTGCTTCTGCCGTTGTTTGAGCCGCACTACTGTCAGCATGTTGGCCGATTACGTCCGCGCCGCGGTCGATTAACGCTTGAGCAAGTTGTGCTTCTAAAGTCGGGTTATTCCAAACGCCCATGAACATAACGTACATTTCAACATCAGGGTTTACCGATTGCGCGCCCATGAAGAACGCCGTAAGACCTGTTATAACCTCAGCATTAGGGTGAGCCGCTACGAAACCAAGTACATTCGACTCAGTTCTAAGGCCTGCCGCTACGCCCGAGATATAACGCGCTTGGCTCATGTTACCGAAATAATTATGGAAATTATCCAAGCCCGAAGCCGCCGCTAAATTACCTGTCGCGTGGAAGAATTTTATATCAGGGTTATCTTCAGCCGCCTCTAACATATGAGGGCCATGACCAAAGCTTGTCGCGAAAATCATGTCCGCGCCCCACTCGATAGCTTCCTGAATAGCAGTATCAGCCGCCGCGCCCGGAGCTATGTTCCAGAAATTCAAAATTTGATCTTCAGAAATACCGAGCTCAGCCATCATATCAGTCGTGCCTCTGTGCTGGCGATAAGTGTAGCCTCTGTCTGCCGTGTCACCAACGTGAACGAATGCAAGTCGCACCGTGTCAAATCCCAAGCCGCTATCCGCAACGTCAGCAGGAGCAGGAGTCGGTTCTGCCGGAGTTGGTGCTGGTGTGGCAGGAGCCGCAGGTGCCGTAGGAGCAGGTGCAGGAGTTGGTGCCGCGTTGTTGCCACAACCGGCTAAAATACCAACGCCGAGGAGCATCGCGATAGATAAAGCAATAATTTTTTTCATGTGTACCCTCTTTTCTTTTATTTTTTGTTGAATTTATGAAATAATCATCTTCCGTTAAATTTTATCAAAATAAAACGACAACGTCAAACGAAAAAGGTGTTTTTTCTACACGAATTTCGTTAATTTAATTTACACGAAAATATACTTTTGCCATAGGGTCTAAATTTGTTTTTGTGCAATCTGTCTGAATGCTTCTCAAAATTGGTTTTTCTCAATTGTCAGAACTGCACAATAAATGTAAAAAAATAATTAATTTACATGCATCTGCATTGGCATTCTGCTATAATAAATAAAAGCGTGTTCATATATATTCGTTCCGGAACACACAAAAACATCTCCGCAATTTATAATTATTTCATAATCACATGTCTGTAACTATACTATAAAAGTATAGTTAAATATACATTGCTCTATTGACTAAATATTAAGTGAAAGAGGTGCAAGTAATGAAGAAAAGTAGAATTTTAAGTATTGCTCTTGTTGGTACGTTTATGGTTGGTCTGTTGGCGGCATGTGCGCCGGCAGCTCCTGAAGCTCCGCAAGCTACCGCTCCGCCTCTGGCTACTCAGCAGGCTCCGGGCAATGAACCCACTCCGGCTCCGGCCGATGCGCAAAGAGGCTTAACCATTGCCGTTAGGTCCGAAACACCTTCCGTTGCTCCTGCCAGGCATACCGCCTCTGAAGGGCATTTTAAAAATTGCTTGACGCATAACGGCCTTTTCAGGCTTGATTCTGTAACGCTTGAGCCAGTGCCTGACTTGGTTGAAAGCTGGCGTTCAATCAGCGATACAGTGTTTGAATTTACGCTTCACGAAGGCATCATGTTCCATAACGGTGAGGAAATGACCGCTTACGACGTTGTTGCGTCGCTCGAGTATGTTAGAACTTATCCGATTGCAACAGTTTTCCACGGAAGCGTTGTTGGTTCTGAGGTTGTTGACAGATATACTTTCACAATCGACACCGGGACGCCTAATGCAATGTTGTTTTTCGAGCTGGCTTTCCAGGCTAACTTCATAATGCCGGCATCTTTAATCGAGGCCGGGCATGACTTTACTGCTGAGCCTATCGGTTCAGGCCCGTTTGTGTTTTACAACTGGAATTTTGGCGATTCGCTGACGTTCCACCGTTTCGACAACTACTTTGACACTAACCGCCAAGCGCATCTTGATTATGTCCATTGGCGCATAATCCCTGAGGGCGCGCAAAGAACAATCGCGCTTGAAAATGATGAAGTTGACTATGTTGTGGAAGTTGCTCTGCCTGACGTTTCAAGGCTTAGAGACAATGATGCTGTAACTGTACTTGAGCATCAAACGACAAGGTTTAGCTATATCCTTCTTAACAACGAGCTTCCGCAATTTGAAAATGTCTATGTAAGGCGCGCGCTTGATATGGCGCTTGACAAAGAAGCTATGTTAATGGCGAGTTTAGAAGGCTTTGGCGAGCCTACTTGGCAGCTTATGCCTCCGGTATTTGCAGGCTCATCCGCTACGGGTTCAAGAAGCTTTGACCCGGACGGAGCAAGGGCAATCTTAGCTGAGCAAGGCGTTGACCCGGCTGAACTTGCGTTTGTTTTAACGGTTTACTCGGAAGAGGATAGAAGAAGAGCGGAAGTTGTTCAGGCAAATCTTAATGACATCGGCGTTCCTATCACGATCGCCATGGTCGATTTCGCTGCGTGGCTGGATATGACACGTGACGGCACTTTTGACGCGGCAACAGGCGCGTTTACTGCGAGCAACATGCTCATGTTCATGAGAAGTACGATGCATATTGATTCTATTCCTGCTCCTAACAGGAGTAAGATACGAAATCTTGAGCTATCTGAGCTGATTTCAGAAGCGATTGCTACAATCGACCCGACATCAAGGATTGCGACGCTTGAAGAAGCTTCAAGAGTAGCTAATGAGCATGCGGGTTTTATCCCGACTAATACTAACGTTGTGGTTCGCGCGTTTAACTCGAATCTTGTTGTGCCTGAGGTTTCGGCGACAGGGTTCATGCTTCACTTGAACATGGCTTATTGGACTAACTAATATTGATTTGACATATTCATAAAACAAACCTTAAAGCTCCCTGTTTTTGTGTATACAAATGACTAAGCAGGGAGCAATTATTATAGAAAGGGTGACATTATATGAAAAAACGTATCTTTAGCTTAGTTTTGGTGGGCGCATTTGTGATTGGCTCGCTGGCCGCCTGTACGCCCGCTGCCCCTGCCCCTGTCGCGCCGCAGCCGGAGGCACCGCAACAGCAGGCAACGCCAACTCAAACCCCTGTAACGCCGGCAGTGCCTGAACCCCAAACACCTGCTCCGGCTACGGGCGCACGCGGCAGCCTTATAATGGCCACCGCGAATGAAACGCCTTCAATTGCGCCGGGAAGGCATAATGCCGCCGCAGGCTCCATGAAGAATTTTATGACACACAGCCAGCTTTTCAGATCGCATTATGAAACGCTTGAGGCCATGCCTTATCTCGTTGCCGAGTGGCGAGCGTTGAGTGATATTTTATTCGAGTTCACACTCCATGAAGGCATTCTTTTCCATAACGGCGAGGAAATGACCGCGTATGACGTGGTTGCAAGCTGGCATTATATGAGAAATTATCCTGATACTAGAACGGCGCATCTTAGCGCGCTTGCGGCTGAGGTTGTTGACAGATATACATTTACGCTCTATACCGGCGAGCCAAACGCAGGACTTTTCTATGACCTTTTGCACCAAGGTAACTCGGTATTGCCGCGCTCTTTAATTGATTCCGGGCATGATTTTACAACCAACCCAATCGGCTCAGGTCCGTTCGTTTTTGAAGATTGGCAGTTTGGCGATAGTTTGACTTTCAGAGCTTTCCCATACTATTTTGATACGGAGCGAGCAGCTAGGATTGAAGAAGTAACGTTCAGAATCATCCCTGAAGGCGCGTCCAGAACGATAGCTCTTGAAACAGGCGAGGTTGACTACATAATCGAGGTCGCCTATGCTGATGTACCGAGAATGCAAGCACATCCTGATATAACCGTCTACATGCGCCCGGGCACCGCCTTCCACCATCTCGTGCTGCATAACGCGATACCGCAGTTTGAAAATCTCTATGCAAGAAAAGCCATCAACATGGCGATTGACCAGGAAGCTTTGGTAGCGGTTGCTTTTGAAGGCTTGGCCGTTCCGCTTCGCGCGCAAGTTCCTACTGTTTTTGCGGGAACGACGGATGAAGGTGCACCGCCTTTCGACCCGGCAGGCGCAGCAGCTTTACTTGCCGAACACGGCATCGACCCTGAATCATTAGCCTTTGAAATGATAGCAAGCACGGAAGAGCGCCGCCGTATGGGCGAGGTTGTTCAAGCGCAGATGCTTGAAATAGGCATTCCGACCACAATCGTTATGATGGACCATGCAACAACACTTGCCAGAATGAATGACGGCGAATACGAAACCGGTTTCGGCATGTGGAGCGCGTCTTTCCTCATCTCGACGCTCAGAGGCGTTCTCTACGGCGCGCTTGAGAACAGAAGCCGTACATTTAATGAAGAAATTGACGAACTCTTCCGCCTAGGCGTTTCAACTATTGACGCTGAAGCAAGAAACGTCATATTTGAGGAGCTTTCAAGAGTGGCAAATGCTTATGTTCCAAACGTTCCTACGCATTTGAACATGCACTTGAGAGCGTTTAACTCAAACCTTGTTGTTCCTGAGGTTTCCCCGGTGTTCTTGAATGTCAATATGTTCTATTGGGCAGAGTAATCTTAAAGAGCTCGGCGCAAAGCAGAAAATATTCATGCTTTGCGCCGAATATGAAGTTGATACAAACAAGCACCCTCTCGTTCTTCCTGTCCACGAGAGGGTGCTTGTTTGTATTTGTTAGGTTTTGACTTAACGCGCGCTTAATCTCCAACAGCCAAAACAAATTCATCATTATCTATCGTGAATTTCAACAACTGCGAAAGCACGGTTGAAAATATCATTAGTTCATCTTTTGTTATGCCCAAACGCTCGTATTTGTCGAAAATGCCGCGCACATCCGTGTTTTTTGTATTTCAACACATAACTGCAACAGCTGCTCCATTTTGTCGTTATATAGCAAAGTGTCGCCGTACTCATCAAGAGAAAGCGGCACCGTAACAGTGCTTGAAAAGTCGCTTTTATGCGCGCTCAAGTATGCCCGAATATTATCGGGAAATGATACTAATTTATAATTTTGGGCTTTATTGCGCCTTATCGTGAAGTCAAGTGCCATGTTTTATCCTCTGGTAACTATACCTTAAACTCTACCCATTCCGCGCCATCAAACCTTTCATAGATGCCACATTGCGGCTCGCCTATGTCGCGCCCTTTTGACCTGATGGGCGCAATCCAATCAAGGTTGCAATAATCCATGTAGCCATCTATTTCTATCCATCCCAAATTGTCTATCCCTAAGCTATCGCAATACGAGTCGGCTTCTTCCGGGGAGCTGAAAAACTCGGAGTGAGCATTAAACCAATCATATTCTACAGTATATAAAAATACATAGACTTGATTTGCGCCTACTTCACAAATCATTACTTTCTTTATGGGTTCGCTTAGCCAATGTAGTTTTGCTTCAGCCGGTTTATATTTCCTTTTCATCATTACTCTCCTCTAACCACTAAACAAAAAGGCAGATATGTAATAAAGCTCCCTAGCCTTCGCGCCTCGCGCCGCATTCCATGCAGAAGTTCCCTGTGTTTTCCTCGCCACATTGACAGCTCCAGCCGTTCGTGCTTGGGCGCGGCGTGCCGCATTCCGAGCAGAACTTTCCGCTGTTTTCCTCGCCGCAAGCACATGCCCATGAGTCGGCAGGCTTGGGCTGAGGCGCTCCACATTCTGAACAGAATCTCCCGGTGTTGTTCTCTCCGCACTCACAAGCCCAGCCTGTTTGTGTAGCTGGTGCTGCTTGCCCGGCTTGCTGATTTTCAGCCATTTGGAAGAATGAGTTAGCACCTGCGTTGCCGCCTGCATTCATCGCTGCATTCATTCCCAAAAAGCCCATCATCGCGCCACCATCGTTAGCAGCGGCGGCTTGCATCGCGCCTGCTTGTGCTTCAACCAAAGTCGCGCCTGCCATTCCTGCGTTTCTCATAACGGCCTTGCGTTGTAATTCGCGTATCATCTGCTCGTCTTCCGGCGGCGCGGTTACGCTTTTGATGCTAAAAGTCGCAATCGAAAGTCCGCGAAGCCTTGACCATTTTTCCGATAAAATCTCATTAAGCGCGGTCGCAATCTCTGTCGTATGACCAGGCAGCGCGCTGTAACGAATGCCCATAGCACTAATGCGCGAAAACGCCGGCTGAATCGCCGTTAAAAGCTCTGCTTTTAGTTGCGCATCAATATCCGCCGTGCGATAGACGTCCGAAACATTGCCCGCCACATTTGTGTAGAACAAAATAGGGTCACTCACCCGGTACGAGTATTTCCCATGGCATCTGATAGAAATATCCACATCAAGCCCAATATTATTATCCACCACGCGAAACGGAATCGGGTTCGGCGTGCCATATTTGTTACCGGTTATCTCTTTGAGGTTAAAATAATACACGCGTTGGTCTTTGCCTGTTCCGCCGCCAAAACTAAAGCGTCTGCCCATGGTTCTAAACGTGTCTATGATACTTTCGCCCAAATTGCCCGAAAAAATGCTCGGCTCGCTGGAAGTATCATAAATAAACTCGCCCGGTTCAGCGCAAAACTCGACCACATGCCCCTGATCAACAATAATCATCGCCTGCCCGTCCGCAACAGCAATCACAGAGCCGTTTGAAATGATGTTATCACTGCCTCGAACATTCTGCGAGCGCGGGTCTTGCCTCGCTTGCCCCTTCATCAGTAAAATATCGTTCGAAATCGCCTCACAATAAAAAAACTCTCGCCATTGGTCTGCAAAACTAGTGTCAATCGCCGCAGCGGCCGCTCGTATAAGTCCCATGTTTCATGCCTCCTGATTCGTAATTTGATATGCTTCATCTTATCACAATTTTGGCGGAATATCAATTGATGGTTTGTAAAAAATGTGGAAATTTGTGGCGGAATGTGGTATAGTGGCTTTGATTGTATGGATTTTGAGGGGGGAAGTTGTATGTCTGTTGTTTTGAATGATGAGATGGCGAGTGTAATTATCCTTATTTTTGCCAAAAACCATGTTGGTAGCAATGTTTTTTTGTTTGATAGAATCCCTGCTGCCAAATTACAAAATGCCCGGAGAAGATTCGCCCCAAACATGGGAGTTGACGAAGGGGTGATAATGCTCCTTGACGGAACAGTATTGGGTTCATCAAAAGATGGAATTCTCTTGACAACAAGGCGATTATATAACAAGAACAGCTTTGAAAAAGCCGAATTTATGGAACTTGCAGATATAAAAGAACTGACATTTAAGCCCCACGCGCTTGCTCCCGAAATATGTGCAATATCGGCTATAGGCACTATGAAAAAAGTAATTTCAAACATTCGAGCAGAAGCTTTTTTTAACTCTCTGCAAGAAACTATTCTGTTTCTGCAAAACCCAGCTGCATACCTCGCCGCGCATCGAAATCAGCAGGCGGATGCCTCTGTCGCAGTCACAGCCCCAGCTCCCACTCGCTGCAACGGCTGCGGTGCAGTAGGTGCATGGGTTGTCTGCGAATACTGCGGCTCCCCAATGCAATAAACATCTTTTTTCAAAAACAACTCGCCCTGTAACAGTTTTGTAATAATTGTCTGATACAATTATTCTACTGATATACTTTTTGCATAGAACTAAAAATTTGAAAGGAGTTACATTATGAAAAAACGTTTAATCGGTTTGATTTTAGCTAGTATTATGGTGCTTGGTGTTTTGGCAGCTTGCGCTCCTGCGGCTTCACCTGAGGCACCTGCCGCTCCTGCAACACCTGCCGCCCCAACGGCACCTGCGGCTCCTCAAGCTCCGGCAGCAGCTGAAGCTCCGGCTACGCAAATTACTGACAGAGGCCTTCGCCTCGCCACGGGAACTGAGCCGGGCGCAGTTGCACCTGCGAGACATGGCGCACTGATTCCTGCGTTCATGAACGAGTTGACCCATAGTTTCCTTTTTAGAATTGATACGGAAACTTTAGAGCCACTGCCTTACACCGTTGAGAGCTGGAGAGCATTGAGCGACACATTATTTGAGTTCACGATTCTTCCGGGCATTTTGTTCCATAACGGGGAGGAAATGACTGCTTATGACGTTGTGGCTTCTCTGTTTTATGTGCAAAATTATCCATATTCAAGAGCGCAGCACGGAAGTATTGTTGATGCGGTTGTAATTGACAGATACACTTTCACAATTGATACTGGTGCGCCAAATGCTATGCTTTTTAACGACTTAGCGCATCAGGCGAACGCTACAATGCCTCGCTCTTTGATTGATGCCGGTCACGATTTTATCGTTGACCCCGTCGGCAACGGTCCATTTGTTTTTGAGGAATGGAGAACTGGTGACTTCTTGAATTTCGTACGTTTTGATAATTATTTCAACGAGGAGCGTTTCCCTGTCCTTGCATACACTCATTGGAGAATTATCACTGAGGGCTCTTCAAGGACAATAGCCCTTGAAGCGGGTGAGATTGATTTTATCGTCGATGTTCCTTTCGCCGATGTGCACAGGCTGGAAGCCGACCCAGGTATTGAAGTTCGTATGATTACGGGCACGGCGTTCAACTTTTTTATCGTTAATAATGACCTGCCTTATTTTGACAATGTTTATGTAAGGCGCGCGCTTGATATGGCAATTGACAAAGAAGCAGCGGTTATGGCGAGCGTTGACGGGTTTGGAATACCTCTTTGGCAAAATACGCCGCCGGTATTTGCAGGCTCATCCGATGTAGGGGCAAGGCATTTTGACCCTGAATATGCGCGTGCGTTATTAGCACGCGAAGGCATCAACCCTGAAAATCTCGCAATGGAAGTGCTTGTAAGCAGTGAAGAAGCAAGGCGCAGAGGTGAGGTTATCCAGGCTAATTTGGGCGACCTTGGCATCCCTGTAACACTTGCACAGGTAGACCATGCGACTTACTTAAACTTAACGCAGTTCGGCAACTATGAAGCCGGTTTGGGCAACTTTATTGCGTTTAACTTAATCCAATTTTTAAGAGCAACAAGCCATATTGACTTCATAGACGCGCAAAACAGAGGTCGTATTTATAATCAAGAGCTTACTGATTTGATTGATTTGGCAATCGCAACTGTTGATGCAAGCGCGAGAATTGCTATTTTGGAAGAAGCCTCGAGAGTGGCTAATGAGCATGTTGGCAAGATTCCTATGCATCAAGCGATACTTGCCAGAGCTTTTAATGCTGACTTTGTGCTTCCTGAGCTATCCGCTGCCGGTTTCATGAGCCTTAATTTAGCTTATTGGAGCCAATAATAAAAATCGGGTAGAGGCTAACCGCTAAGGGTTTCGCCCCTCCCACACCACCGTACATACCGTTCAGTATACGGCGGTTCAACTCGTAGCAGGTATAACTAAATGAACTTTTGCATAGAGGGCAGACAGTGATGTTAACCCTCTATTTTCCAGCCTTTTGT
>Ga0123355_10015807_pt1 | contig 11872 bp, 9 predicted proteins | sample TergutEmb28metaG_3_FD_89872 | JGI IMG/M metagenome (GOLD analysis project Ga0123355, IMG submission 89872) | Embiratermes neotenicus P1 segment gut microbial communities from Petit-Saut dam, French Guiana - Emb289 P1 | ecosystem: Host-associated > Arthropoda: Insects > Digestive system > Gut ... | reverse complement strand
GCCCTGGGGTCGACTCAGCCTCTAACAGAAATGAGTACCAGGAGCATTTCCTGGGGGTAAAGGCGGCCGGTGCGTAAGGCTGACAACCTTACCACCATCCTGTGCCGTTGTCATGAAATCTGGAAACTTTAACTTCCTGGAACCCTCTGGGCCACTCCAGGCCTGTAAAGGGCCTGCTTTACCTTTACCTTTTATATGAAAAGTATATCTATGGATGTTGACCAGTAGTAAAATATTGAATGTTACAATAATGGTTCTGTTGTTTTCACTCTTTCTTGTATTTTAGAAACATCCTGTACTGGTTACATTATGTAACTGGATGTTCACATACTGAACCTCGGACCTGGCCTGCAGGATTCGATCTAGTGGCCGTCAGGGCTGTGGGTCGTAACCTCACATAACTTTGCGGCGAAGTTCCGGGTAAAAGGGGACGTTACATCTAATTGCGAGCGGCGTGTTGAAGAAGTGACGTGGCAGGAAAGAACCGACTGCATATTGACTAGACAATAAAAATATTAAATCTGAAACATAAATCAAAGGAATAATTAAAAATAATGGGAAGCCGGACATTGTAGAGATGTGTTCAACATTCCTACTTCGTATTCACTTTCGAATCTCTGCTCCCAGACCTGCTCCTCTTAACATTTTGGTGGTCTTCTGTAATTGTCCAAGGATTGGGGCTTAAGACATGGTTGGTTCTTTCATCGTTAGTCGGTTACTGTTCATAAATAGCTTGCCATTCGGTGGCAAGCATTGAATCAAGCGTCGTTAGGTAAACAAACAGATGTTAGTCTAAAAATGAACACTCCGAAAGGAAATACAGAACCTACATTTGGAAAGGCAATGAATGAGGCGGACTGATGAATGATTGGGTGGAAGGAGGATGAAGGATACTAAGAAAGAAGAAATAAAGACAAAAGGAAAAGGGGGAAAAAAGACTATGAAGTCCTGCCAAATATCTAGTACGGGCAGTTTAGTTTTTACAAACATCCCCTTTGATAAGTTAAACAATGATGATTGAATTCATCAAAATTTTCGACTTTCCTGAAACGCCACGGTGTTATACAGTTCAAAACCTAACAAAATATCTGCAGTGTCGGAGCATGCCGTAACCATTGCAAGTGGACGCTACTGCTGTCAGCACTGGTCCTGGTCCCTTAGCCTTCTACCACACACGACTTTCATATTTATATGCATTACATCGAGTTGTTGAACTTTCTAAACTAAGAGGTATTAATTACACTGTCATACTTTTACAAATAACAGAATCACGTCTACATGAGTGATGTCGACAACTTCAGGCTGTGAAAACTAGTCCAAAGAAAGTCGAAATTCAGTACATGCGGCCACATCCGGCACATCTTGGGCCAGAGAGTTGCCAGATATCGTAATTATCCGGATGTCAGAGCGTTACTTCTAGTGTTTTAGTGTACCTGGCAACCTGATGGACGGACCTAACCATTTAATTTGTCAACTGACATCATGTCCTGTTGTTATGCCACGAATCCTATTCTATTTTCATCACATATCAATTAATGGCCGAACTCTCAGAATCGGTGCCGGGTTTTGCCTATTGATGGAATACTGATATGTAGTGGGCTTCTCCGTCTATTTCCGGTTAATCGAGCCTTCCGGATCATTCAGTGCGGGATATCGCAGCTTTTACTATAATTTGTTCAGTGGGTAACATGTGTAGTAAGTTACGTCCAAAAGGAAAGTGCATAATAATCGTTAGGCATTTATTTTAAAGCTACTGTATTAAATTCATGCAAGTTCCTTCAAACAAAGAATGTAAAAAAAAAAAAATCCAAACGGTGAACTCGTCCCCTGACTCTAGACTTTCGAACTTCGGAACGCGTCTTGTGCATTTTAACCGGGTGAGTCGCTGTGTGGAGACGAAATTATTCATGCATAAGACAATAAACCAATACGAAGGAACTTTGTACAGATCGGACAGATTTAAAATTGCAAACGGGTAAATTTGTTATTTATATTTCCGTACTTTGCACTGGAGTAGGACAGTACAACTATCCGACCTACTGGATAGGGTTAACAGCACTGAAACAGCAACTCAATATATTCTTGCAAAACGTCCGCGCTTAATTACGCAGACAGATATTGATGTTATATGATGTCCGTCACCACATCTCTCTTAATCTGTATAACAGTATTATATGAGTTCAGTATTGGCAACTTGTATTTTGGTGTTCCGAAAGATTCAAGCTTTGTTTTCGTACAAACAGAATCCGTGGTTATGTGCACACGAGGATGTAAGACATGACAATGATTTTCAATAACAATAAATAATATTAAATTTATTTTCAAGAATAAAGTATGGCAATATCTGTTTGAAGTAAAGAGACGTGTTTTAAATTACATAGATTAAAAATGATCTACTTCGTTTCGGGTTTGGTTAATTAACACTTACGTGCACGAACTGTGAACCTAGTAGACTTTGTACAGGGTAAATATCAGACACTTGCAATTAATAAATAATTCATACTATTTATGATACTGTACATTCTCTTTGTCGGTTTTCTAGAATACAGAATAAGGACAAGCTAAGAAAATCAGGAAGAACTAGAAGTGTATTTTTCACACTACATATTTAAATGAAATAAAATATTGGCGATAGAAGCCGAAGATTCAACGCCGCTAAATCATAACCAACCGCCGAACACGATTCTGAGCCCAATTCTCCCTTCTCTCAGGCTCAATACTTACTGCCAAAAGCTCCAATGTAACATCACCTTCCGATCGATCCTGACTGAGCACATTTCTCTCATTTCTCATGTTCACCACCTATTCCCAAAAGCTACAACTTAACATTATCGTCCTATCCATCCAGTCTTCCAAATAACCGCAATATGAAACATGGTCGCTCCAAAATACCGTATTCAGACTACCGAGTGAAGTAGAGATAACGTTCCAGGCGTGCAGTCAGCAGCTACCCGACATTCTGACTACAGTTTTTGATGATATTCCACAGCCGCTGCAGTGGAATAATAATTTTCAACAGATTACAATCCCCTCAATACCTACTCACAATTCAAGATCAACTTCCCATTTCGTAAGAAAATATATAATATTGATTAAAGCGGTAATGCATCTGCTTCTTTGAGCCGCTGAAGGGCAAAATGGGGTAAGCCTTTCTTTACAGACAAATAAGATAAGTGTTCATACGGTATCACAACACTGTGGTCTATGAAGAGGCAAAATGGCGCATCTTACAATTGCTAGTTTACCCCTCAGAACACAACGTGTATCGCTGCAAGTCACCGATAATCCCATCGCGTTGACAGGCAAAGTTGCGTTAAGTTCTCCACACGGAGAACTCATGACTTACACCACTTTTACTTTCAGGGGCTCACATTCCGGAAGTCCCCGATTCCAATATCCTGGCATATTTTTCGTGTTTTCCTCTTTGTTTCTGCACTCAAGTGCTGGCAAAGTACCTTCAGTTACGTTACGACTGCTTCTTACCACGTGATTTCCAACTAAATTGTTCTTATCATGAAATCATTAGACGCTATATATTTTCTGAGTACCGATGGCGACGTGAAAAAAAAACTACAGATGCAAAGTACAAAAATGCTATATAACTTCTGTGGTTGAAAAGGCGCAGTTAAAAAATTTAGCGCATTCCTGCTACAGGTCAGACCCACTGTAGTCTCCACGACGTTCCCCTCTTAGGGTCCATTACGCTGGGTGATTTCGTAAATATTGTAGAACTAGTTCCTCATTAAGCGACAGGGCTGAACTTACTTGGTTGCGTTCATGTCCAGACCACTGTGTCTTAATGTACGTCCCGGCGAAAGTTCTACTTACCCTCGGCACGGGGTGTGGAAGGCACTGAGATGCTCTGGGCGTCTGGATGGACGTCTGGGTACTAGTATGTTGATGGGGTTCCAACCCCAACTCCAACCCGTGGGGCAGGCAGAGCGGGGCACGCGACCGCGCGGGGAGACACGGCAGCACATCACGTGACCAGCTCATCATTACTGTCCCAGCCCTCGTTTTTTATATTTATTCAACTTTTACAAACTTCTTCTTTCTTCAAAATTGTTCTGTAGTTACCACATAGTTTTGTGCAGTTTCAGTAGCCTTGTTTTCAATTCACTCACGACACGCAAGAAAAGTTCTGGGAGGTCCACAGCCACAGTTAAATTGAACTTCTTCTTTTTAAGAAGATTTCCAGAACAAAGTTTTTCTCACTGACCTTTTACATCAGATTAAAGCCATACATATTCTTAGCTCCAGTGGAAATGTAGACGCTCACTTGGGTGAAAAATTCTATTAAACAAGCCAAAAATACAATTTGACTAAACAGAATTTGAAAACAAAAAGATGATAAATTCTTAATAAAATTATAGAAAAATTATACCTCGGGGTTATACGGATATATAGGAAGGATGGGCAACTGAAGCTGTTATACATTTCTAAATGCAGTGAAACCTGTCTTATTCGGAACCCGCACACAACTTAATCTTGTCTTAAGCGGAGTGCTTTCACATTCCCGAGGATCTATGATACCTGTAATTAACGAAACTTGACCCCCCCCCCAAATGGTCAAATGCGATTCCGTTACAGGCTGATATCACTGCATATACATAAGATCAATCTGCACAGCGTCGAATGACATGGTGGGAAATAATGATAAGGAATGAAGCATTAGTAGCCTAATTTCAAGCACTATGCAGCCATTTGCCTAGGGGAATTGAGGAAATGCAAGAATAACTTCGGTACGTTCGGTAGACCTACAGAGATCCGAAGTGAGAGCCTTCCGAATGCAAATCGGCCGAGTTGCAGCTTGAGCCACCTTGCTCCGAAAGACATGGCGGAGAAGGAAAGAAATATAGCGAAGCCATGTAAAAATGGAAAGACGGTACTGAAAACGTGCTAACATGAAAGGAACGGGTTGAAAAAGTCAAAGATTAAGATGGTAGACAAGAGGGAAGCCGTCTGTAACACCTCTATTAGCTACGGTCAGACTAGGTAGAAAGAACTCTATTCAGTAGGTAAGATGTAAAGCAGAAATAACATTTAAAGAATTTATCCAAAATTCCAGGTTTAAGGTTCTCAAAGCAGTGTTCATGAAAACCCAAGTGTTGTGGGATGACACCGTGTCGACTGGTAAAGAGTTACTGACGTTAAAACATGTGACTAATAATAATAATAATAATACTCAATATCACAAGCAAAAAGAAAAGTTGTTCCTGTACCCGCTATGCAGGCACAAACTGGACTGGAAATGTAGCTCCACTCAGTCTTCACTCTTGCATGAGAAAGAGTAAGTGGTCAGATCCACGTCCCTACCCGCTTTACCATCGGCAGTGTCCCCGGTACTCATTGACTAGGAGGCTGAGTGGGGTACATAGGCTGTCAAAACTTCTGGAGAACAGATAAATATCTTGCTACTGCCGGGTATCGACTCATGATTCCCCTGACGTCCAGCACTTGCCTGGTCACTATACCAACTGAGCTATCTCGGCACAAGTTATTATTGTTCTGACTATCCGTTTCACCTTCAAACAGCATATTTATATATACGTAGCTGAAGCAAATCATGTTTTTAGGTTATATAGCATAGCAGCTATGCTGTAGTTACAATTTATGGCACTTGTAATGCTACTTCCCATGATAAACGTTTCGTACTTTATATCTGTACTTTCCGAAGTATGTGCACAGTGCCATGAAACTCATGTTTACTAGTTCCTTGATGTTGTGCTTTCCATTTGTGTTACTCAGGTATTTTCTGGATGATTGTGAGATGGTTCCAGTCGTCCAAACTATTTCCAATATCGTTTTTGTTTTTACACTCCACGTACGCTGTATTTCTGTCGTATTTCCTTATTTTCAAATCTCTTCGCCAAATTTCTCGAACGCATTTCTGCGTCCTCACAGTGCAATGTCTATTAACAGACAAGTTCCTCTCTTCATCATGGATTATGACGTCCGGTTTATCATTAGGGATGGATATGTCAATTTTCACTTGTTGATTCTATAACATGGTTACTTTACTTTAATGACTTCTTAGTACTGATTGTGGTACATGGTCACAGCAGCGTTTCTTCTCTAATTTTACCACTATTTCCTAGCATAAGTTAAAGAGTATTTGAGGACACACTCTATAACGACGCTTTACATAGGGTACTGTTCCTCTGCTAATAGTGGGCAAGCTGACATAATGCGGTCTACTGTCTCTTCACAATGTTGACAGTCTGCATTTGGTACTTCTGTTTTCAAGATATGTTATTATTATTATTATTATTATTATTATTATATTAGATTCTTTAATGACTATTTTAGGCAACAGACGTTACACATGGCATTCAATATGATGAAAAGACGAACATGGATTTTGCGTAAGTATTCTTTTGCACTCCTTAGTGACACTATAAACGAAATAAGCATAAAAAGATAAACTTGCACACCGTCGTGAAAACATGTGGGAGAACTGAGTACTGAGTGGAGCCGATTGCGCCCTGGACCCTCTAGGCCCACGAAAAGTGTTGCACGAACGCAATTAATAGGAGTCTAGTCCCCTAAGCACGTCTGGACACACCTGTGACGAAATTAATCCATGCTCTTGCCGGGAACCGAACCACGACCTTCCAACCCGTAGGCGGTCACTTCACTGACTGAACAGTCAGCTCGTCATGAACACTGACACATTTAATAAAATAAATGAACTGCTTAAGATAGTCTAGTTCGGTATGAAATGAAGCAGCATAAAACAAGGTTTGATGAAGAACGTTCACGGTTTTTAGATCAAAGGAAGTAGGATAAAATGCAGTGGGTACAGGATCCAAACTAAAGCAATGTAGATAATCTAAACAATGTAAGACATGAAGCTAGTAGACATTTCAGGAATAAAAGGCTCCGACAGTATTTTGGCTAGGTGGAAGAACGATTTCTCTCAGCTATTCAATATACCTAGGGTTAATGATGTTAGAAACACACACAGCAGAGCCACTAGTGCCTGGGCCAAGTGCCCTTGAGGTTGAGATGGCTATTGAAAAGCTAAAAAGACACAAAACACCAAGTATTGATTAAAGCCCAGCAGAATTGATTAAAGATGTGGTAGAACAATTCGCTATGAAATCCAAAAATTATTAATTCTATTGTGAATAAGGAGGAATTGCCTAAGGAGAGGATGGAAGCGATCATAGCACCTATTTATAAAAAGGGCGATAAAACAGATTTTAGTAATTATAGAGGTATATCACTTTCGGCAACTACATACAAAATTTTATCGACCATCCTGCCGTCATGGTTAACTCCATATGCAGAGGAAGTTATTGGGGAACATCAGTGTGGATTTCGATGAAACAAGTCAACTGCTGATCATATATTCTGAATTCATCAAATGCTCGAAAAAAAAAAAGGAATACAACGAAGCAGTGCATCAGCTCTTTATAGACTTCAAGAAATCCTATGATTCATGTAAGAGGGAGTCCTTATATAACATTCTTGTTGAGTTTGGTATCCCTAGGAAACTGGTAAGGCTAATAAAAATGTGTCTGACTGAAACGTATAGTAGAGTCCGGGTAGGCAAACGTTTGTCTGACTTGTTACCTATTAAGCACGGTCTGAAATAAGGAGATGCTTTCTAGCCATTGTTTTTCAACTGTGCTTTACAGTGTGCCATTAGGACAGTTCAGGTAAACTAGGATGGCTTGAAATTAAATGGTGCACATCGGTTTCTGATTTATGCTGGCGATGTTAATATACTGGGCTGAAGCGTACTTAATGACAAGAAAAACACAGAAGTTTTAGTAGTTGCTAGTTGCAGATTGGACTAGAAGTAAATACTGATAAAACTAAATACATGGTCATGTCTCGAGGTCAGAATGTAGGACAAAGTCACAGTATGAAGATTGATAGTAGTTCCTTTGAAAGGGTGGAAGAGTTCAAATATGTGAGGACAAATTTAACACATCAAAATTCTACTCAGGAAGAAATTAAGAGCAGACTGAGGTCAGGGAATGCTTGCTATCATTCGGTGCAGAATCATTCCACTTCCAGTGTGCTATCTAACAATAAAATAATTAAGATACACAGAAATATAGTTTTGTCTTTTGTTTTGCATCGGTGTGAAACTTGGTTTCTCACATTGAGGGAGGAACGTAGTTTGACGGTGTTTGAGAATAGGGCGCTGAGGAAGCTATTTGGGTCTAAGAGGGAAGAGACGAAAGGAAAGTTGAGCAAATTACATAATGAGGAGCTTAATGATCTGTACTTCTCAACAAATATTATTCGGGGGATCAAATCAAGAAGAATGAGTTGGGCGAGGCATGTAGCACTTATGGGGGATAGGAGAGGTGCATACAGGGTTTCGATGGGGAAACTTGAGGGAGAGGGGCCACTTGGAAGATCCAGGCGCAGATCGGAGGATAATATTAAGCTGGATCTTCAGGAAGTGGGATGGGGGGCATGGACTGGATTGATCTGGCTCAGAACAGGGACAGGTGGCGGGCTCTTGTTTACGCCGTAATGAACTTTCGGGTTCCATAAAATGCGAGGAATTTCTTGACTGGCTGAGAACCGGTTAGTTTCTCAAGAAGGTCTCTGCTCAGTGGAGTAAGTAAGTAAGTAAGTAAGTAATGAACTGCTTCCACAAATCACGCGGAATTGGTTGACCAAACAGACGACTTACTTGTACGAGTTTTTTATGGATGTGTTTCCTAACGTGCGAGATTTCAGGTTCTCCAAGCGGTATTGATGAATATTCCTAAACGCCAGTCTGCACGGTATCATGCCGCAGAGGAAAGTACGCTTCATCAAATGTGTAACTGTATGGGAAGGTTAGTCTACCCCGCCTTCTCCGTCTTCTCATCTCGGCAGCAGCTCTCAACTCTTTTTGGACTGCGCTGAGACGGAAGCAATGCGTCCCTCCCAATCATCTGTACCTTCACGGCGCCATATCCCCAAAGACGCAAACTTTATACGCAGACAGTGACCATAACACATGTCATCGGTTGAAATATGTATGTGATTATTGACACAGGCAGGCCTACCTGAAGTAGTCGTGCGGTCAGGATTCTCAAGCATCACCAGTAATACAGTCCACAGAAACACAACACATGAACTCTAGATGTTTGTTTGTTTTTATTTTCTACTGCTTGTTTCAGTCTTACATGTTGACCATCATCAGGTAGACAAATACAGGTACAGAACGAAGAGTGCTGCAGGAAAGGCCCCCCCCCCCCCTTCACAATCAAAAATCCATTAGACATTTGTACAAATTTTATGAAAAATTCTATTGACATTCATGAATTTATTGTTGCTTTTTATTATTCCCGTTTTGGTTATAATATCTAATGTAATTTTAGCGGACCAGACAATACAATGGAAGAGGAAATAAAGGAAAGAATTGCTCTAGGAAATAAAGCCTTCTTTGCAAATAAAAAGATATTTCAAAGCAAGCTTATATCTAAAAACGCAAAATTGAAATTATACTTCTCAGTAATTAGACCAGTAGTTACATATGCATGCGAAACATGGATATTGAAAGAAACAATAACCAATAAACTAATGGTTTTTGAAAGGAAAATTTTGAGGAAAATATTTGGCCCAACCTATGAAAATGGATCCTGGAGAATAAAAACTAATCAAGAATTGGATAAATTAATCACACATAAAAACGTAATAAATAATAATAAATAAGGTTAGGATGGTATGGTTATATTGAGAGAATGCAAGAAACAAGAATGGTGAAAGCAATACACGCCTGGAAACCCATTTCAACTCAATAGATAAGTGGTAAAATGAGATAAACTGTAAACATCTTCGAAACAACCCAATGTAATCAACTCTGTAAATACCCCGTGGTATGACCAGATGGCAAACCACGGGTTGAAATCAATAAACGCAAATATATATATATATATATATAACATTTAAAAGAGGCCAATGGAGAGACGAAAGATACGCTGGGAGGATGATGTTAAAAAGATATACAGACGTTAAAAGTGTCAAACTGTAAGATTCTTGTCCAGGATAGAAGAAGATGGAAGGAAGTGGTTGGGAAGGTCAAAACTCTGCACTAAGAGTTGTAGAGCCGTACTAAAAAGAATTTTAGCGGAACGGTTGTGAAGGGGACGCTTCTTCTGTAGCGCTTTTCCTTCTGTACCTCTATTTTTCTACATGACCATGGTCAATATGTAGGACTGAAACACGTAGTAGAAAATAAAAACGAACATATAGAGTTTATGTGTTGTGTTTGTGTGGACTGTGTTACTGATAGTGGCTGAATAACTCAGCGGGTGATGTTGCCCAAATTCTCCGGCATGTTCCACGGTTCAAGTCGATCCAAACGACAGATCGAAGACACGCGGCGGCATTATCGGAGACGCTGCAACCTGACACATCTGTCTGCGTGCACCCCTTTGTTCAATCACAGTCCACTTGTATAAAGAAAACAACACGAGACACTGATAAATATCGACGCTGAATCTTTCTCGTTTTTAAAGCACACATCTACTAAACTGAGTCACGTTATGTAGTGCTGTTTGATTTACTAACATCAACACCCCACACTTCCCCACCCCCTCCCAATAACTCAGATTCCACAGTAAAGAGATACCAGCCTTCTCTCTCTCTCTCTCTCTCTCTCTCTCTCTTTAGATAGGCAATTAACATTCCCAAGATATTCGAGTGAATGGAGGCGAATAAACTTTGAAACGTAAATAAACTCTACGCTCTGTAAGCAATAGCCATTGATCTTTTGAACGAAAATCATTGAAATAGCGAAGGAAAGTTTAAACTCTCTCTGGGGATAAAATCACACTTCTGCCTCACATATGAACAGTCCCGGGTTCAAATCTCAGCCTGTTGATTAACTGTTCTAAGTGACGCTAATTTGGTGATCCTATACTGGAATAGTACCAGTAATTAGACCAACATTTCCTGCCGTCTGATTTTCAGTTCATTATTCAATAACCGCCCCATCGGTCGAAGGTATATAAAATGAGCTACTGAAAGTGTCGTTAAATATACTAAGTCTGTATAAAGAAAGAAGACTCACTACAAGTATCAGCCTAGAAGTGGCTTTATATAGTGCTGATGGTGATAATATTAATATGAAATAAACATGTAGAGAGGAAAACAATGAGAAAAACTACATGAAGCATTTGGAAAATCTACACGTGTTTACTTTAAAATGAAGCAGGTGTTTCTAGTCTTGTTTCTTTATAGCTACGGTTTTTTTTTGAGTGGCCCAACCGCCCAAATCGGGCCTAGGCTGCCTCATAGTTGAGGTTTATAGACCACACACAATTAGTCAAACACACACACACACACACACGGCAGGACTCCTCTGAACGAGTGATCAGCCCGTCACTCAGACCGCTACCTACACAAGACACAACAAACACAAGGGAAGAACATCCAAGCCCTCAGCGGGATTCGAACCCGCGATCCCCTCAATCAAGCAGCCATAGACTTACGCCTTACACCGGGATCGGTCGAACATTATATGTATTAACCAAAATGACAAACGCAGTGCGAAAGTGTGACTGTTAGACACACACCATTCAACTCTTCAGCCCTATCACTCCTTCACATGGTTCACACCGTCAGCACATATATTCTGGACATGGAGACACAGCCGGACGAACATCTGAGAATTACATTTTGGACAAACTATAACTGCCAAAATTTATATTGTCATTTGGGGGGGGGGGGGGGGCCGCGGTTGGTTGGGGCCCGCCCCTCAAAATTGGAGGGGGGGGGTGCCTATGTATGTGTTCTTACGTTTTTTTTCGATGATCCCTCCGCAACAGAGGACCTGCTTTCTCACCTCCCCCGAACCCCTACACAGGAGCGCTCGGCAAAAAAAATTTTTTTGGTAAAAAAAACGTCTTTTGCG
>Ga0123355_10015806_pt1 | contig 11872 bp, 10 predicted proteins | sample TergutEmb28metaG_3_FD_89872 | JGI IMG/M metagenome (GOLD analysis project Ga0123355, IMG submission 89872) | Embiratermes neotenicus P1 segment gut microbial communities from Petit-Saut dam, French Guiana - Emb289 P1 | ecosystem: Host-associated > Arthropoda: Insects > Digestive system > Gut ... | reverse complement strand
TATTCACTGCAAAACTACTCTACATGTTTCGGGTGTCACAGCACCCATCATCAGGAGTATTAAAAACTGTACCCGCAGCCTCCGGTGCAGGTCATACTACTTGTACCGCTACTCCCCTCCAACATGGTCTGATCGGGACTCATGACCTGTACCGGAGGCTGTGGGTAGTTTTTAATACTCCTGATGATGGGTGCTGTGACACCTGAAACATGTAGAGTAGTTTTGCAGTGAATAAATATCTGCATATTGTTGCATCTGTTGGATTTTTATTCACATTGACTCTTGTGTAGTCTACTAGAGCATAATACCTACCTACAAAAAATAAACATTATCTTATTTAATGTGAAATTGTAGCAAAGCTCAGATATAAACAAATCATTCTCTGTCTGTGAATGCAATACTGCTCTCATGTAAATACATCACTTACTCTTTATTATGTCTCGTATATATCTAGGTCTAAATAAAAATATTAGAACATTATCTTATGTACAATTAGCATTCCGATCCATTATGCATCAGTCATTTTATATTTCTTATTTGTAAATATAATTCATTCATACTGTTGTAATGTAAATAAAGCTATCTACAAAGCAGTGTGCTACAAATTTTCTTGTCTTCGCCTTGTCATTTTAGAATATGGTGAGCATACACAGCCTTTCAATTAAGAATATGGAGTATTATATTTGAAATGGCAGAAACCGGGAGTTAAATTTTTGGTTTTCTTTTGAGGTTACTAAGCAGACACAACAATTCAAAATTGAAGGAGGTAAAATTACATATATTGTGATAATTAAAGCAACAAATCACATTAGCACATTATTTTGAACTTGGTCTGTAAAGCTCTATCATGCTGAATATTTATAAAAATTTGTTTTAACCTCATAAGACAGATCAGTGGCAAATCCTGATGTAGAGGTCAGGTCTAGCAGAACAGAATAATGCTGCACTGCATACCCTTCCACCAGAACTGATGTCTGGAACAGCATTTGCCACTGCACATACATTTGACAGCTTTTGTCAACAGGACGTGGCTTCACACTGTGAACGGCAAATATTGCTGTCCTGGCTAAACTAACACAATGACACAAAATATTATTACTTTACTGTTGAACTGGAATGATTTTACTATTAAAGTTGGCCATTTTCTCTATGGCACCCCAATTTTTTGCAAGCATGGTATAATGTAGATTTTTTTAATGCATGTACCTTCTGTTGTTTGTGCTTGATGCAACTCTGCTACTCAAATCCTAATTTCCAACCTGTCAAGCAAAATATATTTTTAGTGATATAATTAAATTTAATAGAAGTGCAGATATTAGTTTCAACTTTATGGCTTTTTCTACAAGCACAGGTAAATTATGAAATTATGGCCCAACAGTGTTAAAAAAAACTGCAAAATTCTACCCTCTTATTGACTATTGTTCCTTTCGTGTGTATGTTGTCTGAAAATACTAACTTCTGCAATTAGTCCCTTCCGCGCAATATCAAACATGCATCACGCATCATTTCTTACCAATTCAGGGTAATTTTGGGCTCACAGTACATTGTACCACACCAAAATCCGAAATAAACCACCAACCTAACACAATACAATTAGAAAAATAACCTAAACTACCTAAATAGAAACAACTTGGGTAACTAAACTTTCAGCCAAACGAAGTATTGTGAATTTTGTATCATACTGAAACTCTAAATAAACCCAGTGAAAACCACACTCTGCGAAGTTTCACCCACACCAACTGCAGTGAATTTGGTTACACCATACTAACAAACCGTAATGCAAACTAAATCACCTAACCTACTTTTCTTCAAAATCACGTGTCTCTAAAACGTCGTGACGTATAACCAACTACCCACTGGTGTATTCAAATTTTCGGGGCTCCGAAGCCGAACAGCGTTGGCACCAGACAATATCCTAAAAGCATCCGTGTACTGTACTCTAAAATGTTAGCCGTAACGTGCACTTCAGGAAAACTTAACGAGCAGCAACACAAAGTATCCAATATCAACGAAACCGTTAACCTCGAAGGTGGTTGGTAGTAACAATATTTATACTACGAAGTCCAGATATTTGTAATTACCGCACAAATGTACGTTTCCCATTCTGTGAGAAACAATCTCTTCCGAAATATGACGCCATGTGGACGTATAAATTTCATACGTATCGGGGGAACCTAATCCCTGCATTTCATATTACAGCTGTCTCATATCACTTACGTTCACCATTTAGATCATTCACCCCGTATGTAGTATACGATAACACACCGATTCTAGGTGTTTCAAAATAAATATAATTTTACTTGAGGAGTCTACGTAACTTACTGCCCATATTATGTTTCTTGGTAGCTATGCATACAGATCGGCACTGCGCAGATTTAGCCTGTTGTCTTTGATCTCTGTATTCGACTGAAAACAATTTGCTGCTCTTTCGTAGGCAAATAGGAACGGTTTCTTTTAATGTATTATTTAAAGACGCTGTCAATGCATCAGATTATATAGTGCCAATATCACTATTGTGGGCCGGGATAGAGTAGTCGGTGTAGCGACTCGCTACGGGCTGGACGGTCTGGGGATCGAATCCCGCTGGGGGGGCGAGATTTTCCGCACCCGTTCAGACCGGCTCTGGAGCCCACCCAGCCTCCTACACACTGGGTACCGGGTCTTTCCCGGGGGTAAATCGGTGGGAGCGTGGCGTTGACCACCCACCCCATCTACCGCCGAGTGGAGGCGATATTTTCTGGATCCATCCAGACCGGCCTAGAGGCCCAAGCCTCCTGCAGAAGGAGTACTGGGTCCGTTTTCTGGGGATAAAGTGGCCGAGGTTAAAGTTCGACTACACCTCTGCGTCCTACCTGTGGCTGACATGGAACAGCCTCTGTGTACACGTATGTGTGTTGTGTGTGTGTGTGTGTGTGTGCGCGCGCGCGCGCGCGCGTTTTCTCAACAGAACAACCGTGGCCTCGGGCGTGGTTTCGGAATCAGAAGTCAAACCATTTGATATTGTTGCCAGTAATCGACGTCTTGCAGTCAAAAACATATTAAGCTAGGGGCAGTGGTGTTAAAAATCTATGTTTTGCAGTCATGTGGACTTAGTGTTTCTCACAGAACTTGCTACATGTTTTCTCCACAAAGTCCGGGTATAAGAAATCCCCTATCCACGATATCAAGGTCAAAGCTTTTCTCTTCAGAAGACGACAGAATGCAGGTGCGCGCTCGTTTTTATGCATGGGCATGAGAGGAACAACACTGCCATTACTACAATGTCTTATCTTAGGTCCAATGCCTCATCCAATGCAAACTCTCCAGACAGTGATATCTAGTGTTCCCTCTTTCAGCTTTCAGTATCTTTGCGTTTCCTTAAGGTCCAGTAGCTGCTTACATCTTCTTCCTTGTCTTCCTGTCACTTCTATCCTCTGTAACACGTTTGAGAAGGTAGTTCCTACAAATGCTATAACCAATCCAGTTTGGCTCCCTCCTTTTTCTGTATGTATGATGTTCCTTTCCTCTTTGACTCCATGTAATAGTGCTTCATTTTTCACACAGGTGGTCCAACTGATCTTGTCCAGCACCACATTTCAGAACTTTCCATGTATTTCTGATCTACTTTCTGATGTGTGCAAGTTTCAGCACCATACAAAAGTATGCTCCAAATGTAGCATTTTAGTACTGTTGTTGTGGCCACCCTGAATTTCATTTTGTGCCTATATACTGCATCACTTATCATGCTACCCACATTGTTAAAATATTCCACATTTTCCAGTTATTTTTTTATCTATTACAATGTGTACCATTACAATAAAAATAACTGTTCAAGAAAATGTGTGGACTTAATATACAGGTGTAGGAAGTGTGTAATAAGAAATTTTATGATTCCTGTGGATCATGTAGTATTGTTTAGAGAAATTTCATAGAATATATTTAACTTGTGACATAACGTGGGTGAGGAAGAGGAGAAATGCATACAGAATTTCACTCTTGCAAAGGATGAGAAACAAACACTTTCAAGACTGTGTGTGTGTGTGTGAGTGAGTGAGTGAGAGAGAGATAGAAGTCTGTAACATTAAAATTAACAGGTTGGGAATGGAAGATGGAACTGAACTAAGACACATGTCCAATAAACGGCTTCAGTTCTAATACCATGAAGTTGGTACGTCATTTAGGCCAAAAATGTTAGCAAGATGAAAACATTTAACAAATCTGAATTTATAACTGTTTGTTTCTGTCTTTCAGAGGGATTTATGACGTGGGGTGCTAGTCTTGTTGAGAAGACTGACATTACAAACCTCTTAGTTTACCTGATATCAGCCATGTTCATTTTGAACCTCATCCCCAGAAAACTGTCACAGTAATTATCACATACAGGTATCTCTATATACCCTGAATAGGAAACTATCTACATGCTGATTACATCTTATACATAATGTGATTGGTTGGGTTTTTAATCTGTAAGAAAAATATCAGTGGTAGTTTTCATAATGGCTGTTCACATAATCCAGAAATGCTTCTTTGTATATCCCTTCAAACAACAGTGATTTTTAAGCCTGTAATGTGCGTTGTTATGACAGTTTTTTTACCTGGATCTAGATTCCACTAGCCACGTGTTAAAGGGACAAGTGATTGTAACTTTCTCTGACCTGCATATATATTTATATGTACAGCCATATTTAGGGTGAGTTATGATAGTACTTCTCATAATATATAGTGATACAAGTGCTGAAGCCACACACGACTTGTCATTGTAGATGCATTCGCAGAAAAGTCTGTTTGATATTACAAGCATTTCCTAAGAACTTCCTGCAAACAAATTTGAATCTCAGCCATATACAGATACAGTCACAGCTATTTATCCATTCACAAAAGACCTCACTCACCAGTTTCCCTTGGAGGGGATGTTCAAACTATGCAGCATTCAGAAAAATTGTTACAAGGAAAGTAGGTGCCATTACTACAATTCCATTGTTGATATCAACACAAGGGTTCAGCAGCATCGTAGAATTTGTCAGGAAGTTAGTGTTTCAGGCAGGTTTTTTTTTTCTTCTTCTTCTTCCTGTCCTGTACCTTTCAGGCAGAGGTACAAGTCACATTACCTTGTAAGATATGAGGTCTACCAATAAAGCAGCTAGATGGAATTTTTGTGTAGCACCAATAATGAGATGGCACATGTAACATGACTGGATGAGTCACACATACTCTGAAATAACACAAGTTGGGTTGTTCTTTTTGTGGTAGCAGTACACATTTTAATGGATTAGTGCTTTGCTTTTTTGTCAAAAATGTATTAAACACTTAGAACAGACACACAGCTTTACATTTTTCTAGTCAGATTAACACAAATTGCTACAACAAACGTACTGAAATGTAATGATGGTTACAACAGTATTTTCTAAATTAAGAGCTTTTGTGAAGGAAAGAGGTAAATAAACCACATGACCATTCAGAAACTGCAGGATCTCATTCAGACGGTGGAAAGGAAAGTGAAATGGTGAGCACTCACTGTTGGTCATCTGTTCAGAAGTTATCAGTTAGCAGATTAAATGAACATTACATAGAATGTGTATATCTTTGGTTTACGGCCTTTTAAATGCCAGATTTCTGCTGCTGCAGCAGCAGCACTATTACCCTAATACATATGGCAATTTTTTCAAAGATCTATTATCATACATAATTTCAAGACTCTATGTTAAATGGCACTAGTGGAACTCTGACTTCATAAATTCATATGTTTGCCATATTATTATTATTATTATTACTGACTGTAAGAAAGTGAACAGTATAAAGTTTTGGTGGTCTCCAATATAATTCATACCAAGTTTGCGAAAATCTCTCAGCTGGTTCAACAGGTGAACTTGCAGGAACAAACAGATGGCACGGTGTTTCACAAGTTCAGTTTGTTCCTTGCAGAAGGTACATAAGCTAAAATTAATAATAATAAAGCATAAATTGGAATCAGAACTGTTTTTTATTACTGTTATTTGTGTTGCTTTGGATCTTGCCTTTCCTACAATCATAATGGCTGCCTAAGAGAGGTACAAAAAGCATGTTGTAACTGGTTACCATATGGGTGATGTATGACACGAACATAAGAGTCAAAAGGCATTCAAAGAAATGTATTAGGGAGCATGAACAGATTGCAGGCTTCTGTAAATTCATATCCTTGGAAATAAAGTAAAGCAGCTTTCTGCAACACCTACTCAGCATCTGGGGGCATAATATAAATTACATAATATGTCAAGAAAATAAAACACAAATTAAGTTCTGATTTTCTACTCTGAACTTCAGAAGAACATACAGATATCTGTACAAGCTGTATATCCTCTCTCTATTGATCTATTTGTTATTTTATCACATTTTACCTACCTCATTTTAAAAAGTCTATTTACAGTTTCTGGTAATCTTTACACTTGGAGACTATCCCTTAATATGACCGGAAATAAATTCACTTCTCTGTACATGCTGAACTGGAGGTATCTCAGACAACTTTCTTCACTCTATATGGATGAATCAATTACCACATGCAGTATTTACCCAAATGTAACAGGTGAAAGTTTTCCTAATTCATCATCTGAAAAATGGGCATAACCTCACAACTGTACACATGTTCTGTAAATGCATTTTTCTGAAAACTGGAGATTGTGATGGGGGCTCATCATACATGTAGGGTTCTTATATTTGGATAAATATGGTAACTGCATTATGTTTCATTTTCACTTAATGTCAACCATCTTTTCCTTTCAACTGTTTCATTATCTGCTGCGACACAAGTTTTGTCGCTTCAGTTGCATTTGGAATGAGGAACCTGTGAACAAATACAAGTGACAAATACTGTAAGGAACTCAATTCAATTCGGCATACGTACTTGCAACTGGTGAGCTGCCACTTTTCAACGCAGAACTACAATAATACAATATGAAGTTGAAACTCAGGTAGTGCTGTATATGAATTACGCTGTTCCTCTGGCAGACCAGACTTAAAAAGGGTTCAAAGCTGTCTTCCACAGCATGAACTAGTTTCTCTTAATTTTAAAAATTATATAATTTCATAGTGTCTTCTGCCACTCTAGCAGCCAGGACAGCTCATTCAGTATGTGCTGGATGATAAAGGTTCATTTCCTGGCAGGAGAATAATTCTTTTCTTCAAAAGTGTGGTTCAGATGGTCTCTTGGGGTTCACCCCACCTCGTATCCAATGGCTATATTTCCCTGGGGTTTGAGCAGCTTGGGTATGAAGCTGAAAACTTATCTCTGTCTAATGCCAAATTTATGCATCAAGTTACACAACCACTCCCCACACACCTACAAGGTGCAGTGCTTAATTAAGTTCAGAAACAATATTTCCTTTTACTTTCACCTCTTCTACCCCATTTAAGATACATGTAATATGACTAGAAATTAGAGCAAACAATGCATAACAACCAGTGCAAGGCTTTACAAAAGCATAACGTATTTCAAGAGAAAAATTATACAGTCAGCCAGATGAAGATGTCTATGTCAAACTGCTGGCTGGCCTGATCACAATATGAAAAATTTCTGTTACCTGGTGAATAAAATAACAGAATTAAATACATTATGATCAGGTTCCACAAACAAAGAAAATTACAGGTCAAATTAGATATGCCTTTTCTGCATGAACACATTGTAATAATTCTCTTCAGCACTGAAGACAGAGAGAAAGCATTCCAACAGGCCTGCCAAGAACCAAGGGTATATCATAACCAGCCACCAAACGAGCTGTCACACCCCCACCTCACTGTCATAAAAATGGATTTATAATTTTTGTGAAACCATTTCAATTCACTGTATCCTGATGCTGTCAGGCAAGTTACTCTGAATGTATGTGGTCTCCTTCACATTGAGGCTGACATAAAACACAGAAAAGGATCAAGGTAACTAACCTGTCCATATCAGATATGACCAAGTTATCCCCTTCTGGCACACCATATTTGAATGTAATGAGTTCCGGATGCTTTTTCTTTGATGTTATTTTGACAATAGCTGAAAGCAGACGCCTGACCACAATGTGAGCAAAACCCTTCCGACCCAGAATGTCACGCAGCACATAAATATGGCTGTCAGTTACAAGAAGGTGACTGAAAACAGTGAAGAATAATATCATTAATCTCTGCAAACAACACACTGGGGCAGTTCAGTTCTTTGTGCACTGAGGCTAATGCCTCCCACTGCTCAGCTGTTCAAATGACAGGTTCTTGTGTTATTACACCATGTAGGTTAATATGTTTTTTCCACTGTGTCAGAGGAATATGCTGCCTCCACCTTCAGGATACCTAATATGGTTCTGATGGAAGCTGAAGTGATAGGAAGAGTGCAGATATGTCCACTATACAGAAAAGTTGCAAGGACTGTGGACAATCCAGGTTATGGAAAGGGTAGAGGGACATGCCCTTTTACCAAGCCAATGGAAATTGAGAGTTTGAAATGAGGCAGACAGCCTAGGGCTGTTTGTCTCATTTCAAACTCTCATTCTGAATACCTAAAAGAAGATAAGTGTTGCTGGGCAGCAGTGATGGCAAATATAGTGAACAAATTAAAAGAACAGCCCATATGTACACATCCAGGTATCACATTCTGAATGTAAGTCAACTGTAGTAGGGTACTTGTAAGAATAAGCAATAAGACTGTTTTAGACGCATTCCCAAAATTGTGAAAAGTGACTATTACCTTCATCATGTCTGTCTGTCTGTCTCCATCTGTGGGTCCATCCACATGAAACAACTCACCTCCCACTGGACAGATTTTCATGAAATTTTATATTTGAGTATTTTTCGAAAATCAGCTACGAAAATTCAAGTTTCATTAAAATCAGACAAGAATAACGGGTAATTTATGTGAAGACCGTTAAACATTTATGATCATTTCTTGCTTAATTCTTCTTAAAATGAGAAATGTTTCATTCAAAAGATGTACAGAAAATCAAAATATACATTTTAGGTTCAATAGCATTTTAAAATAATATGCTGTTGTGAGATAATATGGAAAAACACTGCACAGCCAGACAGGCCACAGATGATAACATTACGTAAGCGCATTGCATGCTGGATACCAAAGGCTACAAACACAATCAGAATATGTAACACTTATTGCTTTTCCACACAACAATGTTTGCATGGACCTGACTCAATTTTAAATCAATTGTACATTGCCTGTCCTGTTAAGAAATTATCCAGTTTTACCTCTCAGTCATAAGTGATGCTGAAGTGGCCAAGAGAAACATATAAGTCCAGCAAAACAAATTTAGGCAGGCTGTGACGATATGGCACATACAGCAATGTTCATGAAATAATGAAAATAAGAGGTGTAGAAAGAAAACCTGGCATCAATACAATGGCAAAGCATACAAGAATTCAATTTAAAACAAGAGATTGTTGGCTGTCGAAATTTTCAAAGAACCATGGCACTGCAAAGAGGTACTCATTTAGTGCAGCTCTCAGTGTGCCTACCAAATAGGCTAAGCCCTCTAGGTAAAACCTGCACAGAGTGTGGGCAGGGGGCAGTACTCCTGTGGGAGTTTGCAGGTATTGATAAAATTCTGCATAATAAATTAATAGGTACAATGCATTATGTTTCTTGTGAAGTTATGTTTTCCATTTAAAATTTTTTTTTAAATATGGCAGTATTATTATGGACTTTTAAATACACTTGTAAAAGTAACATACCTTCAGGTTTAAAGGACACCCCCTTCCCCAAATAGTCCATTAAATGTGGCTCCATTGTTTTCTACCAAATAAATTTAAAATATATCGATTTTAAGTTAGGATACGTGTATGCACAGGCATAACTTGGCTAAAAACACTGGGGAAGGTGGGGGGTGGGGGGCAAAATCGACCATGGGTATTAGAAATTTTAATTTACTGAGAAGTCAAATTAGAAAGAGGGAGAAGATTGGTTTGAACCAGTCCATAATATACATGCATTCTTACCAATCTTCTTATATTTGCACCTCTTCAAATCAGTAGCCAAAAAAAATCCCTTACAAAAAAAAACATTGGAGGGGCATTTGCCCACCCTTGTCCCCTAAGTTATGCCTACAGGTATATGACTCTATAATACAATGGTAATAACAACTGAAGTTACATTTGCCCTTTCATATTTGTGACACACTACTATGGAGAATGACAATGCTATGGATATCCCTGAAAAACTCTTTTCTCACAACAGTATACAACTAATGAATTTTACATGTTACTAAATAAGTCCTTATGTAGTTCATTACAGAAAGATTGCAGCTGGCCAACTTGCTGTCTGCCTTTGGACAAACTGTACTGCTATCATTCCAAGAAAATTGCCAGCAACATTAATATATGTTCATCTTGCATAAGACAGCAGCCAGATGGGCAATCAAGATCTAATTCTAGCTAAACTATGCAACAAAGTCAAACCAACAGTCCTTCCCATAATGAAATAAAACACCAAAAACTGTCCCCACAAACATAGCACATATGCCTATAAGAATGTCATTATTATCAGGAAAACAATTACTAAACTACAAAGCATCTTCCTAGACCACATTGGAAAAATCAAAGTTATAAATAAACTCAATTACCTAGCATACATATAGCCATTTACTTTGACCTCATGGCATCTGAAGGCCTCTATGACATCTGGTTTACTGAGCCATGTTGATATGGCTACCACCTCTTGTCCTTCCTCTTCTTCTGGACTTGCCAGGCTAGCAGTATCTGCTGACAAAAGAAATATTCAATGTCTATTACATTCCTCTCTTACATAATATTACACTTAAGTATCACCACACTCTCCACATCTCCCCATTCAATACCTAAGGCAGTGGACCGATTTTCACTAAATTTGGTGCCAATGGTACATCACTGAAGGCCATCCCCACACCATAATTTTTAGCTTCCTACACCCACATACACATAAACATATAAATACATACACATACATAACTCTAAACCCATTCAACCAACACAAACGGTAGTGAGAAGGACAACAGATTATGGAACAAGTCTTAAAATTTACAGCCACCAGCACTGTTATAACAGGGGATTTAGAATTCCTATTCCCAGGCAATAATGGTTAATGTTTTACTGTTGTAGAAGTGCTCCCACACACCAGATGTGAAGGCCAAACAACAATTGTAAGTCATATTTCAACATCTTGCTCAAAAGTTCACTTGTGAATCAATGTAGTGATCTCCTATTCATTATTTAACCTCCTGCCTTTCCGGCCTGAGACAAGATTCTTAATCATACCCATAGTGGTCACCTGTTGCATCTTGCAATCTCCTGTTGCACACTAAGAGACTCACTGCTACTAAGTTCAGGAGATAATACTTTTTTACCTCCATCATACTTAGAATAAGTAGTGTGAGATGGAGCACTAGGGCTTAAGTGGTGTGTCATCATTTCTTGTCGCTCACGGGTGCTTGGTACAGGCATCCTACTGAAAAGATGATTTCCCAGAAGATGTGCAGAACACCTGTTCAGTGTCACTAATTTGAACAAGCACAATGAAAACATCACAAACACCACGATGTATGGTATTATGCTTCCTGTAGAAGGGCTGCACACATATGATACACAATTCTTTTCTAGCTGCCATGAGTAAGCAATGAAGGAAGCAATGCTATACACATAACGCCGGAGCAAACAAAACACATCCACTCGCTTCAGATGCTCGTGCAACAATAATAATAATAATAATAATGAATTGATTGACAATAAAAGTCCATATTATAAGTACACACCAGCCAATGTACTGGAGAATAAAAATTTCAAGCTGTACTGTACTGTACTGCATACTTACGGACAAAACAATACCTTTTAATCGACCTGACATAACTTTCATGAATAAGAAAACAAAGAACACCTTTTTGATAGACATAGCTGTCCCAAATAC
>Ga0123355_10015805_pt1 | contig 11872 bp, 14 predicted proteins | sample TergutEmb28metaG_3_FD_89872 | JGI IMG/M metagenome (GOLD analysis project Ga0123355, IMG submission 89872) | Embiratermes neotenicus P1 segment gut microbial communities from Petit-Saut dam, French Guiana - Emb289 P1 | ecosystem: Host-associated > Arthropoda: Insects > Digestive system > Gut ... | reverse complement strand
GGTCTCATGTACACACCTGTATAGGTCTCATGTACACACCTGTATAGGTCTCATGTACACACCTGTATAGGTCTCATGTACACACCTGTATAGGTCTCATGTACACACCTGTATCCCTCAGTAGCATGTACACACCTGTATCCCTCAGTAGCATGTACACACCTGTATCCCTCAGTAGCATGTACACACCTGTATCCCTCAGTAGCATGTACACACCTGTATCCCTCAGTAGCATTCCCCCTTTCACCCTTTTACTAATAGCCCTTTTCAAGTACACAACACTTCCTGTTTTGGCTAGAGCCCACCCAGTGCCAACCTACTATATCCTTTTCCTGTGCAGTTTACTATCCACTCTTCTAAGGTGTCCCCTGAACTGTCGTTACATTTCTGACAGTTTATACAATGTCATGCCCCAGAACATGGTATCGTGCATAGTCACCGCCATAAGAATGCCATATCTCAATGAAACATTAACTGCCAGGAAACTCTCCTCATGCAAAGTCTAACATCACTAAACCTCCAAGCCCTTCAAGGTATTTAGATCGCAGTACCTGAGCAGCAACCAGTGCCTGAGACTGCAGCATGTCTGCCACCATGACAGCCTCCTGCTCAGCATGAGGAATGTCACCCCATCCCCACTGTTCTGTCACTGACACTGGCAGAAGAGGATTGCCAATCACCAGTGCTGACATGCTGTTGTTTGTCTCACTGACGTTAGCACTCGTTTTGCTCGTGGCTGCCGTGACTGTTCGAGTGGGACGTTGGTTTGACCGCAGTGACATGAGAGAGGGCAGCACCAGCAGGCTGAAGCGTTCACAGAGGTACTCCGAGGAGTCTGTATTACCACCAGGCTTCAGAACGGGGAATGGGACCAGGTACAGTTCTCCCTCCAAGACAAGCAGCAGTTCACGACGTCCCACACAACCCTTCCCATGAGGCACTGTGAAAAGTTACAATAAGACTGTATAAATGTAATTTATCATTTGCAATGAGTACTGACCCTTTCCATGCTACATTAGATTAGGGTATTTTAGGTTAGGTTAGGTTATGTTAGGTTATGTTCTTTAGACTTTGTTATAGACAACCATACACAATATAATTTCATTATATATTAGTGAAGAATAAGGAGACAAAAGTGGAGGGGGGAGAGAAGATGGAGGAAGAGGAGGAGGATCAACACATACAATGATAAAACAGAGGACAAGGCACTAAACACATTCATATCCAAGATCTATGGTTCTCACAATTGACGGTCTTTGGACATGTGGACCGATGTAGTTCCTGCAGAAATGCAATGATGTTTCAGAGAAACAAACTACATCCACCCTCAAGACAGAAGCGTAAATGATGTCACCCATAACAACCACATTCACATCCAACTGCACTGGAAATGCAGCAATACAACCCACAGTGCACAGGGTCATCAACAAAGATGTTAGTAACCTAAATTTTTATTTCTGTCATTTCTTATGAAAATTCCTGTAGGTCTAAAAAAGACCTACATGAACATGCTGCACTGAATTCAAGAACAGAAGCCAGCCATTACATCCCCTGCAGACACCATCAATGGACACAGTAATGGAAATATTTCCACATAACATATTGCAGGTACCAGTGGTCACATTGACTGTACTTTATGTGAATAAAAATTGTATTCTTTATTAGTGTTGTGGTACCAGATCCAGTGCTGTAAGTGCAATATATCAATAAATACATATATACATTAAAATTACCACATCCCTTTCTGATAACCCTATGTGCCCTTCAAGCTACTCTAAGATGCAAACTACATAGCAGACTCTATTTGCATTTATAGTGCCCTTCCACAGCAGGTTGAAGCTATTTTTAAGGACAGTACTGTTGCATCCACCCACCCACCCACCCACCCACCTATCTACCTATCTATCTATCTGTCTGTCTGTCTGTCTGTCTGTCTATCTATCTATCTATCTATCTATCTATCTATCTATCTATCTATCTACCTACCTACCTACCTACCTACCTATCTAAAAAGGTAAAAGTCACCACAGGGCAGTTAGTGCAACTTGCGCATGCTGGTGGGAGTGAGGGAGGGCCAACAAGTCAGGATTCTTTTTGAAAAATTCAGTGTTTAAAAAATTAAAAAAAGAAAAGTGCATACCAAAATTTAAACATGTCTTAAGAAGACTCTTTTATCTTACCCTTAAATTTAAAATTATGCATCAAATGTAAGTTTAAAAGTTAAATTTCTGGCTAAGAAAATTCCTGGCAGCACCTGTGACTGTCTGTCTGTCTCACATATTTTGGGGGGCAATCATAAAATATTTTACAACATTTCTGGGTGTCTTTTCACCACTGATTGTGTATTTTAGGATGACGAATTTGACAGTTTGAGTAACAGCAGACCAGACATGCTGGTGTGACTAAATATATAAAAGAGCCGTGAAGGTCTATAAATGGAGGGAGAAAATACAAATATGAACTAAAATTTGATCACATTTACAGTCACAGTCCAACAGAATGACACCATGTTGTTTGATGGATACAGAAGAACATTTTGGAGGCATCTGCTGCATATGTCTTCAGGATTAACGATTGTAGGCCATACAGCAATATCAATCAGAATGCCTTTTAATCCTGCAGAATATCACTCTCCCACTCTTGTCCTTGTCAGCTGCATATACAGCCAGCAGACACGATACATAACATGTTCATGAAAACCTCTAAATCCTCTGCATGTTCTTTACGTACAAGTCGCAGTTCCAGATTTGCTACACGTAGCAGGCAGGCAGTCCTCAAATGGAGCTATGAGGAGCTGGTAAAGAGCTCCGAGGCAAGACGGCCCCTGCCACGTCTGATGTGGAGGCCGTCTGGATCGAGTGCTGCCGGGCCGACTGGCCGAACCGCTTGCCACACTGCCACCTACACTGCCAAGACTGCAACACAAAACAATTCAAAGCCTAGAAATACAACTGAGAATTTTTAATTTCACAGCCAACATGAATGTTGACTTGTGATACTGAACAGACTGGTAGAAACGTTCTGACATTATGGTGGCAGCAGGTTCCTCTTAAACAATGATATCTACTACAGTCTACAGAGGACAGCGACATTCGCAACACTGCCATGAGAACCTGAAGTCTACTTGCAAAAATTTGTCAAAATAAGGCTATGTGTGCTGAAATTATATGTATTTCAAAACGTAGTCACATTTTTCAGAAAGTCTTGTCCACTCTCTACATATGTGATAATATTTATGACATCACATTCTTTAATTACTTGCTTTTTATGAAGCAAATATGACATACAATTTTCTGGCACTTATTGACCAAAACCATTGTTCATTTTGTATCACACAGAACACTGCACTGATGTTAAATCTGACCAGAACACCATGTTTTAAGCACTGAAACATGAGGTTCTGGAATATAATGGCATGTAGTAAGGTAGATAAGTCTAACATTTTGCCCACTCATCAACCCTGAAGATGGAGTCATCAGGTTTGTCCAAAACATTGTTACATACCCAGCAGCCAACACAGCATCCCATCACTAAAAACCATAATATTGATAATTAATGTATTATTCTCACATGACCATGCAATTATTCCCTGCCAATTTGAGACAATATCCAATTCAGTACGCCAATATCATGTCATTATAGTTAACAGATGCTGAGTGTTCTGTTGCTTAGTGCACAAGCCAGTAGTAAATAGGCCAAAGAATACTTTTTCCCAAACATCATCACTAATAACAAAATACTGAAAATAATAGAAAAATAATAATGATAACAAACAGCTACCTAAGGTCTACATTGCAGCCAGCTCCCCAAAGATCATGTCTATCAAATATACCTCCACACACAAAACACACATAATGACAATACAAGCATTTATTACATCTGAGAGCATTTCTTTAGTATTCAACTGGAGCTAAATGTACCTGAACAGGCTGCTGAGGCTGTAGTTGCTGGAATTAAACAAGTGATTGCGGTTCACCATGCGTAAGAATCCCATGCGGTCACCTTCCTGCTGGTTCAGCCTATCCCCCGTCTCCTCTGCATGCTGAGACCACATGTCTGGGTTATCCATGTCACAGGTTCCACTAGCATCCTGCCCCACCACACTGCCACCTCGGACCCTAGCAAACTCAAGTTTGTTAGTTATCACTTCCAGCATGTACTGTAAATTTAGTTTTTTTTAAATCTTCCTACCTGCTGCTAAGTGGCAAGCTCAAATTATTACATGCATATAAACATTAACCCTTTGACGCTGGAATTAAATCCCTCCAAGCAACACAGCCTGCTGAGATATTTTAATGGGGATTTTAAATTTTAATGCTTACTCTTAGAAAAAAATGCATAGGTCACAGACTATTCCTTCAAATTTAATTAAATAAAATTTTGCACTCTACTTATGAATTTGTTAATCCAGGAAAAAATGTTCACCTACTTTTCCTGTGGATCACACGTATTATATAAAATGTGGTGTAAATAGTTCATCTGTCACATAATTCTGGTTGCTGCAGAAGGTCTGTGGCACCTTGGATCACTGTTGTATCACCACACACAGTAATCACAAAGAGGGTGATATATTACAAATTTACTTTTGTGTGATATTCCATGAAACAAGGCACCACGCACAGGCCCATGTCACATCTGGCTCACTGTATGCCCTTTCTTTGGCTGCGAGATGAACACAGAGGGCAGCGAGGTTGGGTTGGTGATTTCGTTGGCCAGTGTTTATCACGGCAACTTCTGTTGAGGCTTGCTGCTGTTCTTGTTGTTGTTGCTCCTCTTCTTCTTCTTCCTCAAAATAGGCTTCAACATCGCCAGCCTCCGCACCTGATTCTGAGTCAGTGTCAGCAACCAAAATTTCATTGATGGCTTCCTCTTCAAGTTTTATTTTTCTCCTGGCCATGGCTCTGAGACCTACAATTGTCTGCCTTGTTTACACTATGTATGACTGGCCAGAGTTGCAGAAACATTATACCTCTAAAGATAAAAACGTCTTCTACAGTGACAGAAAAACAGATCTAAAATTACAATGTAACTGTGTATAAAATTCCAGCTATTTGAGGGTGCCCAAGACATTTTTAGTAGACTGACAGCTGTGTGTTGCATGTTGCTATCCCACAACCCCTACAGATTACCCCAGTACTACAAGAGGCAGGTCTGTGGGCCCTCCTGTAGTTGTAAATATTGACATTTGTGGGTATCTCTGATTTTTCAGTATTAGTTTTGTTTGAATTATATGGGTACAGTACGCCACTGACAACCTTTCTGGTCAACAACTAGAATTCTTTACATAGGCCAGTGTCGATATTTCAAACCACAGTGAACTGAAGGGCAAGCGATAAAAGAGGTGAGCTGTGTCTTGAACAGCATTACTCACTGAAAGAACTGCGCAGTTGCTATGTGTTGACATAACGAATCAGTGTTTTTGGACGGGTTTAGGAGGTGGAAGGGGCCCACTCTGGCTATACAGAGAAACCCTGACCTTCATGGGTCCTGCAGCTTACCAAAACACTGCAGGATTTCAGATAGGAGTGAACAAAATTCCTCCAAACTTCGACACACTGTTTGTGATGTCTTTAGAAGTTGTTCGACTATTTAAAGGGCTCACTGTGTGACGTCTTTAGAAGTCGTTCAGTGTTAAAGGTTTAATGTATGGCCTTTAAATCCAAATGTAGCTACTGATGGCTGGAGTTTTTAAATGCACAGTCCTGCAAAGAGCAGGACAACAGTCCCACTTGCATCCTGCAAAAGTTGCATTTGATGGGAAATCATTTTCTCACTTGGTTGATAAGGTTGCAGGTTTCTTTGGAGCACAGTGGATTGAGTACGAAATGTACAAAAATGGTGGGCAATAAACAGAGAGCATTTGTCATGTAGAAAACTATGGAAACTCAGCCCTAAATAAGGGAACTAAGTATTTAGAGCAGCCATATATGTGTGGGAACGAACAAAAGGGAATGTGGTGGAAGTCACAACTGTATGCCAGTCAGACTCTGTGCACAGCTGCAGATTCCCTTACCGAGATACAGGGGCAGTCTGGAGCTCCACCCCCAAACTGTCTCGCACGCCCTCAATGTAATGTTCCAGCAGCGAACCTGCGGTGGTCAGCAGCTCCTCCCTTCCTGTCACCTGTTCACACTCTGCTTCTATATCACTCATTGACACCTCATGGAACCTCACAACACCTAAATAGCAGAAAGCCATACAGCATAGTCACTTTCCTTCCTTATTTAGAGTCTGTCTCACAAAACAGATCACCACTGCTCAAACTAAGTAACATTTCATGCAGTCACCAGCGGTCAGCAGTGGATTTGAACATTAAACTGACAAACAATTTCGATGAAGGAAAAGTAACAGAGGTCACTAATTGTGTTCACTGAGACAGAACATCAAACAATGGAAAACATTAAACTGAAGAACATTAAATAAGGCATCCATTATATTCTACTCTGAATATAGGGGGCAGTAGGCTTGTCTGAAATAATAAATTACACTACAGCTACAACAACAACGAATCTCCCAAAACTACAGGCTAGCAGCCACATTACCTTTGGAGTAACAGTGCAGCACTGCAAATATATCAATGCTCAGCCAGCCCTACTCTCCATGTGTTTCAATACAGTAACATGATCCATGACTGATAAAGATAACACTCTGAAGTATGAAAGGTGACATGTGAAAATTAAACAGTAAAGAAGGGGGTTCCCAAATATTCTAATAACAATAATTAAAAAGTGACTTCATCCATAAGGTTTGAAATAATCAACAAAAACGTGTCAAGTTGTATTCATAATATGAAGAAAATGGTCACAATGGTTGCAAGGAAGGGAACAGACAAAACTGAAGACTGAAAACAAAGCCAAGATGTTGAGAAGGGAAGAAGAGCCACTGCAAGACCAGGGAATTAAAGGCTAGTCTACTACAGCAACAATAAGAAAGGAAACATTTTGGGATGGGGACTCTGCGAAGACAAGGTACATGAAGACACAGAAGAATGAAGCTAACCCTGCACCAGACTGAGTGATAAAGAAGAACAGTAACTTTTTGTACCTTTAGTGGGCACAATGAACCATGAGTACAGAGATCCTGCTGCCAGGCTGTAATACAGCACAGAAGCCTTCTGTCTGTTTACAATCTCCACTAATTGGTCCACTGAAGTAGGCACACTGTCATCCACCCTGTTGCCTGAACGCTGTCCTGTAGCAGATCCTGAGTCTCCAGACCCTTGCCGTTCAAGCAGAAGGTCAACAAATGCCCTTGTACGTCCACGTTCAGCAACCAGTAGCGCTTCTTCACGTCGCCCCAAGCCAACTAACACTCGCTGTAAGGAGTTAACATGTTTGAGGAGGGTGTCATCTGAGTGAGTTTACATTCTGATCTTGATACCGTTTACAAAATTTCTCTGGGAGACAATGGATTTGAAACTGAAGAAAACCTTATACAGAGAAAGCTTAAATTCTGGACAATAAATGGGGATTCCACAGTATCAGGTGTTTGACAAGACAAGGGCAGTATGTCTCAAAAAGATGGTAGTAGACACTAATGTATCTAAACCACTACACGGGTACATGACCCCATTTTTTGCCATTATTCGCATTTGGTATGCAGTCAGACAGCAGTCTGCATCTACCTGTCATCAGAGTATAACTGTTTTCTGTACACATTAACCAGCCTTCAGTTTCCATAAAGAGGAGGGAATATGGCTAGCCAGCTGACTTTAACCTTCTCATGACTGAACTCCAGTGAATTACATACTTATAATGGGAATAATAAATCCATTATGGGTAAAGGGTCTGCAGGAGACACCAGTAACTACTATGGTGTAAAGTAAAGGATGTGTCAACACTGGTAAACACCACAGCAGTAAACATGGTGACGGGTGAACTGCAGTGGCTCGGGACATGTGCTAAACACAAAGCATAATGAGTCCACTGCCACACAAAATGATGGAGGCAAGAACATGTTTATAGCAACAGTGAAAACTACACCTGCAGTGCTTGGTATGAAGCAGTTTGCAGATCAAACAGAGACAGCCTGTAATCATTGGAGCCCTTCGTCTCCCTACGAATTGACTCAAGAAGATTGGTGGCCCGTTCTAGCTGCACCTGCGAGCCATCCAGGTCACCATGGCCCCACAATGCCAGCCCTAGGCGATGTCTGATTCGAGCCTCTTCCTCCCTACGACCGAGGTGCTCTGCAATCTGAAGACCTTGCTGCAAATATGCCACTGCTTGGCTTGTGTTCCCTAGAGCATGGTGGATGCGACCTGCATGACATCAAAGGAACAATAAGACAAGCATCCACTATTAAAAAAGTGAAGGTAGTGCAGTACAGTGTGTCTGAGGTGTGGGTAGTGCAGTACAGTGTGCCTGAGGTGTGGAAAGAGCAAAGTGTTCATGACTAAAAAAGGGGTCCACAATCTACAGTCTTCTTTAGACAGGCGTGGTTCATTTATTTTCACAGAAAATGGGAATATCAGGGAAGAAATAAATGTGCTAGGAATATATGAAATGTAGATGGTAAGGAAAATGTATGGACCATAAAAGGAGGAGAGTGAGAACACACATGGAGATCAGGGATATACTATAATGGGCAAATATTGTGGAACTTACAAAATCCCTCTGACTAAGATGGTACAGTCATGTTGAAAAATGCAAAACCAACAACTGCCAAAACAAACTGCAACAGCTTCAACAGAACAAACACAGAAAAAAGAAAGACCAGGTAAAAAATGGAGGGACGAGGTTAAAGAAGATTTAAATGTAATAGGAAGGAAAAACAGGCAGGCCTTGGTCTGAGATCATTAAGAACAGAGGAACACTGTATTGGAAAACAAGGTACATAACACACTGTAGTGCTGGAGGAGAAGGAAAAGAATCAAACAGGAATTAGCAGTTGTCTGAGGTATATTTCACATACAGGTACACTGTAACTTATGCCTGTCATGTAATTTAAATACTTTATGATTCCTCTTACTCCTTTGGTTCAATGCCTTCGATTATCACTTAAAAATACGTCAATGGAGCAACTATTACACCATTTATGAATCACAGTTTATTTTGGACACATTATTTCAGTACATCTTAGTTAATACCGAAAATTTAATAAGAAAATCATATGAAATTCTCCGAGATTTAAGGTTCTCACAATGGTCTTGCTCCAAATTCATGTCTTGTTGGATGTTACACCATGCCAACTGGTGCCAAGCGATCCAAGAAAACCTCTTCTTGGACTTCCTGACCCTGATGAAGAACGTAGTATGATCCGTCAAGACACGGACAATAATTTACAAGTCAACATGTTCTTAGCATCTTCTAAGATCTGAATATTCATATGATATAATATTAGAACAAAATTTGTGTAAGACACAATTGCAGTAAGTTGGGGGCACCTATACACAATACTTAATAGTTGAACTAGTCCCTAACTACTGGCACATGAAGAATGCGATACTGACTGCCCTTACAGATGACAGCAACATGATCCTCTGCACTGTCAGCAACCACTTAGCTGGCAACACTTTGTCCTTTCAAATCCTCATAACAAATTTGCTTATTAAGTCTGTCCCCCTTACTCATATTGGTTCTGACAATGATAGATTACAATTAGAAATGCTCAGTTTCTGAACTATGTCCACAGTCTTCCATTCTAAACAGAACACAGTGTTTTGAAAGCAAGGCATTAGTTGTACACAACTAAAAGAGTACAGTGATACCTCAGCTAACGAGTGACCCTGCTAACGAACTTTTCGGCTAACAAAGATTCTTTCGCTGTTTTTTGGACTCGGCTAACGAATATGGATTCAGCTAATTAATGTTTTAGTAGATGCGCGCGCTAACATAAAGCAGCAAACATGAACGGTCGAGCCATTCCAGGAGCCGAAATGAACACGTTTTGGCTAACGAATGTGATTCTGGAATGAATTATCTTCATTAGCTGAGGTATCACTGTATAAGTTTGATACCTGAACTTTAAATTTTACACAAAATCTTGATAAAACCACACATAAATTTACATGTTAAAAATGCAATTTTCTAAAACCTTCAGTTGCACATATCATGTAACAGCTACACGTGAAAGTAAGATGAAATGTTTTCTTTATGTGTGGCTCACATTTTTGTGCATATGGCATGTGGAAAGGCCAGTTCTGTTTACCATAAATACACAGCTGTATCAGGAGATATTGCATGTCACAATACATACCTAAACTGCTATAAGCCATTGTTTTGGCCAGTTTATCATTGGTCTGTGCAGCCACTGACAAGTGTTGTTCCTGGTACCTCACTGCCTCTTCAAAGTTGCCAAGTGACTCATGGACAGTGCCAAGATTCCCACACGCACGTCCTTGCAGCACAGCCAGCCCCAGTTCTTCAGCAGTGTCCAAGTCAGCCTGGTGGTAACGTAGAGCTGTTGAGTATTCACCCATCTGCTGGTACACTGCCCCCAGACCACAAGCTGCATCTGCCTCAGCCACTTTATCCTTCAGCTCCCTACATGAAATGTGAAGCACAAACACATAATTGTCCAACTTTCAAAAAAACACATCCCTGTTTTATGAAGAATTTTATGTTCAGGTGACCGTAGATTGTGATAAATTCTTATAATAAAACCAACTAGATGCACTAATTTCTGAAATTTATTATTGGAATAAAACTCTGCATGTTTCGGACAGTTCCTCTGTCCATCATCAGGAGTTTTTCACTGTACATACAACAATGGTATATGCCATACAGGTTTGCTGATAACTCGCAAGCTGTCGGAAAACCTGTATGACATATACCATTGTTGTGTGTACAGTGAAAAACTGCTGATGATGGAAAGAGGAACTGTCCAAAACATGCAGAGTTTTATTCCAATAATAAATTTGAGAAATTAGTGCATCTAGTTGGTTTTATTGTAAGAATGTTCTATGATGGTATGTATATTTCACAAATATTCTCAATCTTCAACAATACAAATGCATACCAAGCAATTCAATGGACTTTCATCACAATGCCCAACCCCACCTTGCAATGGCCAGCTGATGTTCAAGACACGATATGGCCTGTTCAAAATGCCCCAGGGTACTGTGAATATGTCCAAGCTCCCCATATGCAGATGCCTTGGCCTCAGGGTTGTTCAGCTCATGGGCTACAACAAGTCTCTTCTCAAAGCACACAAGAGCTTGCTGCAGGTTACCAAGACACTGATGAGAGTGCCCTAGTCCACGATACGCACGCTCCTGGTCCCGCGCACTCTTCAGCTTCAGACCAATAGCAAGATGCTGCTCATGACACTTGATGGCCTCATCCAAATCTCCCAGTGCATCATAGCAGTCACCGAGGTTGCCAAACGCTCGTCCCTGGAAAAACAAGTGGCACAGTCATGAGAACTTGTATTAACTTCTGTTACAGTAACCATGGCCACTTAACCAGTCACTTAAAAAACATCACTGAACGATGGTCACTTAACCACGGTCACATCAATCCTAAAGTGAATATTTTTAACTTGGCAAATAAAAATATTAATTCTATCAAAGGATGATGCCAGCTTCAACTGCACCAGACCACGGGCTTCTGTGAGAAATGAACAAAAGTAATTTGATTGTTCCCTTTTTGTATTTCTTGTTTTGGTGTATCATGCATTGCACCACATCTGCCGAATGTATGTTTGCACAAATCCAGAAAAAGAAAGAATACTTGCTACAGCAATAACACTCTGCAAGGCAACAGCTTTAACCCTTTGACGTCTAACGGCGACTATAGTGGTCGAACCCCACCGCTAACCTCTAAACGTTGCATTTTATATATTTATTCAACAAATATAGGTACTGAATATTTTAAACATGGTATATACTCTCCGTTTTTTCCTCTTCAAAATGCAGTTTGTTTCATAAATC
>Ga0123355_10015804_pt1 | contig 11873 bp, 5 predicted proteins | sample TergutEmb28metaG_3_FD_89872 | JGI IMG/M metagenome (GOLD analysis project Ga0123355, IMG submission 89872) | Embiratermes neotenicus P1 segment gut microbial communities from Petit-Saut dam, French Guiana - Emb289 P1 | ecosystem: Host-associated > Arthropoda: Insects > Digestive system > Gut ... | reverse complement strand
TTTGCAATTCATATTCACGAACACAGTTTATTTCTGTTACTGACAGCTTATGGAACAGAAACATTTGGAAGCCTTTAGTTTGTATGTGTGACTGCATGGCAATGGAAATACTGGGAAATTAGCGAGACAGAGCCGACAAGCTGGCCGTGAGTTTGAGTTCCGTACTCAGTGTGATGTTCCGTGTACCAGCATTCTTACAGAGGTTCAAGGCTCACCGTGCAGATTTGTGATACGATCAAATTTGAAGATATTTATTTTCCATTTGGAAAAGAAGGAGTTCAGGGAATAACCTGCGATGCCCACACTTTCTTAAATTTCTGAATTCTTTGTTTGGGCAAAAATTCTTCATACGTCTAGGCGTCACACCAAGAGGGTGTAAAGGCGACCAAGTCAATATATTATACGAATTTTCGTTTTTGATTTTACACGAAGTTAACTGGTTGGATTTACAGACGGTTTTTCTCCAGGATAGTAGTGTTGATTTATACACTTTAAAGAAGGATAAATATTCCTAATGGCACTCGTTAATTAGAAACACTGGGTGAGCCGATCCCGGTGGTTGCCCGTAGGTCTGCAGTCTCTCGCTTGCCGGGAATGCGGGTTCTAATACCCCGGCGAGTGAATTTTTGTGTATTGTTAATTATATGTGTTTTGCACATCGAGACCTCTGCGACAAGCCGATCTCTCGTACAGAGTGTTATGTGAAATGTGTGTGACCAGGTGTGACAATAACCCTCGACAAGTACAGTGAGTAAGGAGAAGAGGTTAGGCTGAAAGCTGTTTGCATACAATTACTGTTTTATATTGTTTATAACACAACAATTCTCAGCACGGTTGGACATATTCGTATGGTACAGTACCAGGTATACGTAAAGACACATAATTGTGAAGGTCCAGGACCGGAATAACGCCATGGATCACATGACTAACCCTTTGATACCCGGAAGAAGTTCATTGACCTTCCCATAAAAAAATATGCAAATAACCTAATTAATATACAAATGACGTAATTGATATACGAATGACCTAATTGTTATTCATACTTCCTTGATTGGTATGAAAATAATATAATTGTTCTTATGTTTATTGGACGTGCATCATCTTTATAGTTGCGTAAAGAGAAAAAACCAACTTGATGCCACTTATTTTATTATTTAATATTCATTCATTACTCAACATGTTTCGGCCGTTAATACGACCATCTTATGGAGTCTGCGACTAACTGGTTTTTATTTCATGGGTGGTATCTGGTTTGGTGTGTGTTGGCGTTCCGATTCAGTGTGGCTATGGCGGTGTGGTGTCTATATGAGTAGTGCTTCAGACTGCATATAGACACCACACCGCCATAGCCACACTGAATCGGAACGCCAACACACCCCAAACCAGATACCACCCATGAAATAATAACCAGTTAGACGCAGACTCCTGAAGATGGTCTTATTAACGGCCGAAACCTGTTGAGTAATGAATGAATATTAAATAATAAAATAAGTGGCATCAAGTTGGTTTTTTCTCTTTACGCAACTAATATAAATGTTGTTTAAACGTATTTGTTTGATATGCAATAGACGTAATTATTATGCAAATTACCATAGTCCTAGACAGCTTAGAGCCTGTAAACTTTTTTTTGATCGGCAGACAGCGTGACAACTGTTTGGCCGACATATTGGATGGATGCAATTTTCCAATATGGCGGACGCTCGCAATTTCTAATTGTTTAAACTTTGAATTCCGCCATTTTACTATATAGCAGCTACAGCGCTCTTTTATATAACATAATATGTTAAAATATGGAGGCAATTTTTAAATATGAACTATATTTAAAATTCACCATTTTCAAATTATAACTTTACTTTAAATATCGCAATTTTAAATTATATTTAACCTTTACAATATGACGGCTAAAGCACTGATTTAAATTTATGTGACTTGTTTAAGACTTTGTTATTCTTGAGAAAGTGGTGGCTGGGCGGTACAATTCCAGATGTACAATTGGAAGACTGTAGGTTCGAATCCTACCTCCTGGACTATGTCCTTTTTACAAAGGATACTGGATTTGGGTAATAAATACATACACTTTTCTATTTACAATTATATAAAATTTATTAATACAGTTAAAAATACAATTTTATTAATAGATTTGCACATGCAATACATGCAATAGAAGTCATTGACATTAAAAATACCGTTTTTCCGCGAAAATATAAAAGTGCGGAAAATTTTGAATTACCTTCGTTCATAGAATGTAGGATATTAAAATAAAAAAATCAATTTTAATACGCATAAAAATCAAATTATCCACACACATATAAACATTTATATTTAACAAGACTGGTTTTCTATGTTAGTTTATCCCACAATGTATCGAAATCAATGCCATTTTAGTTGGAGTTGTACAGAAGCACTTTGATTCAACACAATTATTTCGCCCATCCACCAGTTCGTCTCGCGGTCTACAAAATTTGATCCGTTGTCTCTCTATGCAATCATTCGCTAAATACATTAAATGTGACCAATATTTTTGCTTAGAAACACTTCAGTGTTCTCACTCTTAATGCGTATATAACGTCCATAAAACATTGAAAGAGTATGACACGCGTCACCAAGATCGTGCATTTCATTCTTCAATATATTACTCTTGAATGTCACCAGAATGAACCACACTAGGTCATTCAACACCACATGGCCTAATAAAGTTCCAGTCTTTACCTGTGGTTTGAGGTCGTCATTCAGGTACATGGAGGCGTATTTTGTCTCTTGCTTGTTGAAGAAGAATGTACGGCGAAACACCCCCTGAGTAGGCCGAGTAGAACACTTTGCATTCTGCCGACAAAGAATGTAAATTTTAGCCACTCTGTTAATGAATAGGCTGTTCGCAATACACAAATATGTCTGGACTTGTTGTGACATGCAAACGTTCAGCTGATGCCTGGTAGATTTATGTCGACGGGCGGAGAGTATCCTCGCTGGGTGATATCAATAACTGTACGGTCCATAAGATAACTAATAAATTTTGTTTTCTACGGCCTGAAGCAATAGATTGCAACGGAAGATAATGCATCGCGATGCAGCACAGTCTCCAGCTCTGAATATAGTACAACGCCATCATTCCAATTACACCCTTGGTCAATAGCCTGATTCTTTCAGGCATTACACGATGGTAATTCTTCCCAGCTGTACGGTCTCTTGAAGACATATGAAACACTGTTACTATGGGAGTCGACAGCAGTCAACTCCTTGGCCACGAGTTTACAATTTCGCCCTTCCCAGAACTTGAAGTCAATCAGTAAGAGAGACATTGCAGACTGATAATCGTGAGTGAACTTACATTTATTTAGATCTGCGTCTTGCACGAATGCTGGTGCTGCTGCTCCAACTAACCGCAAATGGGGCACTCACGAAACTGAGCGCGGAACATGCGCACGGCTTTTTATCGTTGCAGGTGTATCGAGCCGGTACAAACATGATCAAGAATGACGTCATGGATTGTCCCAGGCACTGCTTAGGGCGTAGATGCAGCAGTAGTGACCGCAGACATTCGAAGCGAATCCCTGTAATCTCTGGTGGTCCAATTTCAAAGTGACTGAGTGGCGTTGCAGGAATGCAATGATTTCGAGCGTGTAGGGTGGCAAACCGTACGAATGAAACTATTCAGCGTACCCAGAGTCTGAAATACAAACAGCTACCCAATACGAACCGGGCATGTAATATTTGTCGAGGTTGATGACAATTATTGAGGGCTTTATAAGAGCCGATGGTAAGAGATCAATTGAATAAACGCCTTGAAAATACTTTATAAGTTTAGTTAAAACTTTTTTGATCTGAATGGTATTCATTCTACAGTGACGTTTCTAGAGTTGTCGGTTTCGATTTGTCCAGGAAATTCAACATACAAAATGCAAGTGACGGTTTCTGGTAGCCATTTTTTGAACCGTGTCTCAATGGGCACATTTCCCTGACGTGGCAAATTATATGCTCTTCGTATGCCCTCCGTCTGGTGTAAGGTCAAAGCATAATATGTAGAAACTCTTGGTGAACATTTCTAAGGTATTCATGTGAGCACGGTCATCGTGATGAATGCCAGTACTTGAAAAGAGTGTGTCGTCAGCCCTGGCAGCCGCAAAGGGTGAAGAGCAATCCATACTGTGTGGCTCGGGAGAGTGCTGTACTCCGTTTGTTTACTTACAACAGATATTTGAATTATCATAATGATAAAAGTAGAATGGATTTGTACTAGTAAAACCAACGAATAAAGCGTTTTTAAACAATGCCATGAGAATCGTTTCCGGAATCAGTCCAAGGAATGCATTATCGATAGAGACATGCTGGGTCCCAGAACACGCAGTAAAAATTTTAATCTGAGTATTGTAACAGGAAAATGAGCTATGCCTTTCAATCCCAAAACATTGGCGTGAGCAACAAGAAGAGGGGCTTCCATTGAACCTGTGTGATAAAAAGAGTAGCGTCTAAAATCTTGATACGCTTTTTGTTGTCGTCTGAAAGAGCCAAAATATAAAAAACTTCTGGATCACGTGTAATTTCTAACACGGGTAACCTGTTCCCTGTTAATCTAACTGCGGGCGGAAACAACTTGTTATAAGTTGTTAGTTCACTTCGTAACTCCTAGGGTAGTGCTGCCATATATTCTAAAATCTTGTTCTATTATTGACAACTAATTCGTTCTAAGTTCTCCGTGTGATTTATCGGGGTTTCAAGGATGTTGTAGAGCCATACAAATAATTCAATTCAATTTGAAATGTTTATTCTATAATAATAATTCTAATAAATAAATAAATATCCAAAATAGCAATTTAGTTCATATACAAATTTATTCAATTTAATCAGTTAAAATAATTGTCTCACATCGTATATATGTATTTACTGGCGATGTAATTTGGAATTTTGAACACAATAAAATTAGCTAAATAGTAACCAAATTTGCTCAGCTCAAGATTTATAAAATATCCAAACCAGTCAACACAACTCACCCTGTATAAACAGACGATAGCTACAGTATAACCACATCCCAATCTCTGCTTGGCACCAGTTCAATACAGTATGCACAATATAAAGTTTCTTCAACGTGGAGGTACGTAGCAACCAGCAGCAATCAAGTCGGCGAGTAATTTTCATTAAACTTGTTATTTCAATTGAGCGAGGGCCAGTTTCCTTGCATCAAGAGTATATATTTAGAGGTGAACTGATGTGTCATATATTCTTAAAAGTTTAATAAACTATCTATACGTCAGTATAGACTCTAACATATGGAGTAACGAACTGACAAAACGCGGAGCTCAGTCATTTTCAGGAGTACAGTGAACTGCCTTCTCTGCGCTGACTTTGCAAGAGTGAAGCTAGCGGCGAAGTTTCGGGTGACTTTCATAAAACTAAATCCAACATCTGTGTAGTAAATGAAACTCAAATTTGACATAACCTACACACTTATAAGCTTAATGTTCATATCTACGCCACTAATTAGCATTTTATCAGAAGTGAAGAAGTCAGCGTGTAGTCTTCCATATATTTCCAGAAAACATTGTCTCTTGTCTACTCTGACAGAATAGCTTGACTTTCACTTTGAGAGTCAAAAGATTCTGGAAACATTTATCACTGCGAAACCACCTGTTGCGTTTAGCACAATAGTTTGGCCGATTTTCCGTACAGGGTGGTGTAGCTGTAAATATATAGCACGCTCTATCACACTTGTGTAAAATGTCGCATAATGTTCCACACGCGTTACATATATGCTTCTTGGTCCTAGCAGCTTTAAGATAGTCACATTGTAGTGCCCAGCATCATAAGGAGTTACAATTTCTTGTTTGGAAGGGAATTTCCATTGAAAATAACCCTATCACTGCTTAAACCTTTGTACGTGCCTGCTCTGGTACAGGGGAACATAAATTTGAATAGAAAATTAATCTACTCACAATAAATGGCGGTCAACGCAAATTTTTATATACTCTAAAGCTCGAAATTAAAATTTTGACACAACTGGTTAAATGGTTATAAAGTTACAATGAATGATTACACTGGTTACACACTTTAATATACTCTTGTAGTTGCACATTACACTAACAATACTGTTATTCGCGTCGAAGTGACGAAGTCCTTGTACTGACTTGTACTGACACTGACAAATGCACTTTCTTGTATGTTAAAATTACTCTTTGTAGACAACATCATTGGCACCGGTGGTAACACTATTTGAATTGCCCTTACACAAAAACCACTGTGGCGTTTAACAAACCCACTAGCTATTAACGTGTCGAAGTGGAGTAGTAATGCAACACGCTGTCACTGACACAGTCACTTAAAATATTAACTTGATGTGTTGAAGTGAAAACATAACCAGTAGGTGGGTATAGACCCGTTTAAATTGCAAAAACTGGGGATGTGTTTGCAAACGAATACCTTCGGAGACAAAAGAATACAAAAAATGAAGGCATTCTGTGCCTTAATGCGCATAAAGAAAAATATGTAGCTGCTGGTGCAGCGAACACGTCTGGACTCTGTGGTCGTGTGTTTTAATATAACACTAGTCCGTTGACATGTGATTAAGTGTGAAACAGGGATTCTACTCTATGTGATTGAAATTACACTTACATAAGATGGCTTCCTTTGTTTTGAAGAGCCATGCCCGTCACATGTGTGATCAGTGTGGAGTAGGGTCTCTATCTATCTATTAGCAACTTGGCGTCAGATTTAGAGAAAGAAAGGGGTGAGTAGTGACGCTTAGTGGAAATTTCCCTACAGATCTGATTGGCTGATAATTCTTACTGAAGCAGTTATTAGCTGTTGCTATTACACGTTCGAATCCAGATGCCCTGCTCTCAATATATAGTTAGAAGAAACTTAATGTATCCTGCTAACTGATAATTAATGAAGGAACAAAATTTATTCCTGGGGTGAACAACTTTATACACAACAATTTTGTAGTCCGAAAGATAATTTTGAAAACCTTCAAGTTTTTAAGGCCCCGCTATTGCCGAAATCAACACCGGAAGAGCTTGAAAGATCTTCAAAAGGATGCGGCAATCATCTACCTTTCTTATATGAAGCGTACTTAGGGTCACAATTTAAGGTAGACATGGCTAAAATTAATGCATGAGCTAAACACAAGAATGCTGCCTTCACAATAACAATACTCCTTTTTATTGCACTCATCACATCTAATAACCGCCCTCTTCTTCTGAGACCTTTTGCAGTTACCAACAAGCATCCTGACATGGTCCAAATGTACTTCGTGACGGTCGCTCAAGCCGAACCTCGCATTAATCTGGACAAATTTCCAAAGATGCTCCAGACCACATCGGGTTTAATCTGGTCACGGCTTCGGAACCTAATGCCCACCACCTTATTTTGGACATTCTCAGTGTTCCGAATTCTTACGTCCCATCAAATCTCTATCACGCACATCAGCAACTAAGTAATTAGTTAATGCTGTAATGCGTTTCTTCAAATAAACCGTAGGTTCTTGCTCTTCACCAGGGGACCTAACGTGATCAACAAACTACTCCCGGGTGCTTTAAATTTTGGAAAATGTTTGGTCGTCTCTTACAAAATAAAAAGTGTAGCTTTCTCTTATTCCCAACACAGGGCCGTTTCTGCCAGAGGATACTCCCTCCGACTCAGGCTTCTGCCTGCCGACAGAGTGAACTTGAATAGTGGGTATAGATCTCTCACTGCTAAAAACAGTTTCTTTGTCATTATTATGTTTTGAACATTAACTATAGCACTTATTCAAAACCTGTTGCAAATTTTTATACCAACCAGTTGTAGCTGTTAACTATTAGTTACGTTGTAACTTTTGACAATTGCAGCTATGGTAGGCTAGTACAGTTGTAGCGGTTGGCGTGTTGGTACTGTTGACAGTTACTTTGGCTGTAGCAAGTAGCTCTTGCTGCAAGTGAATATGTCGCCTGTAGATGTAATTGCTGATGGTAGACTTCTATTGTATCTGTCAACTGTAGTTTTAGCTATGGCAATATGTGGCAATTCTCAACTCGTAGCACTTCTATTGGCACTAAAGGCACAAAGAAAAAAATACGCCTCCCGTTCAAGCACCCCAATTAATACTCAGTGCCCCTAGGCAAGTTGCTACCTGTTTAAGTAATTAGTTGTACACGAACGTGTTTCTCGGATATCACGTAATAGATTTTATTACCTGTCGCAATCTTGAAAGAATTAGTCAAAAACCTTTTAACACTGGAAGTCTAATAGAAGTGGGAAAACTTTTCGTTATATTTAAGACCACCCACACAATTGAATAAGTCATAAACATTTTGGCACCTGAAGATTAATGGAAGGGGAAGAAACGTTTAGTTATATATAAGGCCACCCACACGCTTTGATGAGTGTCAGTATCTCTCGCGCCCTCCAGCCCTGTGCACGTACATTAATTCCACTGCTAGTCTGGTTTATATTCCACCAAGGCCGCCACCAAAACAACAGTCTATCGGCAAAGACCTACAGCACTTAAATATGAAGAGCGAAGCTGATCGTCGTCAAAAATTTGAAAGATGATAGGTAGCTTTCATGGATAACAATAACCTGGCCGCAGTAGAATTTTTATAACAAACTTGAGTGATGTAGTTTGTTGTGCATTTTGTGGAGCGCAAGAAAGCCACTCGGAAGAAGACGATCCATTCAAAGACCATCAGCGCTGCAGTTCGTCTTGTGTGTTCATTAGGGGCTCTTTTGACGGGAACATTCCGATTGTTCCTACCGGACCGCCTACCGCATCACCTGAACAACCTACAAGAAGGCGCAATGTGTGCGGGACTTATTTTGAGTAAAGAAAAAATTCGAGGGCAGAACGCAGTAAGTATACTTGTTTGTATTTCTTCTTTTGTTATGTTTACATATTTTACAAACCCCACACTAATTTTCAATGTTATTTTATAGCTACAATTCCCAGAATGGTTAAGCATGTTATAAGACATCACAGCTGTACACAATGCGACGGCTCCTTCTGCCCTCATTTTGGAGGAAATGTAGCTCGAATGCAGTTTTGTAACACGAAGCCCCCTCCACAAAACATTCTGCTAATAGCCTGAGCGAAGCCGGCTTCTTCCATATCGGTAAATATTTTAAAATAAGAATGTGTTTATTTCATGTAAAAAAGATATCCTCAAAAGTATCAGAATGATGTAATATTTTTCTCTGTTACAGGAAACAAGGATCTTATTTCGTGCTTTCACTGTGGCCTCACAATTACCGACAGGGATTAAATGGGTTGTCCTTGTCAACAACATTCGAGATTATCGCGAAAATGCATTTATTTTCAGCATACAAAGAAACACTGTTTTAAACAACACTGAAAATCCCTGAGTGCTTATTCCCTTTTTACAAGGAGTGGTGGATGTGCTAAAAGTTACGTGTTAGCGCTCAGCACTTCCGTAGGTAAACACCGGAAATTGAGGCGCTGCCGTGTCTGGAGACAATCCTTTATTCAATTTTTTCAACTAGAATAAATAACACCAATTTATGTCTGAAACTTTTCTGCCAAATAGTTAAGTTAAACATTAACAAATGCTACTGTCCTGCAGTTTCTGCTCCAACGAGTCGCCATAAGGTACTTTCTTACCTGCGTTGAAAACCCCGAACTATGCTCTGCAAAGTGCAATCTGTCTCTAGCGGTAAGGGAATCTCTCTGCTACCTGGTGAGCGGAAGCGTTCTGGCGCCTGCCTGTCTCGCTAGCTTCAGCGCTGCATATACCTCAGGTAAAATCGGCTGCCTCTTTTCTTACGTGTCTCGTCAGCGCTAACTTGTTTTCACTCGCATAAATTTTAGTTTGTTTTTAAACTTTATTCTTAGCTCTAATAAGCAAAAGGTGAAGTCGAGTCGTAATACCTTCTACCTGTCCCTCGATTGCAATCTCGAGCTATGACCGAAGGCAAGGCTACTACCTGTACATCCGGCCTGGCTCGGTAATATGTTAAGCGCCAGAGTGTCCTGGGAATGTAGCTGGGTCCCTTGTTCTTCTAACAGGTTCGTAACTTCGTGTTTGCATACAAATACATTTCGCGTAAGCCGTACAAAACAATTTAAAGTAGTCTTTTTGCAAAAAAATCGTACACAGTGTTTTCACAGGGTCGTAAATTATTTTAGGGCGTTGCAATGTAATTATGAGCTAATTTGATATCTAGTTATCAGTAGTAAGTTATTATAGACATTGTTATGACGTGCCGTTTATGAGCGCGTAAATTATGTTCCCGCGTCTTTCAATGTAATTTTCTGCTTTCATATACACGTAAAATATTACAACGCGTGTTTCAATGTAATTATAAACTAATTTTATTTATACTTATTAGTAGTAAATTATTACACGCAGTGTTTTATATGATTTTAATGTCGCGTAATTATTTCACCATGTGTTTTAATGTACTAAGATACATGAAAAATGGTCGTATTAATTGCAAATTTCGTAAATTAGTTACGTAAAAAGAATCGTGTGTCAGCTAAGATAATTAAAAACAGCTGTGTCCCGCGCGGCGTTTGCTTACAGCCCTACATGTTAGTTGGCCTGGGTAGCACAAAACTTCCCCCACTACCGCGTTCAGTAACCGGCCTACCTGTTTGTAAGAATAAACCTTGTCTAGGCTATAATCTATGTCAAGAACGTAAAATTAAACACCCCTTTCTACATACATTGTCCCATACTTGCTAACTAATTTAACTGTACTACAGCAAATGTATTTTAATAAATAACCGATTTTTCTAATTGTAAATTGAGTGCCTTTATTTATTATCCTTATTACAATAACATGAATATTCATAGGGTGGGATCGTTTTAGGAGGCATCGTGAGGGTACCTAATCCGTCCATTAAAAAGGGTTTCGAACATAGAAATAATAAATTTAAAAAGAGCGCTTGACCGACATATTGAAAAAGGCGCTGTTAAATGTTATAATTTTAAATGTTAAACTTTGTAGTTACTTTATAATTTTAAAAAGCGCCGTACCTTCCATAATGTAAAAAGGGATGTTATAATTTAAAACGGCGGACATTTAAAGTTAGGTTACATGTAAAGAGAGCGCGGTAGCAGCTATATTGTACAATGGCGGGTTTCAAAAAATTAAACTTTTTAAAAATTACGCGTGTCCGCTATATTGCAAAATGGCGCCCTTCCAAGATGGCGGCCAAACAGATGGCATGCTGTCTGCTAGTCAAAACAAAAGGATTACATTCTCGAAGCTGTCTAGGACTAAAGTAATTTTATAATAATTAGAACAATTGCATACCGCTCAAGGACTTATAAATATCAAAGAGTTAATTTTCATATCAAACAATGACTTATGAATAGCAGTTAGGAAATTAGCATATTAACTTCATCATATGCTTTTTAAGTTGGACGCATGAGGAGCTGTTATTTAATTTTCATATAAAATAGCCAATTTGCATATTAAGTAGGGTTGTGGAATGACATTGACCTACTTCCGGGTATCAAAGTGTTAGTCACTTGACCCGTGACGTCATTTGCGACCTGTACCAACTGCCTTACTGCTCTGGTGTGTGCAGAAACAGAGATTTATTTCAAAGATTCTGTATCGAAGAAAGAAAATACAAAAAGTTTTGAATAACACTTCATGTTTCCTTTTAGGCGGAGAGAGATGTAGAAGAACTTTTAAAAAGAGTAAAGGACGAGAAGAGAGCTCTGGCAAACGAAATGGGTTCGAGTGAGCCATATTGGTGGAAATGGAAACAATATTTGAAACCGCACGTATACAAGCCATTCATTATCATACACGTTTTCAACCTTACGCATATTGTGTGTCAGACGAATTTCATGGTATTCCAGGATTTTGATATCATCCTAGGCTCGGTGGAAGACGGCATGTTGGGCTTCGGATTTGTTGCTGAATTAATATTA
>Ga0123355_10015803_pt1 | contig 11874 bp, 8 predicted proteins | sample TergutEmb28metaG_3_FD_89872 | JGI IMG/M metagenome (GOLD analysis project Ga0123355, IMG submission 89872) | Embiratermes neotenicus P1 segment gut microbial communities from Petit-Saut dam, French Guiana - Emb289 P1 | ecosystem: Host-associated > Arthropoda: Insects > Digestive system > Gut ... | reverse complement strand
CGGTGATGTTAATATACTGGGAGGAAGCATACATACTCTAAAGGAAAACGCAGAAGCTTTAGTAGCTGCTACTAGGGAGATTGGACTGGAAGTAAGTGCTGATAAAACCAAGTACATGGTCATGTCTCAAGATCAGAATGCAGGACGAAATCACAGTGAGGACTGATAATAGGACTTTCGAGAGGGTGGAAGAGTTTAAATATCTGGGAACAACTTTAACATATCAAAATTCCATTCTGGAAGAAATTGAGAGCAGATTGAAGTCAGAAAATGCTTACTATAATTCGGTGCAGAATTTGTTGTCTTCTAAGTTGCTATCCAAAAATTTAAAGATTAAGATATATAAAACTATAATTGTGCCTGTTGTTTTGTATGGGTGTGAAACTTGGTCGCTGACTTTGAGGGAGGAAAGGAAGCTGAGGGTGTTTGAGAATATGGTGTTGAGGAGAATATTTGGACCGAAGAGGGACAAGGTAACGGGGGAATGGAGGAGATTGCATAACGAGGAGCTAAATGATCTGTACTCCTCGCCCAATATTGTGCGGGTGATAAAATCGAGAAGAATGAGGTCGGCTGGGCATGTGGCGCATATGGGTAAGGATAGGGGGGTGCATAGTCTTGGTGGGGAAACCGGAGGGAAAGAGACCACTGGGGAGATCTAGGCGTAGATGTGTGGATAATATTAGGATGGATCTCCAGGAGGTGGGATGTGGGTATATGGACTGGACTGGGCAGGCCCAGGATACGGACAGTTGGCAGACGCTTGTGAGTGCGGTAATGAACCTTCGGGTTCCATGAAATGCGGGGAATTTCTTGACTAGCTGCAAAACAGTTAGTTTCTCAACAAGGACTCTGCACCATGGAGTAAGTAAGTATGGGCTGAAGTTCGTTAACCCTGGATTATGAATCACGTACCCGTGTTGCGTGCGTCACTCAACCGCAAAAATCAGCACGATACGTATGTAGGACTTGCATAATACCTTATGCTCATAATATGTTTTGCGTAAATCAGCCACCCAGCACATTAAATTTAGCTGCTGAATGGTATACACAATGCATATTTTGGATATAATTAAGAATATTTAAAAAGTTTTAAATTCGGTGTACTAACTCCCTAATTACAGAGGGATGGAAGACCATACTGTTATGTATGTAACTTGTGTATGGATTTGCTTTATAAATGAATGTTACGCAAAGCGAAGGAAATAACATCACAAAGACTGGTTTCAAAGGTTGTTCTATGCGACATGTTCAAAATGCAAAATCAACCCAAGTTTTTGAGTTACGTATCTCCTAGATTACAAGAGCTTTTCGAGAAGGTGCTTGATATGACAGACACTGCCAGTTATGAAGTTCTATGTACGACGTTTAACAGGTCCGTAACCCACAGTCGACTTTTAAGTCATGTGACTCGGACACTTTATCTGTATGAGGTCAAGGCTTGAGGGATACCGTAGGCACGTTTCACATTTTTAAACAATGCTGTCTCCAAAATCTTATCGAGACGTAATCACGCATTCTCCGGCACACACGGATCATTGATCTACCTTATCAATAATGTTGATAAACTCATTGTATAGTCACGAGGGTCACGGATGAACACACGGTCTATTGCCCCTGCTAGATGATTATTGTTCCAACCCCAATCCCAATCGCACCACAGATTATCTGTTTACACGGCATTTCCAATACGGACGGCAAGGGTACCTCATTCGGCGGATGTACAGCGCTATTAGTATAGCTACCATGATAGCTACTATACTGTGCTCTTATTCGTGGCGAGTCGTTGGTAACGACGTAGACAGCACGAAAAATCTAGGTCGCAGAACGTTGAGAGTGTGTGGGTATTCTGCTCGTATCTTGTGCGGGAATAATTGCTTGTAAGTGAAATAGTGCAACTAGAATAAACGAGTTACAGTATTGAGTGTGCAAGGTTCGAAGAAGTTTGCGGGTCGTACATTTGCTTGTTTTGTTTGGGAAAGTACGGTACATCTAACGTCATCCGTACATATCCTTTCGGCAGCTAATATACGTATGTAATCGTTCTGTGGGGAAAAAATGTATTTTGGTTTCAGAATTTTAATGTTTGTGTGGCCGTCTTGATGACACCGACTTTTCACGGTTTGTTAATTACGGCGTGTCGGAGAGGGTTAAAATTATTGCACAGGATTGTAGTAGGGCGAGGTATGTGAAATGAAAGAAACACGCCGTATGTGTGGACCATACCCATCCATTCTGTCATAACATCAGGGACGAGACCGTTTGTCGGATTTTCATGTTGCATTTAGTTACTGAGCAAGGATGAGTTTGGTGAAAAACGACTCAATGAGTGTTGTACTTGAGGCAGGGGCGTGAATGAATTTCTGTCCGGCATTGCACATTTACTGACCAGTTTGGGTGAAATTCGGTGTAGAAAATCACCATCTAAGGCCGTTGAGCGTTTCATTTAATTTTATTCACCTGCTGGGCACATTATAGAGTATATAGATTAAGTTTACATGCATGACAACATATTTAAAATTACATACATGATAACATTGGAGTTTCTCATGTAATTTAAACACAAAAATGTTGGTACGATGTACCATGCTAAAAGCACAGTAATTTTCTCCGTAGCAGCATGCACATGTTTTCTAAGTTTTAACATATACTTTGCATAGCTAAACAGTAAACTGACTTCCAGTCAAAACTCCTAATAGTTATGCAAGTCATATTCTGTAGAGCTCATACCTAAGTGCCATATTTTACTAATTAATTAGATATATATTCATCTGTGGAATTTAATGTTTGTTGTAAAAAAAAGGGTCTTAGCTTCCTGTTATAAAGTGCTGTATTTTTAATGTCCTTTGTTGACTGGAATTTATTGTATAGTGTTAATTCCAGTATTCACTCACTTTTGAAAAGCACATTATTTCAGCACAATGGACAGTGGAGATCTGGCCTTCCATGTGTGTTATGGTTGTGGAGTTCTCTGTTTTGTTTCAACTTTCTATGTTAATTCTTGCATATCACAAATACAAGACCTTTCAAGTATGTTTAGTGCTTTATAACATTTCCTACAGCATGTACATATATGTCTGTATATTAGTAATTGGTCATATAACTCTTTCTTTTGTAATTTGGAAATACTTTCACATCTGAATTCACCACCCCCAGAAGATTAAACAGTACCTCAAATGGGACCAAAATGTGCAAGATAAATACTCCTTGCAGTAAATGAACTCATTATATCTCAAGATATGTATGACATAGTAGCTTTTACTGAATTTTGGACTTGGATATTTAATATATACATCCCATGTCATATTTTCATTAATATTGATACCCATGAATTTTGTTTCTAATTTATAGGCAAGAGCTACACTGTAAGATGTAATACGTGGTTGCAGTGGAATTTTATTTTGACAGGTATGGAATGACATTGCTGTTGTCTTCTCATTACTTATCATTAAATTATTTGAATGAAATAGTAACTGTAGCTTATTTATAGTCTTGATAATTCTTTGTAGGAGAATAGTTTTATTTTCTCCTGTCACAAAAATATGTCATCTGCAAATAAAACTATTGATTCCTTAATATTTATTGTAAGGTCATTAATGTATAATAAAAACCGTGTTGGCCCAAGGATTGAGTATTGGGGTGTGTCCTATTTGATTTCCGTAAGATTTATGGATTATCTAACTCATCACCATGTGAACCACTTATGTTAACAAAAAGCAATGGAGAGGGGTCTAATTTTGCTATTTGTGTATTTGTGATAGGGACAAAAGAACAGCAAAATTCTGTGGTGCGAGGCATAAATAGGCTTTTTGGTGCCTGGATGGAATAATCACAATGGCCGCCCCTAACGGACATTATGAACTTACGAAGTCACATTTATTGTTTAAATTACTTACTATTTTTTTATTAACAATTTAAAATTTGTTGAATGCAGAAAAGCTGTTTTTATTGAAAATATTCATTTTACTGTCCCTTTGACTGGGTTGGCCACATTACTCACCTCCCTTCCCCTATCTAGCCCCTGCCATGGTGTATCAGTAACAGTAAAAAAAGGTTGAGAGAGAAAGGAGAGAATGGAAATTTTGTGCACACCTATGGAAAGGAGAGGTTGAAATAATGAAAGAGTGACTGAAGATTTTGATTTGTATGTAGTTAAAAGAATGGTTATGAACTTTTGTGATGAAAATAACATTTTGTTCCTTATACTGTCACCATGTGAGGTCAGTTGGAGAAGCATATAATTGCAAAGACTGAATCATATCTGGTATTATAGTCAGAATCATGATACGAAGCCCAAATTAAGAGGCTTTGCTTTCAGATGAAGAGAATGCAATGATGTCATCTGTAGATGCCAAGTGAAATACCTTAGACCCTTGGTTAGCATATCCCCTGGATTAACCACTCAGTTAATATGAATATTGATTGATATTGATATTTATATATTTGTTAACTGCAATTGGGTTGACACCCGGTGGCAGTAGAACAGTACACATTTACACACAAACAATACATAAAACAGCACGATTAACAACTTCGGTTAGAAGGCTTTCTGGGATTTGAACCCAGGGTGGTCAAACTAATATTAACAATGAACTAACCACGTAAAAATCATCACCTGATTGGGAAGAGTGCGGGCCGTGCCCCGTCTTTGCGAGTTATACCCTGGCGAAATAGCTTGAAACGCCAACTTGATGCAACAAGGTAATTTTATTAATGTATTCTTAGCTCGACATGTTTCGGGTACATACACCCATCATCAGGAGCATTACATGTTGAGTTGCAGCATACGGTTTTCTGCACCGAGTTTTTGGAAGGGTGGTGGTCTTGAGAGCCGCTTCGTAGGTCGTGTACAGTGCAGATGTTGCCACGCGAGCCGCATAGCAGCATCCGCACCGCACACATGATCTAGGCAGTGGCTCTCAAGACCACCACCCTTCCAAATACTCGGTGCAGAAAACCATATGCTACAACTCAACATCGAATGCTCCTGATGATGGGCGTATGCACCCGAAACATGTCAAGCTAAGAATACATTAATAAAATTACCTTGTTGCATCAATTTGGCATTTCAAGTTATTACATGAGGAAGATGCACGGTCAAACAACCCTGAAGTTTATATCCTGGCATTTGCCTTTACAGCTGAGTAAAAAGCATGGAAAAACCTCAGTGCACAGAAAAAAATGAGTGACATTTGATATTAACTGAACAAATAGCAAAAACTGTAGGCATTAATGAGAATGTTGTATAATTATTATGTGTGTAATTTGGCAAGTGAATTGATTTATTTAAAAAAAAAGGTGTTTTACAGTGACGGGTGCTTGTGTTTTTGACATGACATATATTATCCCCCCTCCATGCTGCATGGTCAGAGCCATTCGTTTGAGTCAATATTAGTCATAGAAAGGCCTTGCTGTAGTAAAGTGCATGCAGTATCGCAGTCACAAAATGATAATGCTCAAGGAATTCTCGCAATGCCCTGTCACATGATGCTGCACTCCCTTGCTTTTCCCGCTTCCATAGTTCATACAGGCAGCATATGTACCTTAATTATAATGAACATGATCTCTTGTTCTTTTCATTCATGTCTAAGATATGAAATTTTTCCATATTTTCAGTTCCAACTTTAAATTTATATTTTTTTATAGCGTTTACTGATTGAAGAGGAGCAAGATGCGTCTATTATCGTTAGATGAGGAGGATACACTCCTGTTTAACTGCCAAGTTAATCGAACCCTGTATATGCTGTATCGAGATAACACAGACAGGTTCACACTCATGTGGGAACAACAGGTAATAAGTCTCGTTCAATATTGAAAGGTACTGTCATTTGGCTGCGGAACGGTAATATGAAGGGTTATCCAGAAATTCCTGGACTGAGTTGAAAATGAAATGTATGGTTTGTTACTGTTTGCCATCCCTTCTGAGTTATGCAGTATGTCCAGCATTTCTGTCACTACTGGAAGCATTTTTTGAACTGACTTTTTTGGAACTGCTTGTTGGGCATTTAGCAGTTGCTTATGAATATCAGGGACAATGCCCTCATTCTTGGAAGCAAGTAAAAATTGCAGGGCCAAATCAGGTGAGCAAGGAGGGTGCAGAGTAGCAACCATATTTTTAGCAACCAAATTTGCTGCACTGTCAAAGGTCTGTGTGCCAACACATTGTCATAGTGATTAGTCCATTCCTGGTTTTACTGTTAGATTAGATTTGTTTTTGGTAGACTTCCTCTCAGATGGTGCATAACCTCCTGGTCATAATGCTGGTTAACCATTGGGTGTGGAGGAAAGAATTCTAGGTGGACATTGCCCTAACCATCAAAAAAGGTCACCAACATGCTCGTTTGTTTAACCTAACTTGTTTTGCTTTGCTGTGCTTTGGTCTTTTCTACTAAGGGGACTGCACTTTGTTGTATGCCAAGTCAGCCATTACACAATTACTGATTGCACTTAATGTGCATGACAGTAAACACCTGCTATGAAGAAGTACAGAGGATTATTGCTGCAAAACTTGCTGGACCAACCAGGAAGATAGTGATATGACAGCATCTACACACAGAAGTCTGTATCACTTGCAGTTCTTAGTCCTAGCTGGAGATACAGGAACTTCTGGGTACACCATCATATAAGCTGTGTGTTGTAACTAGAACTCAGGGCCTGGAGATGCAGCTGCCTTCACCCAAACTTTTGTCACCAGTTCTTTGTATCAGACTTGGCTCAGTGCTGTTGAGGCCTACTTTTTGAATGCTTTTACAAATATCAGCCTTTAAAATAAATTTTAAGTCCTATTTCAGTTGAGTTCTGGGAACTTTGACAAATACTAGTATTGGGAAAATCTGGAGTGGCAGAAAGGAAGGTAAACATTTAAAGTGAGATGTAGCTGAAGCAAGTTTTCAAGTAAAAATTATGAAATATATGTCTTTTAGATGACTGATATAGGAAGTGGTGAATGATAGCCTTCCACAGGAGGCTCCCCAGGCAGTCCCTTCTATGTCAGGAGTAGAAATTGTTTCAAAACCTGTTAGCCAGACCAATATTATTGGTACAAGTAGGGGATGGATTGGTATTTTCTGGCACCTTGATGTGGCTGTCACCTCCAGTGACTTCAAGATATTTTCTTACTGTTGTACCCTTCGCCCTAAACAAATGAAGGCAAGGTAGTGGCAAGTGAATCAGATGTGAAGAGAGGTTTGGTCTGATTCATGTGACATATATGTTGATCCTTGGATATCATGTGTCGTTTCCAGTACCATAAATGACGAAGTGAGAGTAACAGAACTCCAAAAGCTGCATTGCAAACCTAGTTGTGAAATTAGTCATCACTCAATTTACGGGTTGCCACTGGAGATTAGGCAACTAATATTTGACCCCATCTTCTTCATGCATGTTGGAGGTTCTAGTTATAACAAGTAAACATAAGTAGCACTCATGTTAAATGTTCAGAATATAAGTTTGAATTTATAATTTGGAAATATATGTGTTTTAATACTTATTTTGTGTAGATGGTTTTTCTGTGTGTGAAGGGTACATAGTTCGTTGTCCTTTTGAACCTAATGTACAGCCACTGCAGAAGCAACAGTTGTGTTGTATATTTCAGTGCTGATTTCCTTCAAAAGTAAGAAAATAATGTAATGAAAATACAGTAGTCCCTTGGTTTATGAGTTTCATTTGGTCCTTAAACACTACTCATAAGACAGAAACTTCTAAAATGAGAAGTGGTTTCTTATTACTTAATATGTTATAAATTTTAATGGTTCCAGAGGTCAAACATTTCTTCCCATACATACAGAGTTCGCCATGGTACAATGTAGAAGGGTATGTAAGTATGAAAAAGAACAAGGTCAGCTGCAGTTTCTGAATTACATTCTTAGTCATTAACCTTTTCATAAACAATAATTAAAATTGTATGGAAAATATATAAATATTAAGCACAGTCCTTATTATAAATCTGAATGTAACACAAACAGATGTTTATTACATATTAGAAAGTAAGTTCTTTATTGTCTGGGTTGGTGTGTTTTTGGGAATATGGTTGTCAAACAAAATGACATTCAAATCTATATTCATTTCCAAAGGTCCAGCAGCAGTGGATGGTTGAAGTTCATATGATTTTGGATGAAAAAATTTCTTGAGTTTTGTCATATTAACATCTGCCTCTTTTGCCCTATTGTGTTAATGGTAATAGGCAAGAGTATCTTTGAAAGTGGAGAAGGAGGAGTTAATATTAAGTGACATTAGGCTTGCCAGCTGGAAAACTAATATTAATTTGTACACCCTGTTTAAGCAAAAACTTGAGATTGCTCATGCAACTAGTAGTTCCTGTACATAAGCTAATAACAGTATGTCTGTTATAAATAGTCTCTCATTCAGTAGCAAAACTTATGGATTGTCGTTTGGTACCTGAAGTTATGCCAAATAGTGTTTGGACAAAATTAGTTGTGATTTTTATCATTCCAGTGTAACCTTGCCTTACATGAAGCTTCATTTGGGCATAACTTCTTGTATGTGAAATTTGAGGTTTTTGTGACATTGAGTGTTCAGTTAATGGTACTATTGGTTGACCCCATTCAGTTTGGTGGATATGTACAAGCATTTCAGACAAATATACTGCCTTCTTCTCCAGTGGGCCTGGGTAGAAGATGGCATTTTGTACCAAACTGCACAGTGTCACTTTTCAGATAATTGTATCTTAACACTTCAGAATTTGTAAAGCTTTGGTCCAGTATTCATTTTTGAGACACTGCTGTTGGTGTAAGTAGTAGAAGGAAATACTTCAATGCTTTGAAGGAATAAGATTTTTAATTGGACTGGAAATATATATATATATATATGTGTGGAAGTTTAAGTTTTTCTGTTATGTACTTACAGGGAACTGGATTTTGGTTGAAGTATTGCATATCGCTGAGATCTGTGCTTCAGAAACAGGGCTACTGTGTCCAGCTGTCAGCAATTGACTTGAGTCATTTAGAAGAATTTTTTATAAACTTGGTGAAGCTGCTTACAGGGACAAGGTAAGTCCTTTTCCTTTGCTGTAAAGATAAGAAGAATGTAACATTTGAAGCTCTCACGACAAATGAATGCACTTAGGTGTTTCAGGCAATGGACCATGAAACTGATGAGTTATAATCAACAATTTTTAGATGTGCTGTGCCGCTTTGTAAGGTTCATATGCATGCATGTGTGCATGGAACTTGAACAGTCACTCACATTGACCCTGAGGACAGTGACAGAACAAGTCATGTAACTCGGTGTTCAGCTCACTCATGATGTGGCTGTCAAGCTTTTGATTTGTAAATAACAGTGTCATGCCTTCGGGGTTGCGATGGTGTGTTGGGTACTCTCCTACCACTTGCTGAGTAACACACTGTCACATTCCAGAAGGCTTGAATGTGAGAACCTCAAATCATATAAATCCTGTGCATTTTTAGGTGCTTTCGCAAAGTTGTGAAAGGCGACTTTTAGCTGCCTCACGTATATCTGTGTGTCTGTTTGCATGGAACAACTCGGCCTTCACCAGACAGATTTTCGTGAAGTTTGATATATGAGTATTTTTAAAAAATGTGTCAAGCAAATTCAAGTTCTATTAAAATCTGACAAGCATAATGGCTACTTTACATGAAGACCTATGTACTTTTATGATATCTCAGCAAATTCTTCTGAAAATGAGAAATATTTGAGACAAGTGTTGTAGAGAAAGTTCAAATATACATTTATATTCAATAACAGTTTTCCGAAACGTATCGTTACATCATAGATCAGTATACTTCCCACTTAAATTGATGCCATTTGTGGTTTGGAGTTTGTAAGCAATATTGCAGAGAAGCTCGACATACATATGCTTTTTGACTGATTGATGGTACAGCATACTGTTAATTGTCTAGGGATTGATTGAACTTCTGTGCTGCTTACTACATAATGTTTGATTACTTAATGTATTATTTTCTCAATTTTGATTCAGCTATAATTTTATCCTACCATCAGTCACAGTTATGGTTTCCAGCATGTTTTGCTTTCAGTACAGTATTGTGTTATGAACAGGTTTTCTTTTGGTGACATAACAGCATTTTGTAAACAAATGTTAACCAGGGTAAGCCATCCTGCCCCTTTGCAAGGCATTACAATACAGTCCAGCTGAGTCAGCAGATGCCTACACAGTGTAAACATGTAGTGTAAAGTGTACTCTGTACGTTATAGATTCGTGTTTTAATTGCTTAAAATTCTGCAGAATATCAGACATCTGTAATAGGCTGTGTGAAGATTAACTTGTGTAAATGTTTTACTCAGTATTTGATTTGAGGTTTTCACAACATTTTTGATGATGATTGCCAGTTTTGTTTAATATTATAAATATTCCATGCACTTGTTTGCCACACACAAGTTTTATTTCCAACTACTGCACAAAGTTAGTTTGTTTGCTCCTCCATGTTTCGGCTACCTATTGTAGCCATCTTCAGGAAGCTACAGTATTATGAGACGCAAGCAGCGTGTCATATGTAGCTAAATGGTAAACATATACATTAGCTTTATGTTACAGTCAATTGATGTTTAGTGTTACTGAAGTTATTCAGTTTAAAATACAAGTTAAGGATTAAAATATAAAATTAAAGACTGTAAAAAGTACAGAGCTGCCTCCAATCATCTTGCAGTGTCAAATATCTCTTGCTTTTGATGACGTGAAGATCCAACGTTTGAATACCCGATGTTTACTCCATGAGTACAGTGCAGAACAATCACTCACTAACTTCATGTAATAGTTCGAAATAAAAGGTGTGTAAAGATTCCTGGTGGTTTACAAATTTTCCAATTTTCAAGGATTTGATACTATACTGTTTGTAATTGTCACCAGTATTTTAGAGGAGTTTGCTGCCTGCATCATCAGGATAGTCATAGAAGGAAATGGTGCTTGGGCAGTTGGTTGCATTAGGTAGGGAAGTTTAGGTTAGGTGTAATGAGCCAGTAGGGTGGTAGGTGGTTGTTGGATGCACATTCACATGCAGTGCTCAGTATATGCTAGGAAACCAGAATGAAGCAGTGGGAACATAGGGAAGATGAAACACAGCAGGAAGGAGAGCTAAATAATGACAATGAACAGGGAGAAGGGCCAGCTGAAGAAAGTAAGGCAGATGGACAAGGTGTTGTATTGAAATGACATTAACCCTTCAGTGTGGAATGACGGACACTGCTCGTCATAGGGAAAACATCACCTGTCGTGGAATGACGGCCACCGTTCGTCATGCTGCACACTTTCACTCATTCGTCTATATTTCGACGACATAGGGAGCAAATGTAATTGGGCTGCTTCGTGCTTGTTCGTGAAGGAGCTGGCTCTCTTATGGTGTGGGAGACAGTTGCTAGAAATTATTTCTTCATTTTTCTCTGCTCTCGAAGTTTGGGTATTCTTTGAATGACGACCACTGCTTGTCATGCTGCACGCTTTCACTCATTCGTCTATATCTCGACGACGTAGTGAGCAAATGTAATCGGGCTGCTTCGTGCTTGTTCATGAAGGAGCTGACTCTCTTGTGGTGTGAGAGACAGTTGCTAGAAATTATTTCTTAATTTTGTTTTCTGCTCTTGAATTTTGGGTTTTCTTTTTGCAGTCCCTAATTTCACAGACGGCTTTATGCGTCCCTCTAACAGTGAAATGAAATTGGAAACGAATGTTATCACTATCATCATGTAGCTGAGTTATGTAGCTGTGAAATGGTGTATGACATCACCCTCATGTGTCAAAGGACTGTTTGTTTTTTCACCGCTGTTTTCGAGTTTGGATTTCGTTTGAAGCTGCAGTGTGATTCAATGATGGCGTCAAGTAGGAAGTGTTTGTTGGAGGATGAGATTGAACAAAGTTTGCTAGAGGAACTTACAGCTTCTGAT
>Ga0123355_10015802_pt1 | contig 11875 bp, 9 predicted proteins | sample TergutEmb28metaG_3_FD_89872 | JGI IMG/M metagenome (GOLD analysis project Ga0123355, IMG submission 89872) | Embiratermes neotenicus P1 segment gut microbial communities from Petit-Saut dam, French Guiana - Emb289 P1 | ecosystem: Host-associated > Arthropoda: Insects > Digestive system > Gut ... | reverse complement strand
TGTACGTACTCCCTGATGATGGTCAGTGCTGACCGAAACATGTTGGAGATTTGATAATTAAAATATATTTTAACGGTTGTTTAAAACATAACCGTTTTTAAAATAAAAACATTGTGCAATAAGCTGGCTATTTTAGAATAACCAGTTAAATCCATTTAAAATATTTGAGTAAGTACTTTTTCTTATTTATCAATCTTAATATTTCCGTCCCATTTTTTGTTTCTTTCCTGACTTCTTTATATCTACTCATTACAGGTGTAGAGAGGTATTGTTTCAACTGATCACATTCAGTGGCACACACACACACACACTCTGTCGGTCTCCTCTGGATGAGGGATCGGCCCGTCACAGAGAATTCTACTTGACAACACACAACACTCACAAGAAACAGACATCCATGCCCACGGAGGGATTTGAATCCGCAATCCCAGCAAGCGAGCGGCCACATACTCACGCCTTAAACCGAAAGGCCTTAGGCAAAATTTGGTCTTTGTTTTATAAGTGATATTCTCAGACTCTCCGACAAAACATTTTTTTTTGTGAATTTATTATGTAACTCATGTTTATCACCATGTCCTGTCCTGACGAAAGCCCTTAATTTGAAGTAAAAAAAAAAAGAAAGTGCCAAATGAATGTCGTGATATGGGGTGATCTGTCATCAGACTAGGGTGAAAATGTGATAGTCAGATTATCGACGAAAGACATTGACAGTAAGGATCCATTACGTAAAAATTAAATAATGGCGTAAAACATTTATTTTTACGAGGCTCACTCTAACAGAGCAAAGAGCGGAAACGGTACAACTTTTTGTCGAAAAGTGAATAATACCAGAAAGGAGAGGAAATTTGAGAATAAAGAAGGTTATCTCCAAGCTGTATACTCGGTAGCCCTTTTATCTCTTTTGTTCCAGTAACCTGACAAATACGTCTCTTACACGATGTAGAGCGCGCTATAGTTCCAGGCCTGTACGGCCTTACCGTGGCTCTACGCGGCGGCCGATTTTGTTGTCATCAAAAAGCAGGAAGGGGTAGGCAGAACGAAAGTAGTTCTCGACATCTATGACCATACCCACTTAAACTCCGACCACAAATACACATAAAACTCACCAAACCTTCGCTTCTACCTTTAAACCCTCAACATCTCTCTGACCCGAAACGACATCCCGTACGAAAGTTTCCCTCTGAAGTGGTTTCAGACTGTTAATTTCTGCGCATGTATAAAGGAAGGATTTGTCGGATAACTTTGAGTTCTGAAGTTCAGGGCAAGTATCATGCCTTTTAAAATATATTTCTATCAAGATATTTGCCCTTGGTCCTTATTTATCTGTCTGTAAAGGATGATCACATAAAGTACGTAATAATAAGAGTTACAGTTAGAGAGAATTACGAAAACAGTATCTGAGGAGAGAGGTCGATAATTTCGGTTGCTATCCAAAATTACCAACCAAGGCCGGCAAACTGTTCACTCTTAAACAAGCATCAGTACAAAATGTAACAATTAAGCGATATTTCTGGAGTGACCATCAGGCTAATTGTGAACACTCTGTGAACCGAAAATATGTGACTGAAACATTGTGACCATTCCTAACAGTCAGGCAATTTAAAGTGAATTATTCTTAAGATAAATGCTCAAAATGTCTATTTTGGCTTGTAGTTGCAATGGATGGTATTAATAATACTTAAAGAATCAATTATGAGAGAAATATAGAAAAAAAATCCGCTGAAGAAGCAGCCCATAAAAGTTTCAGAGAATATTAAGACAGAAAACCTCGACAAATATTAGAAGCACTTTTTTCCCCATGTATTGTGATGACGTATGAGGTGTTTCTTCTCTGCCCCAGCACATTATTTACGTTATCAGTTCTTATGATGCTGTGCAATCATTATCAATTTTGGACTTCACAAGTTAACTCTGTTTTGAAGTATGTAAAAATGGCATTTGCTTATCAGTTGTGAATTTAGAAAACTTTCCTTTGCTTTATATCCAAATTACATCTTGATTTTTGTTACCATTTGCTTGCATCGCATCGGCTTGAAAACTCGCTGATTTAAAATATGTATATTCCTTTGTTTCGAAACTCTCTTTCTTCCTCTTTTCTGCTTGCAGGTTTAAAACAACTTTTGCTTCTTCAAAGATTCTTAAAATTCTAGCTTCAGAAGGAAACCTTTTATCATTATTGCATAACTTCTCTGTCGTACGCTGTTTGATTTTGTTTTTCTGGAAGTCGGCATGGGCGACATTTCCTTAGGCATAAAAAACATGTTGGCGGTTCGTCTGTGGATAACGAAGTGGAATGTGAGGGTAACTTTTGAACAGTAGTGCGTAACTTCAAAACCGAGGAAAAAAAAGTTGAGAATATGTCTGCTGTTTATTGTTCTTGTGACAGTGGCGTTCTTCTCGCTCTTGCACCTAAATTGAAGTCCTCAAAGATATCCCTCCTCGGGTTAGGCAGGTCAGTAGCCCTAAAGACCACTTGCCGCAGATTTTACTGTGTGTACTTGCAGATATGAGGTAGACGGCGGCGTAGTTGGTTGAGGCACTCTGCTACAAGCCAGAAGGTCGAGGGTTCGATTGCCGATGGTTTCACTCGAATTTTTCATTGACATAAACCTTCCGGCCGTACTGTGGCCCTGGGGTTGACTCAGTCTCTAACAGATGTGAGTACCAGGAATATTTCCTGGGGAGAAAAGGCGGTCGATTTTCTTGAAATCTGGCAGCCTTAACCACCTGGAACCCTCAGGGCCTGTCCAGGCCTGTAATGGAATTGCTTTACCTTTTAATTGTAGATATGCATTACCAGTGCGTTACTAACCTCTTATTATTCTGAGACTTCTATCATCTTGTAGCAGTGTTTCAGTTTCCTCGTGAATGTTCTGTTTGTTGACTGCAGCTTATGTGTAGAATGGGATGGCACTTCCAGGCATCTTGCAGAAGCGATGGGTCACGATCAGAATTTCTGGTCTTCTCTTTTGTTTTTAGTGTGTTTTTACTGACGATATCAGATTATATCGCGTCGATGACAGAGGAATGGTAGTGCAGCATTGATAAAATAATACCGACAGGATACTACCGAACTACCCGGAGAAAATCCTATCCCATTGTCACTTTGTGCACCGCGTATCCCATGTTTATTAGTCTGGAACTGGACCTGGACCTTGGCAGTGAAAAACCGGTGACTGGTCGCCTGATCCACGGCAAACCTCTCTCATTTAGTTGTCTTGGTGGTTGTGGGAGGATAATAGAATGCGTCTCGAAGTAAATGTGTGTGAGATAGTGGACACAGCTGGATTTGGGTAGGGTGCAGTGACAGGCTCGTTGTAGTACGGTAGATGATCCGAATACGGGTATTGAAAGGATTCTTTGCCATCTGAGCGACACTTGGCATCTGAAGGAAGAATATTTTGAATGAAGGTCACAGTTTGTGTTTTGTGACTCGTAAAACTGTATAATGAATGTTATTTGGCCTGTTTTATAGTACGTGCTACCCGATGTTCCGTGATATCGTTATTACTTTCTTGCATGTTATATTTAGAATACAGAATAACTACATGTCAGATACTACCTCTTAGATGGCAACACATTCCTATGCGGGCCTTCGCCTCCTTAAAGGACTTCCTCCAGCTCTGTTTTTTTAACTCTGTTTCCAGTTTTTAATTTTGCACTTATTAATATACGTTTGTGACAGTTCTGTCATCTGTTTAGGTCGACCTCTTCTTCTACTTCCCAGAAGACTGTTTTAAATAATTGACTTACTTTTCTTTTAGTATGTATTATATTAATATGTCCAATCCAATTCAACCAACTTATTGTGACGTATGAAAGTAAACATAATCTGACAAATGAAAGAATATCTAAACCTCCAAATGGCTGCATTAATTCTTTATTATGCCGCTTTCTCAAGTCTTCATTCACTTTAATTCCCCCAGACATTCTTCTTAAAACGTTTCTTCTCAAAAGCAGCCAGCCGTTAAGCTACATCTTTGTTCACTGTCCAAGATTCTGTTCCATATGTTGGCACCGGTCTTACTTGTGTCTTATAGATTTTTATTTTCTCTGCTCTGATTACTGTTTGGCTCTTTACTAGAGGAAGGAGAGAATAATATGCTTTATTTGCATTCATAATATATATTTTTTCAATCTCTGGTCTAAATTCAGTTTTATTTTTAGATTTGTTGCAAGATTTGCATAGTCTTTCACTATTTCAAAATCAAGTTACATATTAATTTTCACTGTGGAACGCAGTGAGCGCACACATATTGCACTGTTTCTGTTCTACACTCCTGCTGTATCCTTCCAAAATCATCTCCTCCACTCCAGCGTTCTTTGTTGTGGTAATATTATTAAAATGTCTTGCCATATTTCTTAGCATTAATACCTTAATACTTAAAATCTTTCTGTAGTTAATTTCCTGATACTACAGCATCTCGATTTCACCATTATTGTCTACCAATAAACCTAACTCTGTTCCACATGCTGTCGTTACCCACTGTAATCTTAACGTTACGCATCACAGAGCTATTATGTAGTTTATATCTATTTACTACTTGCAGACCCTATGTAATTGGTCTGTTTAAGATGAAAATGAGTGTAATGTGCCCGTTTTAGACTTATTCTAAAATGAAACCCTAATAAGGCCTTATTAACTCGTAAGAAAGATGGTTAAGTAACTGCTAAGTGATGATTCTTTGACACACTTTACGATCCATTAAGAACTTGAGGTACAAACGTAACGATTCTTAAATACTCCATTTGCCTTCCACTCTCATAACATTAAGTTTATGAAGTCGCAACGGTTGCATTGCCTCATTCTTGTATATTTCGTTGGCTAATATTTGGAACGAAAGTTTTAGAACTGCCGGTACTGAAAGTACATTATCTGTTATGTTGTCACTTTTGGGGCTTTGAAAGCTTTCAGTTTGAATTTAATTTGAAGTTTCGAACAAATGTTGTAATCTTCTGCTCTTCGCCTCTTTACAGATTAGCAGCTTAGTGTCTGTGGACTCGAAAATCCTCTCTCCAACGCCTTCTTGGCCTTCATTCTACTCTGTGGCTTGTAGACGCATAATTGCACAAGCTTTTCTGTCCTTTTCATCGCATGGTCTTACCATCCTTTCCTCTACATAATAATCCTTTCGGCAGTAATATTCAAAATATTACGTAAATTATTGTCGAATTTGACATTCATAGGACCGTGGATCGTGATATATTCTTATAATAAAAGCCAAGGAGATGCATTATTTCTCAAATTTATTTTGATAAAGGACTCTACATGTTCCGAACAGATCTACTGTCCATCATCAGGAGTCTCAACACTGTATAAACAGCAATAGGTATTTGTCATGCTAGTTATGTTGACTGTCTGCTAGCGAGGTCAGGATGGAACTACAGCAGACAGTCAACATAACTAGCATGACAAATACATATTGTTGTGAATACAGTGTTGAGACTCCTGATGATGGGCAGTAAATCTGTCCGAAACATGTAGAGTACTTTATCAAAATAAATTTGAGAATTTGTGAATCTCGTTAACTTTTATTATAAGAAGAAAATTATCGTATTAAAATAATGTTTTATATCCGGAAATGTCTTCTCTGTGACGGATCGTTCAGAAAACGTAGTGTGACGTCGCACACGAAGTTGAAAGGTTTCCATTTTCCAGAAGTGTGAAGGCAGGGGAGCACAAACTGTGAGATTCAAGTGGCCGTAGTGACTAAATTTTGTAGGGTGGCGCTAATATTTGTGTAACCCCACCGCTTCGGCGCCTAGAATTTTGAGGTTGTTCTTAGATTTTTTGAAACTTTTTGCACCCTTATTTTAAAGTTTACTTTATTGGACTTCAGCAGACACGGACACGTTTGTGCTGTAAAAACTAACGCCATAGGTAAAGGCCCATCTTGAGAAACAGACACTAGTACTGTCTCACATAGTTAAGAAATTCTGAGCTCTCTTTGAAACCGTAAGTGTTACGACCATTTGTATAAGGGCCTGTCGCCTTTCCTCATCCTCCACCTGCTCAGTCAACACAACACCCACACTTACACTAATTTAAATTTTGTTTTAATATTATCCTCATATTTACAGCAGGAATCAAGAAAGTGTGCCATATTTGGGATCGTGTTACGTGGCCTAAGAGGGACGAGGTAACAGGGGAATGGAGAAAATTACATATTGACGAGCTTAGGGATCTTTACTCCTTACCCAATATTGTGCGCGTGGTAAAATCGAGAAGAATGGGATGGACGGGGTATGTGGCGCGTATGGGGGAGGGGAGAGGTGTGCACAGGATTCTAGTGGGGAAACCTGAGGGAAAGAGACCATTGGGGAAACCTGAGGGAAAGAGACCATTGCGGAAACCCAGACGTAGATGGGAGGATAATATTAAGATGGATCTTCGGGAAGTGTGAGGTGGTGGAGACTGGATGGAGTTGGCGGAAGATAGGGACAGATGGTGGGCACTTGTGAATACGGTGATGAACTTTCGGGTTCCATAAAGTGAGGGGAATTTCTTGACTAGCCGCAGAACCAGTAAGCTTTACAATAAGGACTCTGCTCCATGGAGTAAGTAAGTAAGTTACGTCATCATAAGTATGACATGTACTAAACTACAATTATATGGGAATTATCTTAAAATCAAACTATTTTATTTTTGCCCCCTTTTCGTTTCCTGAAATGGTCTCAAATAAAACCAAACAAAGGGCCGTTGTTGTTACTGATTACAAGATATATTAATTGATTTTTAATTAGAGGCCTTTACAATGTTACACCTTGACTAATTAACCTCTTTAGTCACGTGATTAGAAGCGTATCGCAGATTTGCAACTGTGACAATCAATTCTGCATGCCGTTCTTATTAATGTCGTGGAAACGATGAACCCCGTGTTTTCAAAATTCTCTCCGCCATTACAGTTTTAATGTCACACTTACTGAACTGATGTTGATGTTTCTAAGTTGTGTTGTTGTTACGGCTTTGCTCTATGAAAACGATGCTAGAAAAAAAGAGTAATCAAAATATTTTGAAAGGAAAATTATATTTAAACTACACAGAAAACTATAATTTTACTTACTTTTTTATGTTGAATTTGGTCTCGCGCCCCAAAAGAATATAATATAAGTAGGGTTTTAAAAGCAAACTGCAGAAGAGAAAATATGAAACTAAGAGACAGGAAAAAAACAGAAAAGTTTGTGTAAGAATAGCATTACTTTATGCCATTCATCAGTTATTATTCTAGTCATGGTATGAAGGAATGCTATATCGGAGAAACATGCGGGTTTTATTGGAAAAATGTGAAACTTATAGTTTTACTTTAAAACTTTAAGGGAAAGAAGCAGATTTTCAGAGTTACTGTATATGGGAATCACGATTACAGTTACGTAATGTTCAATTAAACGGTTATGAGGGCATGAACTGGATTAGTCAGATATGAGACACATTCTAATCAGTGACCCTTCCCCACTCAGTATTCGAACATCAGATTACTTAAAGACGGGAAGTTTCTTGAGTGGATGGGCGACTGTCAGCTTCTTAAAACGTAGTACGTCCGCCATATTTGTCACAATCAGCGTACACATTTGGGTAAAGATGGCGCGGCAATTCAGTAACACACACAGAGGAATACTTGTTATTACATTATTGTTCATAAACGACGATAGAAGTTTCATTTCAAAGAACACGCCACTGTTCTTCTTTGTTGATAAAAAGGTTAGGTGTAGAAGTGACTCTCTGGGAAGATGACCCGGTTCTAATCTCGAACGGGTTATGTGATATATACATGGAAATAATGGCGTATTCGTCAGTTGATCCAGGATGACGGGCTTGTGCTGTGCCTTAAAATGAGCAATGAACGAATTTTTCTTAATTTATGTTTATCTTTCGTGATGAATTTTGTATTTCATTCCCTATACTTTATACCATAGTATCCTACAAATAAAATCTCGTCATTAAAGAAGCTAAATAAGTGTTATTTAAGAAAACTGACTAAAAAACTCAACATGTGAAAAAAAAAAACATTTGGATTGTGGGATTCCTCTTCAGATCTGCCATTTATATGCGGGTGATATATGCTTCAGATGATTTTTTGCGTTCTTTCCACAACGTGCAAGAACAAAACGCATACAAGACATCATTTCTTTTCGTATATCTGGCCATCTGTCTGTCTGTCTGTCTGTCTGTCTGTCTGTGTCTCTATATTTGTCAGTCAATCAGTCAGTCGGTGTTTCTCTACATTCATACCTATCAACTGGAGGAACTGTGGGCGACATTTTGTGACATTTTTTATGCACCTTACTCGTATGTCACTGACAATCGATTCAGTTTGGTGGTTTTTATTTTCCTGCACTGAGTAATAAATGAGTTGACGAACACACATTTTAGTGAGAAGGGTGTGACACTAACATCAGCAAACATGTAACCACGTAAAAGACGAACAGTGTTAATGATGGTTCCGGTAACAACAAACGTAGCGTAACGTAACTTAACCTAACCTAACCTCACCTAACCTTGCATCCTATGACAGTACAGCCCGTAGAGTGGTCTGGGCCTTCCATAATTTCTGCCTCCACTTACCTAACAATAATGACGCATTATTAAGCTGCATGATGTTGTGGGAAAGTGCATTTCCACGGTCCAAGGGTCACACTAAGTACATGCACACTATTACTTATTACAGTTTTTCTGTTTTGAGTGGTTTTCCGTGGCCCAAGGAATTTAAACTTTGCACGCACACTAGTACATACAACAGCCTTCCAGTGTCGTGTAATGTGCAACTGGGGAGACCAGAGAGAATAATATTTTGTAGTTTAACAATATTAAAATATCTTTCCTTATTTTCATTGACTAAGAGCATCGTGAGTGTAGTATCTTCCAAATACGAAAGAAATAATTTATGAACATTTAATTCCGATAATACGTCCTAAACACTAAATGGGCTAGTTGAAGAATAAGAGACCAACTTGATGTTACTATTTCTTAAGTTTTATTTCACTTCTTCTATGCTCAACATGTTTCGGACATTAATAAATCCATCATCAGGAGCCTGCGACTCCAACCCAGCCACACCAAAACTCCAACACACATCGAAACAAGAACACACGACCAATGTGGTGATACAATAGAAAAGTCACAGGCTCCTGATGATGGATATATTAATGTCCGAAACACGTTGACCATAGATAAGTGAAATAAAACTTAATAAATAGTGACATCAAGTTGGTCTCTTATTCTTCAATTATCACAATGATGCACGGTCCAATATGCATAAGATCTAAATGGGCTGTCTGGGAGTTAAAGCAAATATGAAGTCCACACTGCAGTGAGGTGCGCTTCACCGTCTCAAACAATCTAAGGGTGAAAGCATCATTATCATCATCCATCATGATTTGACTATTGATAGACCTGTTTCGGCCTTACAAAATTTAAAACTTAAATAAATTTAAGTACTATGGACCCTGGAACTTCAGTTTCAGTCAAATCTACATCTTTTTCTGTTCTGTATATTTTTGTGGATACAGTGTTATAATTATATTCTGTGCGAGGCAGAATTGCTGTAGAGTTCTGTAGCATTAATAATATCGAAATATTACTGCATGCACGACAAAAAATCTCTTGTTAACATTTCTTATGCTTTCGGGACGCAGTCGATTCGAATAATGTCATCGAATATCAGGTCTAATGACTGCCATCGTTTGCTTCATTATATCCAAGCAGTTCCCGGCGAAGCACGCAGAATTAGGCCACAGACAATCCTTCAGTGTCCTCTGCTATAAATCACTGTAGTCCCGTACTGACCGTCGTTCAGTTTCAACTACTAGTTTTGCCTTGAAATAAGTGAAGTCAGTCGACCGTTAAGTAAATAAACTTTCAAACCGACTGACTTTTTGCCGATCGTCATTCTCACTCGTACCACAAACTGTATAATGAAGAAGATCAGACGAATAAACAGGTGTAACGTCAGACACAACTATACTCTTAGACAAAAACATTTATTGTCTACAAAGTAATACATGTTTCAGGTTCTTTACACAGCCGTCGTCAGGCACAGCCGTAAATTTGAAGAATAAAACAACGTTTTTTTGCAAAATAATATTATGCCTGTGCATCATGAAATTTGCATACAAAGGCCGAAACATGTAGCATTTTTCGCCGAAAAAAGGTATTTTCTGAAAATGTAGTTGTGATAGTAGGCCCATCAGTTTATTGCTCTGTCCGTGCATCAGATCCGAAAATCTCAGTCCAAGAAAAAGAACTGATACCTTTTGCTATGTTACATTACATATTTCCTGCGTTTTGATAACTCTATACTCTTTGTAAGTACGTCTGAAAAATCTTGATTTTTTCCAGTTAATATCTAATTTTCAGAAGAAAGTTATCCTCTTTGTATACTTGATGGGGTAGTAAAAATTTTGGCAGTGGAAAATTAGGCTCTTTTCGGGCATGATGGTAAATTACTTTCAGTTAGGTCTTGCGTTTTCACAGAACCCAATCGGGCTGAAGATGTAGCAAAGTGATCTTCTTCCTCCTTTCTTCCTCAGTTCATTTAACTTTGTTGGCAACATAACTCAACAGAAGCAGAAGCGGGACAGAAAACAGCACATGAACCTATAAGTGTGCCGTCACCACCTCATTCTCGTGACGTCATAATATACTTGTACTTCAGAGCTGAAAACAGCTCCATTTCCGGGAATACGACTGAAAGAAAATGTTCCTAACATGAACACAGAATAAAACTGAAGAGATCATTAAGAGTGCAGCAGGAATATGAAATCCGTGTCATGGTTTGTCTTTATACTGCTTCGCGGGTCGCCTAATTTCTGCATTCCTTATGGTTATACAGATGGTGAGATGGCAAAGATGGTTGAGCAGCTGTGGCCTATTTTAAAACTCGCAGTTTAAAATAATATTCAGTGAAGTATATTACTACATTGACTTATGTAGGTGTATACAATGTCGTATTTACAAACAAACAAGAGAGGCAATATACTGTAACGTAACATTGAGGCGCGTTCGTGCCACGAATGTTCAAGTGGAAAAGCAATAAGTGTTACAACGTTCTGAGTCTGCGTTTATAGCCATAGGTATCCATCATGCAATTCGCATGAGCCATATTTTCGTATGTGTCCTGCCCGGCTCTACAATATTTTTCCACACTACCTCATAAATGGCACGATTTTCGAAATACGTTGTAGAACATAGAATGTGTGTTTAGATTTTCTCTGTAAATCTCTTCTGAAATATTTCTCATTCTAAGATGAATTAAGCAAGTTACGATCATAAAAGTATATTGGTATTCGTGTAAAGTAAACGTTACTCTTTTCAGATTTTAATTAAAGTTGAATGTTCTCGACAAATTTTCAAAAAATTTAATCAAATATCAAATTATATGGAAATCCGACAATTGGGAACTGAGTTATTCTACGTGAGTGGACAGACGGACATGGCGAAGCATATTGTCGTTTTCCGAGATTTTGAGAACGCGCCTAAAAACCTTCCATCTGAATAATGCCGACAGTAAGGTAGAACCGTGCACCGAATTTAGAAGGTGTTGCTTCCTTTCTCACCTCCGTCCCTGCCAAACTTCTTTTCCTTCAGCTCCCTGGACAGCTTTAAGAATTGTTACGATTCCTCGTTAAATTAATTGTTTTGTCCACTGACTTTTCGAAAACCTCCACCCAAGTGTTCGGTCAGGTTTCACTATAAAAACGAAGAGAGGCCTTCAGAATTCTGACTGAAGAAATTTAGATGTGTGTGTGTGTGTGTGTATGTGTGTATGTGTGTATGTGTGTGTATATGTGTGTATGTGTGTATATGTGTGTGTGGGTATGTATGTATGTATGTATGTATGTATGTATGTATGTATGTATGTATGTATGTATGTATGTA
>Ga0123355_10015801_pt1 | contig 11876 bp, 8 predicted proteins | sample TergutEmb28metaG_3_FD_89872 | JGI IMG/M metagenome (GOLD analysis project Ga0123355, IMG submission 89872) | Embiratermes neotenicus P1 segment gut microbial communities from Petit-Saut dam, French Guiana - Emb289 P1 | ecosystem: Host-associated > Arthropoda: Insects > Digestive system > Gut ... | reverse complement strand
TCGTGGAACCCCACCCGTCATCAGCAGCGTGAAGGCCGGGTCGATCGCTTCGGTCAGCCCGCGAGAGAGGTACGGTCCATTCTGCTTTACTCGCCGGACAGCGCGATCGACGGCGCAGTGTTAGACGTGATCCTACGCAAGGCCAGGAAGATCCGCGACGCCACAGGCGTGACTGTACCGCTGCCCGAAGACAAGGGCGCGATTACCGGGGCGCTGATGAACGCGGTACTGCTGCATACGGGAACGCATCGGCGCCAACTGACGCTCGATCTCGGCTTTGCCGAGGACGACAAACGGATGAACGCACGCTGGCGCGATGCTGAAGAAGGCGAGAAGCGCTCCCGCGCCATTTTCGCCCAGAACGCGATGAAGCCACAGGAGGTGATCCCGGAATGGAACCGCTGGCGGGCGTTGCTCGGCGGTCCGGAGGGCGTGCGGCGTTTCGTGCTGCGAGCGCTGACACGCTTGCAGGCAGGCTTCGACGACACCCATCCAAACGACATACGTGTAAACCTTGCCTCTCTGCCGCTCGCCGTGCGCGAACGACTGGCCGCGCGCGAATTGGAGGGTTCGGTCCGACTTTCCTTCGAGGAACCGCCCTCGTCCGGTGCAGCTATGGTCACGCGTACCCATGCGCTGCCTGCGACGTTGGCAGAGAGCCTGCTGGAAGCCGCACTCGATCCATCCTTGGCGTCACTCGAACCACTCGGCCGCACCGGCGCTTGGCGGAGCCAGGCCGTAACGGTGCTCACGACGGTCTTGCTGCTGCGCCTGCGCTTCACGCTGACGGTGCATTCCCGGCGCGAGCAAGTGCTGCTGGCCGAGGAATCAGCTGCGCTGGCGCTTCCCGCCCGCGGCAAACCCATCCCCGGTGATGCGGCCCGTGCGTTGCTTGACCCGCTTGCCAGCAGTGAACTCGCGACACCGGCTCGCAGCCGGCTGCTAGCACAGGCGCGGGAACGTGCAGCGCAGGCGTTGGACGCCGAGGTTGCCGAACTCGCCCGACAGCGCGCGGAGATTCTTGCTGCCGACCATGCCAGGGTGCGCAACGTCGCGGGCGTGCCGCGCGTGAGCGTCGCACCCGTGCTGCCGGCGGACGTGGTCGGGCTTTTTGTCCTGGTCCCGGCGGAGGGCTGAGGTCATGGCGCGCGTACCCCAGGCGGCACCGCTCGGCCTGGACGAGATCACGGTGGAAGGTGCGCTTATCGCGCCGGCTATGCTCGCTCGCATTGTCGCCACGCCGGATAATGAAACGAACCGCAGCGCTTACCGAATTCCGGGCGGGCTGACGTTACGCGACGAGATTGCGCGGTATTTCCGCATCGGCCAGGACCTGTTCCGCCGTTTCTTTCCCGCGAACGTAGAGCCTTCTCTCTCCGCCACCATCCGCTTCGGCGAACATCTCCTTCGCGACGTATTTCGCTTCTCCGAGATCGTGCACACTGGCGCCCGCACATTGGACGACCGCGTGTTCCCCGTAACCCTCGAAGCTTACAGCGGGCGCGTTCCTGTGATTGTCGTCCCCCCAGCCGACGATCTCGACAAGGCGAGCCTGTCTCTCAGCAGCGATCGCCGCCGATCTGCAGCCACAGCGCTGCAAGACTGGCTGAATGCGAACGACGATGCCCTCTGGGGTCTCTGCCTCAATGGGGAGACAGTGCGGCTAACACGGGATAACGCGAGCCTGACCCGCCCGGCATATATCGAAGCCAATCTGCGGCACATTTTCGAGAATGATGCGTTTGCGGATTTCACGGCACTCTGGCTGCTACTGCACGCGTCTCGCTTTGGCCGTCCCGGCACGCCGCCGACAGACTGCGCGCTGGAACGCTGGCGGGAGGAAGGTGCGAAAGAAGGCGTGTCCGCGCGCAACCGTCTGCGCGACGGGGTCGAGGAAGCGTTAAAGGCACTCGGCACAGGCTTCCTAGCGGACCAACGCAACGCCGGACTGCGGGAGCGCCTGCTTTCGGGTGAGCTTTCGCTGCCCGTGTTCTTCACCCAGCTTCTGCGGCTTGTCTATCGGCTGATCTTCCTGCTGACAGCCGAGGATCGCGATCTGCTGCATCCGCCCGACGCATCGGTCGCCGCAAAGAATCTCTACGCCAAGGGCTACTCCCTCTCCCGCCTACGTGACCGTGCCATCCGCCGCACGGCACGCGACGCGCACCATGATGCCTGGCAGGGGTTGCTGATCGTGTTCGCTGCGCTGGCAAACGGTGAGAAACGCATCGGTCTGCCAGCACTGGAGGGGATGTTCCGGCATGGCGTTACACCCGATCTGGATTCGCCGGCGCTACCTAACCGTGCGCTGATGGAGGCGATCTTCCGCCTCGCCTGGCTCGGGACCGAGCGTGGTGGTCTGGCGCGCGTGAACTGGCGGGACATGCAGACCGAAGAATTGGGGTCGGTTTACGAATCCTTATTAGAACTCACACCTCGCTTGGCCGAGGATGGCCGTGCATTGTTCTTCGCCGCCGCGGCCGCTGACACGCGTGGCAATGCCCGCAAAACCACGGGCAGCTACTATACGCCGGACGCGTTAGTGCAGACATTGCTCCATTCCGCGCTCGAGCCAGTTCTCGACCGCGCGGAGGCGGAAGCTGACGACCCTGCAGCGGCGTTGCTATCTGTTCGGGTGATCGACCCGGCCTGCGGGTCGGGCCATTTCCTGCTTGCTGCAGCGGGGCGAATCGCGACCCGGCTGGCTCGCGTTCGCGAAGGCGGCGTCGCCTCGGATGAGGGATACCGCCATGCGCTGCGCGATGTGACGCGGGCCTGCATCCACGGCGTCGATCGCAACCCGATGGCGGTGGAGCTGACGAAGGCCGCTCTGTGGATCGAGACGGTCGATCCGGGCAAGCCGCTCGGTTTCCTGGATGCTAATATCCGTTGCGGTGACTCACTGGTGGGCGTGTCCGACCTGAAGGCGCTGGAAAAAGGCATTCCCGAGGCCGCCTACAAGCCGCTCACCGGCGATGACAAGGCGACAGCGCGCTTTTATGCTCAGCGGAACAAGGCTGATCTGCAGGGCCAGGGCGGGCTGGACTTCGTTCAAGGCGGCGGCAAGTTGCCGCCCGCGGCACCCCTTGCTCGCGCCCACGCGGCGCTGCGCTTACTGCCCGAAGATACGCCGAGTCAGATCGCAGAAAAGCGCCAGCGGTACGAGGTGGCGCGATCGGAGGGGACAACCTACGCACTGGGCGAGGCGGCCGATCTTTACATAGCAGCGTTCCTGCTAGCGAAGACGGGTGGTCCGCCGTGCCTTCGCCAATTACCGATGGTCCCCACCACCGCGGATGTGTGGCGCGCATTTACCGATCAGCATGTACATCCGCCGCTGCTGACCCGTGCGGTGGAAGCTTCGCGACAAGCACGGGCGTTCCACTGGCCGCTGGAGTTTCCCGACGTAATGATGGCCGGGGGATTCGATGCGGTGTTGGGGAATCCTCCGTGGGAGCGGATAAAGCTGCAGGAGCAGGAGTTCTTCGCATCGCGCGACGAAGAGATTGCGAACGCCCCGAACGCAGCTGCCCGTGGCAGGCTGATCGCGGCGCTGGCCAAGTCCGAACCAGGTAGCCGCCAGCGTACACTGCACGATGAGTTCGAGGCGGCGAAGCGACTGGCTGAAGCATCGTCGGTGTTTGCCCGTGAGGGCGGACGGTTCCCGCTGACAGGCAGGGGCGACGTTAACACCTATGCGCTATTCGCCGAGTTGTTCGATTCATTGACTTCACCGCGCGGACGGGCGGGCGTGATCGTGCCGACCGGCATTGCAACGGATGCAACCACGGCGCCGTTTTTCGCTGCGTTGATTGAGAACAGCCGTCTGGTGCGGCTTGTGGACTTTGAGAACCGCGCTGGGATCTTTCCCGCGATCGACAGTCGTATCAAGTTCAGCCTGCTGACCATCGGTCGGAATGTGCTCCGCGCCGAGTTTGCCTTCTTCCTGACAGATCCTGGGCAATGGGCAGAGCCAGCCCGGCGTTTTACGCTGTCGTCATCGGAAATCATCTTGATAAATCCCAAGACACGTAACTGCCCCACGTTTCGTAGCAAGGCTGACGCTCAGCTGACGAAAACAATATATCAGCGTGTACCGACTTTCGGGCTTTCCACTACAGAAGGAGGATGGGGTCCAGAATTCTTCAAGAAAATGTTTGATTTTGGTATTCATGCTAACCTCCTAGAATTTTCACTGGCACGGCCATCAGAAGATCACCTACCGGTCTACGAAGCCAAGATGATAGGCCATTTCAATCATCGATTTTCCACCTACGAAGGCGTCTCTGTTAAGGATTTTGAGAACGGGAAGGCTCGCGATGCCACACACATGGAGCTGGAAAATCCGCGTTGGGAAATAACCCCGCGATGTTGGGTACATAAAACCAAGTTTGCAGAGCGTATGAAGGGTCGAAATTGGAGTGCACCCTGGATTCTATCAATGCGCGACGTTACAAACGCCACGAACGAACGAACAGCTGTTTTCTCAATACGGCCGTTCCTGCCAGCTAACGATAAATTGCCATCCGTGTTTGTGAGATACCCGGCTCGAAATATAGCCTGCCTTGTAGCTAATCTCTCATCCCTCACCTTTGACTATATCGCTCGACAAAAAGTAGGCGGTACAAACTTTGGAAGCTATCTGGCAGAGCAGCTCCCGGTCCTTCCTCCCTCCTTCTACACCCCTACCGACCTTGCATTCATCGTTCCCCGCGTGCTCGAACTCGCCTGCACCAGCCAGAGTATGGCCCCGTTCGCCTGCGATCTCGGCTACGAAGGTTCGCCCTTCGCTTGGGATGAGGATCGCCGCGCACATCTGCGCGCTGATTTGGACGCGTTCTATGCCCGCGCTTATGGCCTGACGCGCGATGAGCTGCGCTACATCCTCGATCCCGCCGACGCACTGGGGCCGGACTACCCCTCGGAAACCTTCCGCGTACTCAAGCAGAATGAGATCCGCCGTTACAGTGAATACCGTACCGCCCGTCTCGTTCTCGCAGCGTGGGATCGCATGGCGGCGGAGGCGAAGATCGCGGCGGCTTAGCTCTTCACCCGGATTGATGGTCATGGTGCCCGAGTCCCCGCACAGCTTCTCCGTCCAGACCCCACTCCGTAAAGCGGCCTGGGACAACGGTTTTCGCCTCGAGCGCAGCGCCCAGAATGACTGGCTACGCTTCGGCTCAAATACCGCGCAGGGTGATATCTGGCTCGCCGGGGCCGGCCCCACGGGCCCGTGGTTCCTCGCCCTGGAGCGGCCCGAGATTGCTGAAGAAATCAAAATCCGTGATCGTCCCCAAGCAATCCTCGGGGCACCGGGCGCGGCCTCCTTCCGGTTCGATACCCTTGCCCAGCTCTATCCAGTCCTCGATCGTACCTGGCGTCTCGGCGTCAGCCTGCCCGAAGCTCCACTCAAAAAATTCCGCGCTGCCATCATCGGTTTGCCCCAGAGCACCGAGGCTGAACGGCTGGTGGTTCAGCGTATCGGTCAGTCGCTGTTCCGAGATGCATTGATGGCTTACTGGCACGGCACGTGTCCGATGACAGGCATCACCGATCTTGCACTGCTGCGTGCCTCACACATCGTACCTTGGGCTGAGTGCGAAACAGACGAACAGCGTCTCGACGTCCACAACGGTCTCTTGCTTTCCGCACTCTGGGATGCCGCCTTCGATGCTGGCTTGATAACTTTCGCAGATGACGGGACCGTTCTGAGTACACCCAAACTTAGCAGCATGGGCGCGGATGCCCTGAACGTTTCTACGTCCCCAAAGCTCGCGGGTCTGACCGCTGGTCATCGGGGAAATCTGCAGAAGCATCGCGCCCGATCGCTATTTGGGCGCCACGAGGCAACGGAAACATCCTGATTGTCGGCGCGCAGGACGTCGCCACGATGCCTGCGGTCGCCATGGCTCCTATATATGATAATGTCGTTTATCATACAGAGGTTGACGCGACTCGGGCAGGCCAGCCATAGAACAAAAGAGGCACATCGGCTCGCACAACACGGAGGCTTGCTATGGCCAAGCGCCATGTCCGTCTGCTCAATCCTCCGCGGGCCAAGCTGACGGTCGATCAGATGAAACGAGGCATGGCGCGCATCCAAAGGCGGATCGACGATCTGGAGGCATTCGACCCTTTTCGAGTGACCAAACGCCACGCACCTGAGGTCACCGCGCTGGAGACGGCTATTGAAGAAACGCTTGCGGCTGTGTTTGGGTTGGGGACGGCTGAGTACCAACGCTATAGCGACGCCGGACGCCTGGACGACGGGTTGTTGATTGGCGGGGGCCAGAATCAGCGAGCCGCCCTTTCTAAGCTCTTGGAGGACGGCAAGCAGCGATCTCTTCAGCTGCTTCTCCAGGCCATTCGTGGCATGGCGGAAGAAATTGCCGACCAGAACGAGACGATGAGCTTGCCGGCTGTCGCCCGCGTGGCGCCACAGCCCGACCTGTCGAAGGTTTTTATCGTTCACGGCCACGACGGCGAAGCCAAGTCGACCGTGGCACGATTCGTCGAGAAACTTGGATTCCAAGCGGTCATACTGCATGAACGGCCCAACAAGGGGCGGACGATCATCAGTAAGTTTCGCGAGGAAGCGGCTGGCGTCGGCTTCGCCATCGTTCTCATGACGCCCGACGATATCGGGGGGTCGGCCGGGTCAAGCCCCGACAAGCTGCGACCCCGCGCGCGTCAGAACGTGGTTTTCGAGCTCGGAAGCTTCCTTTTGGCGATCGGCCCGGAGCGTGTTGCGGCCCTCGTCAAGGGAGACATTGAGCGACCGTCCGATTATGACGGTGTTGTCTACATCTCTCTCGACAATAGTAACTGGCAGATGGAACTGGCCCGCGAGCTTAGGTCGGCTGGTTATGCTGTGGACTTGAACAAGGTGATCCGGTGAACGAGCTTGTCCCGCTCCCAGTCCTTCCAGCATTAGTCGCTGCCGCCGGCGAGCGCGCCGGTCTCCGCTTCCTCGAGTTTTTCACCGCGCAGATCCGCAACCCGCATACGCGCCGGGCCTACGGGCACGCTGTGGTGGCTTTCCTGGCATGGTGCGAGGGAGATGGTGTATCGTCGATTGCGGCCGTCCAGCCGCTTCACGTGGCTGTCTGGATTGAATTGCAGACGCGCGAGATGTCGGCGCCGAGCGTGAAGCAGAAACTCGCGGCGATCCGGCATCTGTTCGACTGGCTGGTCACAGGTCATGTGGTCGAGGTGAATCCGGCAGCGTCTGTCCGTGGGCCGTCACACGTCGTGCGCCAGGGCAAGACGCTGGTGTTGGAGGCCGCGGAGGCGCGCGTTCTGATCGACAGTATTGATGTGACGACGCTGGTCGGTCTGCGTGACCGGGCGTTGATTGCGCTGATGGTCTATTCCTTCGCGCGCGTCGGCGCCGCCCTCGGCATGAAGGCCGAGGACGTGTACACGCAGAATCGCCGCCTCTGGGTGCGCTTGCGCGAAAAAGGCGGCAAGGCGCACGTGATGCCCTGCCACCACAACCTTGAAACCTATCTTTTGGCGTACATTGAGGGTGCGGCGCTCGACAAAGACCCCAAAGGGCCGCTGTTTCGGACCATTGGCCGCACCAAGGGTCGGCCGCTAACCCGGACACCCCTGCCCCAGGCCAATGCCTACGCCATGATCGGCCGGCGCGCTGCCGCGGCGGGGATCGCGACCAGGCTCGGCAATCACAGCTTCCGCGCGACCGGCATCACAGCGTATCTCAAGAACGGTGGCACTTTGGAGAAGGCGGCACAGATGGCAAATCACGCCAGCACGCGCACAACGCAGCTCTATGACCGCCGGCGCGAGGAGATGAGCCTCGATGAGGTGGAGCGAATCAGGGTGTGATGAGCCAACTTGCTGCACTGATATGCAATTCAGCCGTTTCGGAATGAGTCGGACAGACGGAGGCCCCGAATGGAAGCGCCATGGCAAGCGAGCAAGACCCCAACCCAGCCACCCAGCCCTCCCACTCTGCCACCCATCGAGAAGGGTTGGCCGCCATTTCGGCCAGCTCCTCCACCGGAGCCGAGGCTCCCGCCCCCACCGCCGTCGCCTCCGCCGCCGCGAACGTCCCCACAACGCTGAACGCTGATCCTGAAACGATAGAGTTCGAGCTAGCCGTAGAGGTCCTCTATCACAAATCGCGCGGAGCGTGGTTCGAGGGTCTCCACCGGTGGGCGATGTTTGGTGTAATTGTTTTTGGCTCCGCCGCGGTGGCACAGGTCGTTAATGTGAAACTGTGCGGGATGCTTGCAGTGCTCTCCGCAACAATTGATCTCGCGTTCAATGTTCCGGAGCGGGCGAGGCAAAACCTCGATATCGCGGCGAAATACTTGCGAATCACCGAAGACGCAGCCGCCAAAGAGTTTGCCGTTGATGCCTGTCTGGATGCCAGAAAAGCGATGCTTCGACTTAGTATCGACGAGCCACCTGTATATCAGGCCGCAAAAGGTGTCGCGTTCAATCAAGCTATCATCGCCCTGAGGCGCGACAAAGGGCACCGCGCCACCATCCAATGGTGGAAGCGGTTGCTGAGACATGTGTGGCGTTTCGACGACGTTGAAGGGTGACGGGGGCGAACAACCCCGGCGCATGCCATCTGCATGAGTGCTGGCCGGTGCCGGTTTCCGGATTATAGAAGGTGCCAAATGATCGCAGTCCAATACACTGGGTTGCGTCGATCTCGACATCGGTAAGGTCAGGCTCGTAGCCGACATCGATGACATGACGGATGACGCTGACCGGAATGTTCTCATTCAGGACCAGTGTCTCACGGACACGTCGTTGAGCCAGTGTCGTGTTGCCGCAAATCGCGAGAAAAGTGCTCGTTCGCGAGCTTGGTGCCGTATGAAGTGAGAAAGTCGCTAAGCGGTTTTCTCGCTATTGCGAATACATGAGAATTCAGGCGCGACCTCGGTGCCCGCTTGTCGCGCTGCTTTTTGGATGGAGAAAAGCGCCGGTAGGAGCTGTACTGCTGCTTAGAGTGAGAAATTCGAGCCCAAGATTTTCTCAATCATGCGGCAGAAAACGAGAAGTTCTGCCAGAATTTCCACGTCGACACAGATAGTTACCACGCCGGAATCGCTCCGTTAACCCGTCAATCTGCTGCATTAGCCAAATGACGTGTTCTCCCGCCGCTTCCGAGGCGCGGACTTTTTGTCACCAGCGGGCATGCTCTCCATCACCGTAAAGATGCTTTACGCCTTCGCCGCATGTTCACGAATTTCTGTGAGATATGCAGCAAGCTTGTCGTCGAAGAGAAACGTCGCGTCACTGGTGCCGAGCACGAACGAACGGACCGTCTCATCAGAGACGATTTTTCGGACGCTTGCCTCATTCAGAAACCGCCGCACAGCCTGAAACACCGCGTAGCGCCGGTCGTAAAGGTCGTGCTGTAACTTCCTCGCGCGATATACATTTGTTGCAATGCTACCCATGCGCCAACACCAGCAATCACTGGCACCGCGAGTGCTTGCAGCACTTGTACCCACAACGACAGCGACGAAGCTGACACAGGTTGTCCCTACGCTCTTCGGCAGACGATTGTTGTTACCGGCTCCGCTCTTGGTGCCCGGAGACAAACAATCCAGCCTATCACGGGGATCCCAATCACACACCAGCAAAGGAACGTAGCCAACGAACAGCATCGGGCAAATGGTCTAACCCACTTTTCACCAGATCAGTTGTAGCAGCTCTTAGGCTGGCTTCGGAAAGATTTGCGACAGCCTTCCGAAGCCTTGACTTCTCATCGATTGGAATCGTCGACGCCTCGATCTTCGAATCGATCAAATTCCTAATGGTGTCTCCATCAAGCCTAACCGTAATGATGCCAAGGATCGCCGATAGTCCCCCGTCGCCCTCAAGGAAGTCGAGGCCGGTAGCTGTGATCGTTGATTCTCCGAAAGAGAGGTGACCATCCACGCCAATCGTTACGCCACTCTGGCAGAGGCCATGTTCTTCGAGATACCGGAGATTTGCAGCAGCCTGTTCTCCACTAAGGTCAAGGTCGTGCACCGGTATTGCGCCGCGCGGATAGTGCGCTCTTAGGAGCTCGAGGATTTGTCGTTGCAGTGCCCGGTCAAGCCTGGTCGTCCGCGCTGGATCTACCCGTTGTTCTTGATAACATATTCTATCAATATTAGTTTGCCAACATGCCCATCGCAATTCTGCAAATTGCCGATGTTCCTTGGATGTCACCACCGAGAACCTAGGGGAGGACGCCACTATCAATACCGTCACCGGAGAGGTGGTTGTTGGTCAACGGTGCTGCCTAGCCAGCCAAATGTCGATCAAACAATCCGGCCGATGATTGCCGAAAGTGACATCCCATCATCGTTATCAAATTTGCTCCTGAACGACTCGCCACCGGCTGAGCAGATGATCGATTGTCGAACACGATTTGTATCACGGTGCAGCTTCGCGCAGCGGTTAGGGTGCTGAAATGCCCTATCGGGCACGACGGACCTTAGTGACAATCGCTGTTCTTCTGGTCTTTGGCTGGTGCATCGCGGCCTCAGATTCTTTTCAGGGTTGCCTGCAAAAGGCACAACATCAACGAGCCGAAGATCACACAAAAAAACAAGGCATACCCTTCAAAATCCTGGCGTTCCCGGACCAAATGCGCGCCTGCACCGGCACCTTCATCAGCGAGAACGACAATGCAATTGTAGCCGCTTTCACTTTCGTGCTTGCCCTCGCGACGATCTATCTTTGGTCCGCTACCAAAGGCGCTGTCACCACCGCTGACGACAATGCGCGACGTGAACTGCGGGCTTATCTGGCGGCTGTTCCTACTAGGATAATTAGAGTGCCAAATGGAACCGTCGCAATCGAGGTTGTGGCTCAGAACTTTGGTCGCACTCCAGCACGCGCTATGCAGATTAATGGTGGTCGAGAGATCTTGCCCTTCGATAAAAATATCGCCGAGCAGGCCTTTCAATATTCGAGAATGGCTGAATCGATGGGGAGAGATCTTTATCCGGGAGACAAGCAAGCGACGCGACTTCCCGCATTCACGGCACAACAATTGGATTCGATGAGAAAGCAAGAAAACGAAGCACGCATTCACGTCGCCGGCATTGTTACCTACGAAGACATCTTTGGTAAGACTTGCGAGACGACCTTTTACTGTTTGATCCACCCAATGGATTTCCTGCAACTGGTTGACCACCCTGAGTTGGGTGATCAAATCCACTTCGTGTACGGTCCCGCCCGCTTCAATCGCGGAACCTAGTAAATCGCGATCAGCGTGCGCGGGTCGGGCAGAGCCCGCTGGCGCCTGGCCAACAACAAGCGCCAGCGTTCGCGATCACGCCGTCACGTTGGTTCGCGAGAGGTACCCGGACTTCGGCCCGATGCTCGCCGCCGAGATGTCCGCCGAGCGCGATGGTGTACGGGTTTCGCGCGAGACGCTGCGCGGCTGGATGGCCGAGGCCGGGACGGCTATTTGCCCGGACGAATGCCCCCTATGCCGATCGAAGCCGCGGCATCATCGGCAACAACGGGTCCGGACAGTACGCGACATCGGCGCGGCCGGCATCACGTTACAGAATGCCCAGGGTCGCGAGGGCTTGGTGAAATGGGACACGTGCGCGACGCGTCGAGCGGACGCATCCTGCTCAGCTACGGCGACGTGTTGACGATCGACGCCGCGCAGGGGCTGACCAGCACCGAGCCCATTCAGGCGATGCCGGGCGGCACGCAGGCGGTCACCCGGTACAAGACTTTCATCGCGGCGAGCCGCCATCGGGTCGCCAGCTACATTGTCACCTCGGATGGCGCGGAGCGGCGGGAGATCGCATCACGCCGGCCGCTCGGCGATCCGCGGCCGATCCGCGAAAGCCAATGTGCGGGCCAACATGGCGCGCAATCTG
>Ga0123355_10015800_pt1 | contig 11876 bp, 13 predicted proteins | sample TergutEmb28metaG_3_FD_89872 | JGI IMG/M metagenome (GOLD analysis project Ga0123355, IMG submission 89872) | Embiratermes neotenicus P1 segment gut microbial communities from Petit-Saut dam, French Guiana - Emb289 P1 | ecosystem: Host-associated > Arthropoda: Insects > Digestive system > Gut ... | reverse complement strand
GACTGTATACACACGCTAACATGGTCTGCAACCAGCGCGACAAGAGCCTTTTCGCTAATGCCGTGGATAGTGCAGGCCGCCTTGCCATGTCTGGCGTAGGTGCTGCATATGTAGGATACATATTGGCTACCGTCTTTGCGCACACGCTGTTCCGTCTGGCTGCGCAGTTTTGCGTCACAATTTGTGCAGTACAATAGCCCTGCGAATGAATTGCCGCTTGTGCTTCTGCTGGGTTTGTACCTTTTTTTTGTAAGGGAATTTACTGCTTCCCAAAGTGACGGGTCAATAATTGGCTCGTGGGTGGCGGTGGCCCGTATCCAGTCACTCTCTTCTTTTCGGATTTGCTTTTGGTTTTTGTAGGAGAGCGACCCCGTTTTGCCGGAAATTGTGTTGCCTATGTACGCTTCGTTTTTTAGCATGTCGCGGATGGTGTTCTCGCTCCATCTAAATGGGGGAGGCGTAGCCGCTTTTTTTGATTTACCCCGGGGCGGGGTTATCATATCGCTATTCAATTTTGCGGCAATCGCCCTGTGGCCTGCGCCCGCCGCCCGCATGTCAAATATTTTGCGCACAATGGGCGCGGTGTTTTGGTCAATGATAAGCTTGTGGCGGTTTGCCGGGTCTTTCATGTAGCCATATGGGGCGTACGCGCCAACAAACTTGCCGCTTTGGGCAGACGCTCGCTTGCCCATTCGCACTTTTACACTGGTGGTTTTGCTGTGCTGTTCGTTAAACCAGTTGCGGAACACCATCATTTCGTCAAGCTGCTCGTTTAGCGAAATTAGCTCGCACCCATATTGTGGCAGGAAAACTTCTGCAAGGTTGCCAACTTCCAAGTAGTTGCGGCCAAGCCGCGACAGGTCTTTTATCAAAATCGTGTTGATGAAGCCACTTTTGACATCCGCAATCATGCGCTGGAATGCTGGGCGGTTTTGGTTTGTGCCGCTGAAGCCGTCGTCTTGATAAATTTCTTTAAGTTCCCAGCCGTTTTCTTTTACATGTCTAGCAAGCATCAGCTTTTGATTTTCGATAGAAATTGACTCGCCACTGCGCGAGTCTTCTTTGCTTAGGCGCACGTAAATGCCTACTTTTTTAGTCATCATCGTCGCCATCCCTCAACAATTTTCCTATAATTAAGTCTTCTACCGCTTTTGCAAGTTCGATTTCACCCTTGTAAACGGCAGTGACCCGGTATAGGGTTTTGTCTATTTTGGCCTCATGATATTCCGTCTTGTCCGCATAATTCATCAAGTTTCACCCCTTTTGTCTGTAATTATATTAATTTGACATGTCTGTAATGCATACAGCGTTTGTCCTTATTTTCGACAAAAAATTTGGGGGAAAACAAAAACCAACCGGTACGAAAATCGTACCAGTTGGTTGCTTTTTTTGCTTATGCTGGTAAAGCCTGTTTTTTTTAATTCTGCAAGAATAGACGAAAAATTTATACCAATAACATCGGGAGCGTTTACCCATAAACTAGCGGTGGGTCAAACTTAAATGTATCACGTTCTTTTTCAGTGAGTTCTATAGACGTTACACCTTTTTTAGAAGCATACCTGCTCATAGCACGATAATCATATTCCATTATAACTGGTCGGCTTGGCGGTGCAAGGTAGCCACCAGCTTTTTCTGCCGCTGCTTCAAGTTCATCCCAACCCTTACGTTCAGCATCAGACCACATTCAAATCACCTTTCATTGTATACTTGTTAATAATTTTACTTGTATTATCTTCTTGTACTTCCATTCTATACTCATGTACTGGTGAATACAGCCTATTTGCACCAAGCATATCACTATAATGCTTCACAAGCTCCATGTTCTTTGCATCGAAGAAAATATAGCCGCCAAATCCTAATGCGACAGATAACCTCATGGCGATAGCAAATAAATGCCCACCAACACCTTCATATTTCTTATCTTCCCCTCGATTCTGTGGCGCACTTTCCAACAAGTGAATGTATACTGCGCCACGGAAAACTTCCGTTGCAATAAGTCCTTGTATCGTGTCGTCATCTTTTATAAGTAACTTGTAAATATTAAGTTTATCAAGTGAATCTGCACTCCAGTCAAATGCCCACCCCTTGTTGGAGAGTTCAGCAATGTCGTTTTTAGTGGCAATGGAAAATATCGTTGATAAAATTTCACCCGTTTCCGCATCCACCAGACATGGTGTAAGTTTATCAATGAGGGTATCAATTTGCATATTATGCTCAACTCCTTTGCATAAGTTCTGGGACTATAAAATATGCACTTTCAAGCGCGAGGCTGACTTTCAAGAATATTATCATATGCAAAAAGGAAATTCAACGACGTTATTAAGGGCATTTTCATATTAAGACGATAAAACCAAAAATCAACTGGTACGAAAATCGTACCAGTTGATTTTTGGTTTTGACTTTGCTTTATCTTGACGGCACTCGTATGCCGCTTCTTACGCGTGTTGGAGTGTTTCTGTTTGTGTTGCTTCCGCTGTCGCCAAGGCCAAGTTTGCCTGCGGTATTATTGCCCCACAAGTACAGATTACCATTTGCTGTAATTACCGCACTGTGATCATTTCCTAATTCGACGGAAACTACATTTGAGATGCCTTGTACCCTTGTTGGTGTTGTTAGATAGATATTGGAGTCGGATTGGCCATGGCCTAGCTTGCCGGAGTCGTTGCGCCCCAATGTGTATAGATGGCCGCTTGCTGTTACTGCGGCACTATATCTATCACCTGCGCTTATTGCCATCACGTTAGAGATGCTTGGTATTCTTTGCGGGTAGCGTCTAAATACATTGTGTCCGGTATCGCCAAACCCGAGTTGACCATGCGAATTGCTACCCCATGAGTAAAGATTGCCTTCGGCGGTTAAGGCTAAGCTGTGACCGTTCCCAATGCTAATGGCAACGACATTTGAAATGCCTTGTACCCTTCTTGGTGATGCGAGGGCTTCTGTATTAAACATACGGTGATAGTTACCGGTGTAGCCAAGACCAAGGTTGCCAGATGAATTCGACCCCCATGTATAAAGATTGCCGTTTGAAGTTATTATAGCGTAAACTCCACTTCCTCCGCCAAATGCCACAACATCTGTAATTCCGGGGACTCTGGTTGGTGTTGTAACTGCTGTTCTTGTATGCGGTGAAACACGACCAGTAGAACCCAAGTGCCGGACAAGGCTACCCCACATATATAAATAGCCATCTGATGTAACCGCGATACTGCGGCCATTATTTGGACTTGTACTTGTAGCTATGGCAATTACATTCGATATCCCCGGAATCCTAGTGGGTTCATGCCTTTGTGTACCGGAACCGCTATTACCTAAGCCTAATTCTCCATTACTGTTACTCCCCCAAGCGTACACAGCACCATTGGCTGTTAGAGCTAGGGAATGGCTTGAGGACATGCTCACTGCAACAACATTTGAAAGACGTTCTACCCTTGTCGGCTCTTGTTTGCGTACTGTATCTCCATGCCCCAATTGCCCAGAAAAGTTAGTCCCACCCCAAGTATACAAAAACCCATCCGCGGATATTGCGGCACTTGCCTGCGTCCCCAAACTCACCGTAGACGCCGGCACAAGCCCAAGATTCAATTGCCCAGCCCCTTGCCCAGTAGGCGGCACAACAAAATCATTAGACTGACCTTGATTATTCCGGTTATCCCCCGCACCACCGGAACCTGACGGCGGCGAAGCAGAGTTTCGCACAAACTCTACATGGTTGCTCCAAATCCAGTGTCCATTATCAAGCAACCACCAATAATTGCCTTCACGGTTCAATCTACCGCCGACGACTGTCACCCGTGTATCGTAAGGGAGGCGGTAAACATCTGGGTCTGACGCATGAGGCCCTGTTCTAATAAGCGCACCGTTTTGGGTAATTACCCGATAATTTGGGCCGGGCGGCAGGTCAAGTTGCGAACGAAATGCCCCCGCATTGTTTACACCTGCGCCAACAAAAGTCAATATAACGCCATTTCCCCTGTCAGCATTTGCTATCGCTCGCAAACTACCGGTAGATGTATTGACGATGAACTTTATAAGCATAGTCTTAGCCATGCTACCAAGCAAGTCAATATCACCCACATTAGTTAAGGCATTTCGCACAGCAATCGTTGTTGTAATTGGGTTGGAAAGAAAGCTATAAATACTATAGCTGGCATCAATCGTATCTGCTACTCTGGGGAACTGACTTGTTATTCTCGTTGACAAATAAATTTCCACAGTCAAGCCTGTCCTAACATACATTGTTACACCGCCGGAGCGGGACAAAGGTTGCCTTGGCGGGTTAGATGCAAAAACAGCACCGGCAGGAATTAGCTGCAAGACCAAGCATACAACTAGGGCAATACATACAATACGTTTCATTATGAACACTCCTCAAAATTATATTTGCTAAACTGTGTGACATTTCTACAATGTATTCAACAAATAATCCAACACACGCAACATGGTTACAATACCTTGTTCGCGCGTAAATTGGCCGTTTGGCTGAAACAAATTGCCGCCAACCCCGCCTATGATACCCACACCTTGAATTTGCCCAACATAGCTAATTGCCCAATACGAAATATCGCCATTATCCGAAAATGATGCAGTATTATTGGGCAATTGTCCCCCAAATGCAAATATTAATCGAGATAACATAACGGCAGACTGCTCGCGTGTAATTAAGCTGTTCGGCGCAAACACATTGTTGCCGACACCGGTTACAATTCCTAAGTACGCTGCTTTTTGGACATAGACATCACTTGTGTCAGAAAAAAACAAACGCCCTGCCACTTCGCCATACCACTCTTCATAAAAAGTTATTACAAGTGCGGCAAACTCTGCCCGGGTAATGGGCTGTGTATATTGCGACTGTAGTTTTTCCGGAACCAGTCCCAATAAAATCGCCCACTCAACATCATCCACCGCCCAAGTCGACGGCTGGTTGCTTGCAAACACCGGCGTAAACACAAACACCATGACCAACGCAAGCAAAATGCACGTAATTCTCATTTTCATTCTTTTACTACCTCCTATGCAGTAATTTGTGCCTAATTATACATACAAATATGCGTAAATGCAAATGGAAATAATCGTATTTTGTGCATTCCAATACGTGTATTCTTTCTGCAAACGGAGGTATGAATATGGCTGTATTGGACAGAATCAAGCAACTTAGAGACGAACGCGGCTGGAGCAACTATAGGTTGGCAAAGGAAGCAGGCATAGCCGAGGGTTCGCTAAACAACCTTTTTCGGCTCAACAACCAACCTACAATTCCCACGCTGGAGGCCATATGCGCCGGGCTAGGCATAAGTTTAAGCCACTTTTTTGCAGACGGCAGTGAAGCAATTACACTAAGTGCCGAACAAATGGAAATGCTAAATGTATGGAATACGCTTAACAAAGAACAAAAAGTCGCCTTGTTGGAGTTGCTGAAAAAAATGTGATATTACAGTTCGAGCCGTTACTCTCAGTAACGGCTTGAAAAAAACCAAAAATCAACCGGTACGAAAATCGTACCAGTTGATTTGCGTTTTTATTTGTGGAGAAATTAATTTCCAGACCAAAACCCACATTCTACTTGCTTTTTTGCGCAGGAAATGATAAAACTGTATTATGCAAAGCTTAAAAATAGGGAACGTTGCAATTCGCAATAATTTAATCATGGCCCCCATGGCCGGGGTAACGGACATTTTTTTCCGCGACATTGTGTGGCGGCACGGCGCAGGGCTTACGGTTTCGGAAATGGTGAGTGCCAAAAGCATAGTTTACGGCAACAAAAACACCATTCGGCTAATGGAAAACCGCGACTATATTCGCCCGTGGTCTATCCAGTTTTTTGGCCACGAGCCAGACGTTTTGGCCGGAGCCATACGCCGCTTAGACGATGACTTCCCGCAGGTCGAATACGACATTGTGGACATAAACATGGGTTGTCCAATGCCCAAAATCGTCAAAAATGGCGAGGGCGCGGCTCTTATGACCAACCCTGTTTTGGCCGGGCAGTTGATAGAAGCCGCCGTGCGGGCATCTTACAGGCCTGTTACGGTAAAAATCCGCAAGGGCTTTACAGCCTCCACTGTAAATGCGGTAGAAATGGCAAAAGTCGCGCAGGAAAGTGGCGCGTCGGCAATAGCGGTACATGGGCGCACCCGCGACCAATACTATGCCGGCGTTGCAGACTGGGACATAATAAGGGAAGTAAAACAGGCAGTAACAATTCCTGTAATTGGCAATGGCGACATTTTTACGCCGCAGGCCGCACAGGAATGTTTAAATAAAACAGCATGTGACGGGCTAATGATTGCCCGTGGCGCAATGGGCAACCCGTGGCTATTTTCACGGATTATTGGCCTCGTTGAAACCGGGGAGGTTCCCCCACCCCCAACAAACGAGCAAATAATAGCAACCGCAATTGACCATTTGCACGCTGTTGCGGCTTCGACCGCGCGTATAGAGGAAATGCGCAAGCATATTTCTTGGTACACAAAGGGAATGTACGGCTCTGCCGATATAAGAAGGCGCGTAAACAGGGCTAGTACCGCCCATGAAATGGAAAGCATAATAGGAGGAACTATCACATGAACAAGAAAACAATCAAATCCCTAGTAGCATTTACTGTACTGCTTGCCGTATTGGCAACAATGTTTATCGTACCGGCATTCGCCCAACCGGGCGATGCAAGCGATCCGCTTGTAACCCGTAACTACGTAGCAAGTCGTATCGCCACCGTTGTAGCAGAAATTAATACGCTACGTACAGAAGTAACATCTTTGCGCAACGCAGTTAACAGCATCACGGGCGGCACCGTAACAAACCAAAGCGGCGACGTTGCACTTACCGACCGCGACATACTGTTTGCAGATGTTATGATTTATTTCGAGGCAATGTACGGCGACATGCTTAGAGCCGCAGTTGCTTTTAGCGCAGAAACCGACCCAAACCCAGTCCAACCGGAAGTTGTACCTTTTGAGCCATTGTTTGTCACCGCCGGCAGCACCCTTACAGCAGAAGCCGGGGTAGAATTTATTTTGCGCAGCGGGCAGGCAACCGCTATTTCTGGGCCAGACGGCATGGTAAACGTAACCGTAGGCCAAGACATCACGCACGGCACGCAAATTCCAGCCAACAACTTGCTTCTTGTACCACGTAGCGACGGGCGCGGCTTCTTCGCAAACACCGACGTTTGGGTAATGATTAAAGGCAGGTATGAAGTTACCAACTAAATTTTATTAATATTAATGGCTGTAGCTCGCCCAGCGCGGGCTTACAGCCATTTTTAAACTTCTTATGTTTCAGAAGAAGTCTGATGCAAGCGGCATGAATTGAGGAGTTGTTGCAACATGAGCAAAATCAACGTACTACACATTATCCCCGACCAAAATAATGATGTTGCGCAGCAGCAACTCTTTACGCAACTGTTTACCCTGCACCAAAACATGAGTACGGACTTTGTTTTGCAGGCACTAATCCCCGCTGGTTCGCAACCGTTTAAAGACATACCCAGCACAACATATGCGGGACTGCCCGAGTTAAAACGAGCCATCAAACAGGCCGCGCCGGACATTGTGCACACCCATGCATCGCACGAGTTACGGTTGATGGCACATAAACTTGGCATTGGCAAAACAGTCCACACACAGCACTCGGCGGTATCTGTGGGCTTTTTTGCAAAATTGGGAAGCGCGAACATAAGCAACGCGCTAATTGCCAGCACAAGGGAAGCGCGGGAATCGCTTTTGCAAATGGGTACGCCACTGCAAAAAATCCGCATGGTTTACAACGGCGTAGCAGCGGTGGAAAAACAAGACGGCGACGCATTCCGCAAGCGGTACGACATCCCAAGCGACGCGTTTGTAGTCACATGCTTTGCAAGTTCAAAAAACAGCGACATTCTTTTTGATACCGCCAAAGAGTTACCATACAATGTAATAATGCTGATTGCCGACACCAACCAACCAACCCTACAAAACGTGCGCATTTTTGACAATGCTGAAAACATCAGCGAACTCATAAATAATACAAACGTGCAAATTTATTTGCTTTCCGATGACGCGCACGCAAAGCTTTTTGCAGGCATGAGCGCGGGTAAACCAACAATTACAACAAAGGATTTTGACCCATATATAATCGAAGACAACACCAACGGGCTTGTAATCCCAAGTATTGGCGCAGAGGAACTGGACGACGCTATTACCCGGCTAAAAGAAGACCCGCCGCTGTATGAAAAATTATCCGCAGGGGCTGCCCGGTGCTACAAAGAGCGATTTAGCGCGCAGCGCATGACACGTGACATAGAAAAAATCTATCGAAGTTTATTGAAATGAGGCGTTGCCATGAGTAACATCATCCTATCTGCAACAGGCATAAAGCGCGGGTTTCCAATGGGCGGGGATACTTTTTGGGCATTAAAAGGCATTGACTTAACCGTTGCGGAAAATAAGCTGACCATTCTCAAAGGCCGTTCCGGCAGCGGCAAAACCACACTAATGAACATCCTAGGCGCGTTGGATTACCCAACAAGCGGGGATGTTATTTTTGACGGCAATTCCCTTACAAAAATGAGCGAACGCAAACGCGACCAAGTGCGTAAAACCGACATGGGCTTCATTTTTCAGTCCGTTGCACTGGTTTCTATGATGACGGCATATGAGAACGTGGAATTTATACTGCGTATCAACGGCTACCCGGCAAAAGAACGCCGCCAACGGGCAGAAAGCTGTCTTGAACGCGTGGGCCTTGGCGCACGCATGACCCACCTCCCGCCAGAACTTTCCGGCGGCGAGCAGCAGCGCGTTGCAATTGCCCGCGCCATCGCCCATAAGCCAAAAGTTATTTTCGCGGACGAACCCACAGCCGAGCTTGACACAAACACCGGCCTTCAAGTGGTAAAAATTTTTAAAGATTTGATAGAATTCGAAGGCGCGACAATTGTTATGACAACCCACGACCCGGGGCTTATGGAAGTTGCGGACAAAGTATACGAAATTGCAGACGGGGAGGTTATAAGCCAATGACCGACGTTAACGAAATCGACAAATATGTAATAATAGCCGAAAACTTGGTAAAAATCTACAAGACAAAGGACAGCGAGGTTATGGCTTTGCAAGGGCTTGACTTGCTGATAGAGCGCGGCGAAGTTATGGCAATAATAGGCAACAGTGGCAGCGGTAAATCCACGCTGCTAAATATGATTGGCGGGCTGGACAAACCATCTGCCGGTAAGCTAACCGTGGACGGGCGCGACCTTTTCAAGATGAAGGAGAGGGACTTAGTAGACTACAAGACAACAACCGTGGGCTTCGTGTGGCAAAACAACGCCCGCAACCTTATCCCATACCTAACCGCCGTGGAAAATGTAATGATGCCGATGCAGTTTAACAATGTAAAACCCATAAAGAACAAACGCCAACGCGCGTTCGAGCTTTTGGAGCTGACCGGGATAGGCAAACGTGCAAAGCATAAACTAAGCCAGCTTTCCGGCGGCGAACAGCAACGCGTTGCAATTGCGCTTTCCCTTGCAAACTACCCGTCGGTGCTTCTTGCAGACGAACCTACGGGCAGCGTAGACACCCGCACGTCCGACATTATTTTAGACATGTTCCGCACCGTTAACCGCGAACTTGGCACCACAATTGTAATTGTTACCCACGACCGGGAAATTTCTAAAAAAGTAGAGCGCGTGGTTGCCATCCGCGACGGCAAAACATCCAGCGAATTTATAATGAGTTATTCCGACAAACTTGCCGGAATTGAAGGGTTTACTGCCGATACATCGGTAGAACTCGCGGTGCTAGACCGTGCAGGCCGTGTACAAATACCGCGCGAATTTTTGGACAAAATGCAGCTTGACGGCAACCGCTTGCAAATTCATATGGACGAAAATAACAGAGTAATACTTAGCGCACCGGAGGTCTAGCCCCTCCTGTCATTGCGGCCTAGTCTTGTCATTCCGGGCTTGACCCGGAATCTAACACAATGGGAGGAACATGTTAAATGGTATCCATAGAGTACAAAGACGTTGAAAACAAACTGCTGATTTTATATTTAATTAACCGCATGGAACTGTCCATGTCACGTGCACAAATTACAGAATTTGTAATGAGCAAAGACTTTATGAACTACTTCGTGCTGGAAGAAACTTTGGCCGACATGGCCGACCAAGGCCTTCTTGAAGCCGTAAGTGAAAATGCCCAAGACGCAAATACCACCCGCTACACCGTCACAAACAACGGCTTAATCAGCTTAGAATATTTCGAAAACCACATTCCGCGCCCCATGCGCATTCTCATAAACCAATATGTAGAAGAAAACCGCGGCAAAGTTAAACGCGACTACGAGGTTACCGCCACGTATTTCCCCGTTGCGGAAACGGACGACTTCCAAGTAAAATGCGGCGTTTACGAAGACCGCCGCGTGTTGCTGGAACTTGCAATTTCTGTTGACACGCGCGAACAGGCAAAGCAAATACAGGCAAACTGGCGTAATAATGCCAGTTTGTTGTATCAGCGGGTTATTGATGCGCTTACTACTAAGTTGTAAAAATTTGAGCCGAAACAAGAAGGGGCAACCATAAATGAAAAAACAAAACATAGCCGTATTCGCGTCTGGCGGCGGTTCAAATTTACAGGCAATAATCGATGGCTGCGCGGTAGGCAAAATAAATGCACAGGTTTGTGCAGTAATAAGCAACAACAGCAAGTCAATGGCTTTGCAACGGGCGCGGGACGCGGGTATTCCCGCGTTTCATTTTAGTGCAAAAATAATCCCAGACCCAGCCGGGCTTGCGAAAACCATTCTCCAAACCCTGCTAGACCACAAAACAGACATCATTTTCTTGGCAGGGTATATGAAAAGAATTGACCCAAGTATTTTGCGCCAATACGAGAACCGCATTTACAATATCCACCCTGCCCTACTGCCAAAGTACGGCGGGCGTGGCATGTTTGGTTTGCATGTTCACCAAGCCGTAATTGACGCGGGCGAAACCCAAACGGGAATAACCATACACAAAGTAGACCCGGAATATGACACCGGCGCAATTGTTGCCCAGTGCATGGTTCCGGTAGAAAAAAGCGACACGGCGGAAACACTGGCAGCCCGCGTGCTTGCACGAGAGCATATATTTTTGGTAGAAACGCTTGGAGAGTTGCTATGCTAAAGGGCTTGGTTGGCGTATGTATTATTCTGCTTCTCTTCATTATGCCTGCGCCTGTTTATGCTACGCATGGATTTGGTTCATGGGAGCTCACAGTCAAGATAGATGGCGAAATTTTCACAGCGTGGGGCTATGCGGGCGATTGGGAGCTGTTTTCGTTCCGCTTAAAAGACATTGCCTACATGTTAAACGGCACCACAGCGCAGTTTAGCATACGCGAACCTATTGATGACAGGTGGGATTTTTGGATTGTACGCAATACGCCACACACACCAACCGGCACAGAGCTGTCGCCTATTCCGGAAAGACATGCGATATTTGGCTCGTACGGTTTTGTAGGTGGTTATGGTTTAGGGCCGGACCTTGAGCAAACAATAATTCTTGGCATAGATGGGGACGACTACCCCGCTTTAACCGTCGCCATTAGTGTCATTAAAGATGAAGACGACCTTCATTTTTCATTTTTTGACTTGGCAAATGTGCTTGGCTACACTGTGCGTGCGTGGGGCGAAGAAGAAGCGGATGTTGTAATTTCTACCGACCCAAACTTGGTGGCGTACATTCCATATAAGTCCGTGGAATTTGTTACGCTGTTAACGCAAATAGGTGGCCGTTGGGTAGACCAAGTTCACCTTTACGCAGAAATAATTGACGAGTCCGTTGTTTGGCCAGTGGAATTTGTGCTTGACCAAATAGGCTTTCGTGAATTTAGCTGGACACCCATCGCGCCCTTTGT
>Ga0123355_10015798_pt1 | contig 11877 bp, 8 predicted proteins | sample TergutEmb28metaG_3_FD_89872 | JGI IMG/M metagenome (GOLD analysis project Ga0123355, IMG submission 89872) | Embiratermes neotenicus P1 segment gut microbial communities from Petit-Saut dam, French Guiana - Emb289 P1 | ecosystem: Host-associated > Arthropoda: Insects > Digestive system > Gut ... | reverse complement strand
TTTTTTTTTTTTTTTTTTTTTTTTTGTTGATGTGGGGGTGGAGTGTGTGGGTGTTCGGCGCCTGGTATTGGTTGAATGTTCTCATTCTAGAGGAAAACACTGCCTTCACTATTCCAGGTGACTTAATTGGGTCCACGTGGACGCTCTGTAACCACATTTCTTCCTTCACGTTTAACAACCACGTGAGCCTAATTCACTGAACATGAAAGATGGTCAGAAAGTTCCTCTCAAATGCCAGAACATTTACCCACTAAAACGACCACAACCCCAAAGAACATTCCATACTTAGTTCATTTTTCACAGAAAGCCCTTTTTAGGTGCGTTCGCCAAATTGCGAAAAGCAGCTACCAGCTGCGTCGTGTCTATGTCTATCTGTCCGATCACATGGAACAACTCGGCTCCCACCGGACGGATTTTCATCAAATTTGACATCTGAGTATTTTTCCAACATCTGTCGAGTTATCTGTCCTGTTTCATTAAAATCTGATAAGAAAAACGGGTATTTTACACGAAGACTTATCTTCTTAGAATGTTAAATGTTTCAGACAGCAGTTGCAGAGGAAATCAAAACACATTTTGTGTTCAATAACTTTTTTTCCCGAAAATTGTGCCGTTTATGAAATAATGTGGAAAAATAATGTACAGCCGGACAGGCTACAGATGACAATACAACACGGCGCATGCGCACTGTATGTTGGATAACTTAGGCTACAGACACACACTCAGAATATGTAATACTTAATGCTTTTCCCGCCGACAATGGTTACGCGAACGAGCCTGAATGTTATGTATATACTACGTTACCCGATTGTCAATACCTGCCAAAGCTGATCTCCAACTTCGTTCAGTGAAATGATCTGACTCACAGAATACGTATTGTTCTCCAGCAGTAGTTCCACGCACAGGATTTCCAGAAATTCTTCAGTTACAACAAAATCTCAGTGACAAAAGAGATGAACACTGCAAGGTTAGCAAAACCTTTAACATCCGCGCTTAATCCAATGCAATCTACTAGTAACATTTTATTACTTGACCTTCAGTGATCGCTTACAATGTCGTTTCTACGTTCAGCCACCGTTTCTACTCAGATTGCTGTTTTTTTTAATTCTAGTACTTTCTCCTTACACACTATTTCAGCCGTTTCAATTAAACACGCTCAAATAAACTGTCATACTGTTAAAATTCTGTACATCGTTGCAATTAAACTGGCCAATATAAAACCTCCTTCCACTGTTCATTCATTTGACTGATTAATTTCATATCCAGGAATTCTTTCAGTAAACCTGTCACACTTTCCTTTGCGATGTTTCATAATGACGCTTAACGCTGAAGTCTACTCTTTGCTACCACTGACCGTCTTCTCACACATTGGACACATGATAATGATTTTTATTTCTGAACACAAATGTTTCTCGTCCCATTTTAGGTGACATGTGCGACCCCCCTCACCTTCCACTGCGTCACAGCTACAGCACGGGGTTAAGATGACCGACACTTGCAACACTGTATATTATCCCTTTGGCGCCCACCGTGTTACTGCATGTACAACCAAATTTAACATCCAAAAATTCTACATTTCTGCCTGTAGAGTGCACTTCTGCATTTTGTACGGATGTCAGTGCAAGCACAAATCATTGCGTCATACATTCACTTCCTGTCGCTTAGACGCAGTGTTTACTAAGCAGTACGACCAGATCTTTAAGTATAATTCGGACTGATTATCATATTTAAAGGGTTAAGTTTATTCGTCAGAATGTACCTTCCAGATTATGCCTCCTTTTAAATAAATGCTACTTACTGGTCAACAAACTCGTGTATGTCATATCCGGGTATCTAAGATTTACTGTTCTCTTTCACAGCCCTGTCACACTGTATGAGTCAAAGGTACGACAATTCGTGCCAGCTGCCCAATACACAGTAACTACTACGAATACAAACTTATGACGGCACACAAGCTCATTTCACCATAAACCACAACAGCACAGAATTTTTACCATTCAAATCCACCTAACAGCACAAATCACAGAACGTGATTAAGAAATCACCTTATTAGTAATTACATATATTTAGAGCGTACTAGATATCTGAAGAGAATATAATGGTTTTACTACATGGACTTCAAAAGGAGAACGAGGCTTTAGCATTTATCACACATAAAATTTGGGGGAAATATACACGTTTACACGTAACATTATGCTAGGAAAGTTCCAAATGTTATTTCGTGAGAGAGAGAGAGAGAGAGAGAGAGGGGGGGGAGGAAGAGAGACAGAAAGCACATGTGAACGCGCGCGCACAAGTACAAACACTCACCGACTTCGGCAATTTCAGGTTCCGCCATTTCAGACTTATGGAAATTTTAAAAAAAAGCATAGATTTTAAAAAACGAAGTCTTTTAAACGCGCGACAAATTTTCATTGATGGAATTAAAAGCGTAGTGACATAAAGGTGGTGGGAAAACACTGCTAGGGTGATGACGCAGGAAGTGGGACGGTCATGTGGCGGCCGATCATGGTCCATTGTATTGAGTCTGGATTTCAAGCGGACCGCTTTGTACATACACATATACGTTTGGCATACGTATGTATACTTTAAATGTTAGTTGTGCTGACGGAAACATATTGTAATAAAGTAAATATGTATACTCAGTTCCACGTTGCACAAAACTAGACTTGCGCCGGAATTGCCTGACGCAACTACTGCCTAAGTCGGGGAGTGTCTGCTGAAAATTGTGCGCGCGCGCCAAAGTGTGTCACTACAAATATCATTGCTATATCCTATGATGAGCAGAGATAAAACACAACTTTACGGGTAATGTTAAAATATAAAGCCATTCATTACACCATTACAAACAAACGCCATGCAACAACACACAGCCATCAATGTTAATGTTCCAAACATTTGGAAACTATGGGTTGCAAGCAAACTTTCCTCTTCAATGTTAGAGACCAAAATGGGAAATGAGAAATGACAGTCTGGCGATTAAACACAGGGCAATTTCTCTTCACCCGGAACTCGAAAATAGTCCGAATTTTAACCAAAAATAATGTTTCCCTATACTAACACATAACAACGTGAAAACTGAACAGTTATTGAACACATGGGGCCATTTTACGAACAAGACAGTCATTACTACTAGTTAAATAGCTAAAACATCAGTAATTTTTGTGAAGAGGCAGGATAGGCAATGACACTTTTTTTAATAAATTCTGCAAAATTAACGAAACTGACGGCTATGTTTGCAAAAATTAGAACCTTTTAAAAGTATCTAACTTCAAGATGCGAGGTCTTCCTTGAGAAGTTAATCAGCCGGCCAAGAAATTGTCTGCCTCTAAGTTTCAGCTCACAGTTCACAGAAACAATTACGCTATTCACATAGTGCCGGTCCAACCCCGCCCCCACATTTAGGCCTGCATTTAGTATCTGAGTATCGCTTTGGATATTACCCATCCATTCTGCCATGCAGTATTTTACTTTGACGTTTCCTGTCCATATTTGTATATAAACTTCCCACTCGTCTCATCCTCCGTGATGGAACTTCCCAAACATTATTAGATTTACAGCATACGTTATGAAGTTCTCATTACGATATTTCCTTTGTCCTCCTCCTTCTGTCTCTCCGAATGACGATAAAAAACATTTTACTCCGCACGCCATTCTCAAAACATTTTCAATCTGTAGCTTTTTCTCAAAATGAAAGACTTGATTTCACATTAATACAACATAATCTATTTTCTAATGACAAACAAACAGGCAATTTGGAATGGGCCTCGCTCATCCAAAACTACAAGGGCTTTTATCTCACCACTTGGTCCCGTTCCTGCTGTGGACACACTCCTTGGCCAATACGCTATAAAGAAGAGAGAAGGATCTGAAGAAACTTTAAGACAGATCGTAAACTATATTCTTCAACACTACTTCCACATGCCTGTGGGTTGAGGACGGTGGAGAAGGAAGTGAAATACAAAATTCAACAATTGAAAATCCAAAACAAGAACAGCAGCTGTAGTATCCAATTTTCAGGTACAAAGTAACAAAAAGCTTTGTTCTTCACACTTTAAGCATCTTCCCTCCATCTTGGTTACTCAGATATAGTGTATATACCCATACAGTTAGTAGAAGTCTTTCCGATGACAGCACGTAATTCAACATAACCACACAATTGTAACAATGCGTCGGATGCTTAGGTTAGAATAGTTAAGAACAACTGCCAACAGAAAATTATTTATCTAAGCCTCCCACAAGCACAGTACCATCTACCATACACAGAATTCAGATATAATTTCAGAAAAAAAGTACCATACATTAATTTCGGACCTTCAGCAATGCACACATTGTCAACTGCTTTGTAACAGCTACCTTGCAGAACATTTAGCAACAGCTGAATGATATATTACGAACTGTACTACACACATTATCAATACCTCAGTGTACCTCTGCTGGGGAAATGCACATTCTTACATTTTTAAAAGACGCTGAGAAGTAGATTTTCCCACATCAGTACGCACTGACGAATTTACTTTACCTTGGAGTGGGAAGTTATGTCCAATCCTTGATATGGAAAAAGAACACAGAAGGAAGAGAAAGAAAGAGAGAGAATCAAGAAGGAGGAGGAGATTTATAATCGCATTCTTTGCAACGGTGTGTAACACGCTCGCTTTGATGTTCATTTTGTTCTGGTAAAACCAAATCCTGTACACAATATGTCTACGAAACAGGCTTACATTTATCAGGCAATCCAAGGAATGGGATACTGTGTACCGCAAAATATATTCAGATTATATATTCAAGCATTACAGGCTAACAATGCAATTTGTGATCAGCTGTCACCATATTCCGAAGGGCCGAGTATTGATCGTCGATGGGGAATTTTGTGTTGAACCTGCAGAAATGCCCTTTGATTGAAGACCTTTCTGGCCTAAGATTATGTAAATTTATCTTTCACACTTCTGGTTTACATCGCAGACCATTTCATTTCTTCACGCGCTCTTGGACTGTTCGGTGTCACCTAAACATAGATTCTCTCACCAAATCTCGAATACTGCATGTGCAATGAGTCATCACATGAAGCGGACTGAAGCCAAGTGCTAGACGTTGCGACACTTCCTGTCACACACCTACAAAGAGTCTATTTACTTCATGGCTTTCGGAAGTGCCACAGGGTGTAGTAACAAGACTCCCACGTTGTTCTTTACAGTTCATTAAACTTAACCGCGGCGTGCTTCCAGAACTGTATTAATGGTTTATGCAATACCCTAATTCAAAACAATTTATTTATGGGCTTATATAAGGTGAAATTTATTACGTGTCAATATGTCAAAAACTGGAATTGCCCGAGAACTTTGGAAGTCTCAGATACTGGATTTCAAGACATCTATGCGAACGCGTTAGGCGTTCATACTTCATCACACACGGACATATGCATGACCTTCAACAAATGTGCAAGAATTCTAACACAAAATTTGTATCAAAATCAGTCCAAATATTTTACAGTTTAGAAACCACATTCAAATAGTTTTATTTATCTCGAAATTTGCAACACTGGAGAAATATTTGCACTGGTCATAAAATATGTTTCAGTTTTCTCAACGACTTCTGTCTGAAACATTTCTAGCCCCAAGAAACATTTACAGCGTTACGCTCCATCTGCGTACAGACACGAATGTAGGTCCTTATAAAATATTCTGAAGGGTTTTAACCAAAACTGGATCTGCCCAACAACTTATAGTGAACGTTTCCCACATCGAATTAAACAAAAACAAAAAAAAAAAACTATCGAGCGGTTTAGGTTGCTGTACTATGGGTCACACGCAGACGTGACATACACTCAAGTTATACTTGTACACTCCAAGATGGCATACGCAAAGGACTGAATTATACCTCCACGCAGTAGCAAAGTTATGTTTTTTGGCGGCCGGGGCCAGTAATCACAATGGCCACCCCTAGCAGAGAACATGAATTTAAAAAATTACGATCATTTATTAAATGTTCTTTCATTTTGTTGAATAATTTTAAAAGTTTTCGAGCGCATGAAATCCAGTTATCCCATTTAAAATATTCACTTCCTCGTCCATCTTGCCGCCCCCTGCAGTCTGCTGACGGGGACGACCACACCGACAGCCCCCCACCAGGCTACACGGCTGGTGCTTTGTATTGTTATAACAATGAAACAATTTTCCCCTGGTAAAAAATGACAGAAAACTGCGATAGAAATTCGTGTAGTCCCTACATGGAGTATGACATTCACCGAAATTATTTTCACAAAGCTCATAATTTCTCATCGGCATTCCGTGTATTCTTCCATACCGAATTTCAATTAAAATGAAGAAAAGTATATAAAATGCGGATGAACTTCCATTTCCGCCCTGACGCAGAGACTGGCAGTTACAGTAAGCATATGCACGGAACTCAACCTTGAATACCAAATTTCCCCTCATCGGCCAAGAAATATGGAAATAATGGGTAGAAATTTAAGTCGTTGAGTAACGAACGGCTTTCAATGTGTCCGTTTGCATTAAACTCCCAAGTGATCAAGCATTATGTGTGAACCTCCAATGCCGAATTTCACCTAACTCAGTCAAAGATGGAAATTCATTTTTGCCCTTAAGCACACTATGACAGTTACATGGACTTTCAGGAAACTTCATTACTGTCATTAGTTTAGATCTCTTTAAAACCGACTGTCACTTCTCTCGAAAATACTAAAATGAATGATATGTTGCCGGATTCTGATCGACGAAAGGGTGTTGATCTAATTCTTACTATCACGCACGTACCTCCTCGGTTCTCCTAATCTCCACATACAAGACCGATTACAAGAATAATCACATCAACAGGGCAATGTTATGTTATTAGATTAAGTGCTTCGTGGAGCTCGGAATGAGTAATCGCAATGGCCTCCCCAAATATAAATTAGGAATTTTAAAAAATCATAACCTTTATTTGATATCCTTTCATTTGTCGTAATGATTTAAAAACAAATGCGCGCACAGAGCAATTTTCTCGGTACCCGCGACGGCCGTGCCAACCGCACGCGCACCGTAGCTACGCCACTGGCCGCACGCATCGTCTTCGGCACTAACCTGTCATGAGTTAGTTAAACAGACAGGAAATGTAGGCATAATCGTAACATTGAGGCGCGTTCGCGTAACCATTGTCGCCGTGGGAATCCAATAAGAATTTCATAATCTGACTGTGTGTTCCATGAGGACGGACGGACAGACAGACATGACGATGCTAATGGTCGTTTTGCGTTTTTTTCGAACGCGCCTACGAAGGAGAAGAAAGCCTTATTACATCTCGAAACGCCGGAATCGGTTTGGTGCCCCCTTCAGCTCAGCGCCTCCGGCTGCCAACTAGCTCGTCCAACCTTAAAACCGGCCGAGGAAGGTGTTATTTAAGTATGGGAAGAATACTGTATGCGGCTCATTGAACTGTAGCTCGTTAGCGTTCGTTAACCGTCCAATGCAACGCTTGCGAATTATCTAAAAGAATTATTGTTGAAACATGCAACGTGTATCGAAGTATTCTCTTCAGCAACACAGCAAAGCACGCGAACACCGATAGTCAGTCCCATTACGTTGTTGATGTCACTATACTGCACTAGATTCTAGTTCCGATTGTCACACAATTTAACAACGTTTGTCACACTCCACGGCACTGCTCAGAATTGTGCACATCTTACAGAATATTGTTAGAACTATTCGGGTTTCATCTTATGTGTCGCTGAAGAACTTATTATTCACATACCTACGTTAATTTTGTTAAATTCATCGGTCATGAATAACCTCAAAACTTCACTCCACATAAATTTCATGCATTACTAAATCAAAAAGAATATTTGCCAAACAAGGTGTTGGTATGTTTATGTGGTATGTACTGTCCATTGTGCAGAAATTAAATTCATATAACCAAAATTACATTCACCAGAATATACACATCAGGCGTTAGTAAGTTTCCTAAATGTTTCGGCACGTCATTGGTGCCAACAGGGAGTTTTCTCAGTAGCTAAAGTAACACCCTCAAAATTGTCCGTTGCACAATAAGTAGGTGCTAGTGCGTGTGTTAGTGTATGGCTGTTTTTACTCATTTGCCCCTTGAAGATACATTTTAATATTATCCTCCCATGTACGACAAGGTCTTCCAAGTGGTCTCTGTCCCTCAGTTGGCTCCACCAAAACCCAGTATGCACCTCAAGTCCCCACCACAAGTGCCACACACCACACCCAACTCCTCCTCGGTTCCATCGCCCGCATTTCACTATTCTTAGAAGATTACGTTAAACTAATGAAAAACCTGTAATCAAGTACCTCCCTAACACATATGTGATTAACGACTTGTTAGGCGAAGACATTATTACAGGGCAAATCAAAATTTTGAGCATATTTTACGTTACAGTTCATCACCGATATTTCATGATTACTGTGATTTAACTTTTTGGACGGTATTTTTAATTAATTAAATTCAATTTCCTACCATCGTTCCGCTTTTCCCAGTTTGTTGTTTGTTAAGGCTGTATTGGCTTATGTATTATTATTATTATTATTATTATTATTATTATTATTCCCACCAACAGAATCGTCTTATTCTTATTCATCATGTAAGTCCCGTCCTTCAAAACGTCCTCCCACTGCCAGCTGTACTACATCGGCAAATTCAGTTTGCAGTGCATCAGATACTTTCAGAAGGCAAACTACAACACTCAAATTTCATACTATTATTAGTATTGTACTAAACAATTTACTAATTAAGCATTTAAGTATACTTTTGTTTGTTTTGACGTGTCCGTTTCATTTGTGCCTCGTTTATTGTCCTTGTTTTGTCTGTATGTTGTGTGCTGTTTTCGTAATTGGCCATTTGGCTGTAGAATTGGCACACCACAGCGATGCCACCGCTAAATTTCACCAAAACTGTCATTGATAAACATGTGGGCAGAGAGACACATGTCCAACAATATGTTTATTTAAAAAAAAACTTTATGCAAGGAAACATTACTTGCAAGAATACATGTACATATTTCTAACATTTGCAAATTTTAACAATGCAGGTAACACAAGGTTTAAGAAGTCTAAGAGAAGACTGTACACCTAGACACCACCAGGAGATCGGCCACACCAGTTCGATTACATACTTGTGAGCACAGCTACAGAAAGAGAGTGAAGGATATGCAGACGAGGAACAGTTACTGACCCTGACCACAACTTACTGCTTGACTGCACTAGATTTCAAATAATCATGAAGTTCCAAAAAGGAATACCAATATGGGATCTAGACACGAAAGAGAGTGTCAGATACTCTAGAAGAAAAGCTTGGTGCGATCGAATGTGGAAGTGGGAATGTGGAAGTGTCGTGGAACAATACCAAGAAGTGTGATTTAAATGTTATGAGTGATTTGGTTGGAAATGCCGACAGCAAAGCAAGAAAGCCATGAATTACGTAGGATATGACCAATAAAATGGACGAACGAAATGTAAAAAGCCACAGACAAAGCTAAGAAGGAATATCTTGACAGCATGTTACGACAGCATGGAATTTCAAAGAAAGGACGTTATGATTTAATGTACATGCCGACGAAGGACGCAAGCTGGAAAGACAACCGTGGGATTCAAAACACTGGCATTGAAGAGGCTCAGAAAAACATAATAGAGCATCACAGATAGTACTGAAAATTTGGGACAATTGTATTACAGAGACCTAAGATCGAATTAATCGACCAGAAAACACAGAAATAAAACCTGAAGAGAATGTAGATGCAGACAAAAAAAGGTCCTTACATTTTGCGAGGTGAAGTAGGAAACCTATCAGAAGGTGGGGGATAAGACGGCTACAGGAGATCATGATGAATCTGGGGACGTATTCAAATTCTTGGGAAAAGTTTGTCTCAAAATAAGGACACAACAGATAAACAACGTATATGAAACTGGAGAGTGGCCCAAGGATTTCACTGAAATTAAAATGATTACCTTAAATGCTTAAATAGTTCAAATACTCCACATTCTCTTCTGCCTGTTTTTGATCTGTCATAATCAGGACTGTGGATGGTTGTCGTGACAGTCCCATCAATTTAGTTCTTCCACATCCATTTCCATTCCATATCATCTGCGATGGTGGCTACACATTGTAGTTGTGATGCTCAGAATATTATGAGAATGAACATTGCACATGGATGAAGAATTATGTGCTTGCTTCATAGAATGGCAGAAGATTGTTGATCAAGTAAACTGGACCAAATTAATGCAGATCTTGAAGAAATGTGGCAATGAAAGGTTGAACAGAAAATTCAGCATACATGGATCAGAGTGTTAAACTAATATTAGACAAAGGGGAGTCACAAAGTGTGAAAACTGGAGAGAAGTTACACAAGGATGCTGTTTGTCACCGATTCTATTTATACAGCGAATAACTTACTAAGGAAGCTCTTTAATGGTCTGGAGTACTCAAAGGAGGAGGACAAGGAATTCGCACTGTGAAATATGCAGATAACTTTGAACTGATGGTTAAGGAAGAAACGTGCGACAGGGCATGACTGATAGAATAAATAAAATTGGTAGATTCTATGGAATTGCAATGGACGTGGAAAAACAAAAGTGATGAGACTGTTAAGGTAACCATCCACAGCACAGATTATGATAGATCAAAGACACCTGGATAATATGGAGTATTTCAACTGTTTGGGTAACATGGTAACAAATAATGCTAGATGCACACGCGAGATTAAATCCAGAATTGCCATGGAAAAAAACATCAATCAACAAGAATACTCTTTTCACCAGGAAACTGGACTTCAATTTAAGAAAGTACGTTGTGAAGTGCACATTTGGAGCATAGCTTTTGTGTGGTGCTGAAACGTGGACACTTCGCAAAGTAGATCAGAAATACCTGGAAAGTTTTGAAATGTGTTGCTGAAGAAGGATGGAGAAGGTAGTTGGACCGATCGTGAAGAATACAGTAGTATTATATAAGAGTCAGAGACGAAAGGATATCCGAAATAAAGGAAGGCTGTCTGGACTGGTTACATCTTGCTTAGGAACTGCCTTCTAAAACACGTTACTGAAGGAAGGATAAATGAAATGATATAAGTGACGGGAAGAAGAGGAAATATGCCTAAACAGGTAGTGGATGACCTTAAATAATAGACAAGAGACTGGACATTGAAGGAAGAAGCACTAGATCGCACCTAGTGAAGAACCCCTTTTGGAAGACGTTAGACAACACAAAAAGTGAAAGAGCCAACACTGCAATATATTCGACGCTTCCGGTAAAGGCCACAAAATCCTGAATCTGAGAGAAACCTTTCCAAGCTGGCAAATGAACTAAACATCAGGAGTGTAGAAAGTAATGGCATACTGAAATCTGCTACGAAATTTAACCATTGCACAGCGTTTGATTTGACATACTCAAAGCAGATATTTACATTTACTCGTACGTTTATTTGATCACGCCATATTGTCGTGATCATAAGCATCAGTACTTTGCAGCTTGAATTTACCACATTTGCTGTTCAACATACGGGGAAGCTCGCTTAGTTTGTAGGAATTATGGGTTATAAAAATCTTGACAATGAGTATGTGGAAAATCTGATACCTGTGACTGATAAATTTCAAGGAAGACTGCGTCGTTTTGTTCCTCGAAGCTGAAGATGTATATTGCCGATTCCTACACAATGCTGGTAAGAAACCCCTCCCAAACTCATTGTAATAGAAGAATATTACAATAAAATGTGACTATAATAAGACTTATCTCGTCTGATTTTGGATTGCTTGTTTCCCTGTACACATACATGTTTTGTAAATTGGACTGGGGGGGGGGGGGGGGGGGGAGGCGCCCTTTTTTTTTTTAGAAAGGGGCCGTCGTTTTTTATTTTTTTTTTTTTTTTTCTTT
>Ga0123355_10015797_pt1 | contig 11877 bp, 3 predicted proteins | sample TergutEmb28metaG_3_FD_89872 | JGI IMG/M metagenome (GOLD analysis project Ga0123355, IMG submission 89872) | Embiratermes neotenicus P1 segment gut microbial communities from Petit-Saut dam, French Guiana - Emb289 P1 | ecosystem: Host-associated > Arthropoda: Insects > Digestive system > Gut ... | reverse complement strand
GTCAGGAAATACTTGCTATCATTCAGTGCAGAATCTTTTGTCTTCTAGGTTGCTATCCAAAAATTTAAAGATCAAGATATATAGAATTGTAATTTTGCCTGTTGTTTTGTATGGGTGTGAAACTTCGTCGTTGACACTGCAGGAGGAAAGGAAGCTGATGGTGTTTGAGAACAGGGTGTTGAGGAGAATATTTGGACCTAGAAGGGATGAGTTAACGGGGGAATGGATGAGATTGCATAATGAGGAGCTAAATGACTTGTACTCCTCACCCAATATTGTGCGGGTGATAAAATTGAGAAGAATGAGATGGGCTGGGCATGTGGTGCTTATGGTTGAGGAGAGAGGGGCTTATAGGGTGTTGGTGGGGAAACCGCAGGGAAAAAGACCACTGGGGAGACCTAGGCATAGATGGGCAGATAATATTAGAACGGATCTCCAGGAGATGGGATGTGTGTATATGGACTGGATTGGGCTGGCCCAGGATAGAGACAGGTGGCGGACCCTTGCGAGTGCGGTAATGAACCTTCAGGTTCCGTGAAATGCGGGGAGTTTCTTGACTAGCTGCAGACCAGTTAGCTTCTCAAGAAGGACTCTGCACCATGGAGTAAGAGTATATATATATCAGTAAATTTCTCTGTTTGTTCTGATACAGGTGTGGCAGATGTAGATTATGCAGCATACCCATCACCAGAATTTCAGCGTCACTGGTTACGTATTTACTTGGAAACGTTTCACAGTACCACAGAGTTGTCTGGCGATAATGGTATAACTGAACGTGACATCAGTTGTCTTTATGTGCAAGTAAATAAATTTGCACTGGCAGCACACTTCCTGTGGGCAGTGTGGTCCCTCATACAAGCTGAACATTCCACCATAGACTTTGATTTCTTAGGGTAAGATAGTTGTTGTCTGTGTTTTGAACCACATGCAAATGAAGAACACTACTCTCCATTTTACCATATATTCCTTGGACTACTACCAGAACATTTTTTTATTAAGCAATGCAAATAGTAAACATGTGTGTTATTTTACTTGGGTGTTCCTTACTTGAGGCAAATTAAATACATTGAAGATATTCATAGTATTATTGCAAAGGTAATATTTGCCATGCATGTGTGTGTGGTAGAGTGATATACAGTTCCATGCATGGGCTGTTTTGCTGTGTGAAGGGGAAGGGACTGGGTGGACCCAAGGGTGGCCTGAATATCATGACAAACAGAAAAGACACTACCCTTGCTGGTGAGTAACCAAATAAGAAGGGGACACATGTTACAAGATTTTGAAGCATACATGTTGTCTTTATGAAAATGACTCCATGCTGTATCACTGTTTATAGATTCGAGGACAATTCATATTTGTGTATCATTTTGATGGGCATTTCCCTAAAACAATACAAGAAAAATTATGTTGCAAATTGCATTTTGTAGCTAGCAGTTTATGAATTACTTGCCCACAAAACTGAATATTCTAACAACATTTATGGCATTCTCAAAGCTGATACATAAGCATGGAAGCATCAAAATCTTCCAAAACTCAGGCACAATTTTAGTAAAAATTGTTTGTATAAAACCCAACCTTGTCATCCTCAAAGTACTGCCATTCTACATTCTTGCTTCGGTGGTCCTGACATTGTTGGAAACATTTCTGCCAGTCCTCTTCTGGTATGGTCGTGAGCCCTGTTGTTGCAGTATGTTGAATTTCTTCTATGAAAGCAGTATAAAGACATTTGAGCCCAGTCTTGAACCTTGAAAAGAACAGAGAAATTTCATAGAGCAGTATCTAGAGAATATGGTGAATGGGGGATAGCTGGACTTTGTTTCTTCACCAGAACCTGCTGCAATGTGAGGGAAGTGTGACAGTCTATATTTTTATGGTGCAGGATTGAATCATTTTTCCAGTCTTCTGCCAAATGTCATCTTTTATATTCTCAGAACTTTGATATAAGAATTGGAATCCACTGTTTGTCCTGCAGGGACAAACTTATGTCGCACCACTCCCAAGCTGTTAACAATACAATTAGTATGACCTGCTGAAATATTGTGATCCATTGCCTTTACTTTCAAGGCAATGCATTGGTGTGTCATTCAAAGGACTAACATTTCATCTCAGGATCATAGACTAAGACTCAAGACAATAAATCACCAGTAATAATCTTCAATAGGAAATCTGCTTCTTCAACTGATCATTCCAAGAATATAGCAGCAATAATATTCTCAATTTCCATCTAATTCTCTTTGGGACTATGTGGCATATGCTGCATTAACATATCTTTCAGAATTCTCTGAACCACTCTGTCTGAGATGCTAATTTTGTTGTCAATCATATTTTGTGTCTTGATTATGTGAAATTTGGTCACATTTTAATTGTTCCTTGACATGTTGGACTGTTATTTATTGTCTTATCATGATTCTTGACCATTTTAAAAGTTGTACACAGCAGATTTTTAAGAGCATTAATTCCATAAAGGACACTGATGCTTACAAGAGTGTTTGCTGCAGATTTTCCATGTCTGCACAATAACTTGATTTTTGCTCATTGGTTAAACTCAGACATTGTAAAAAGCAGTGATGGCACACTTCCTCTTTATGGTCAAATGCAGCACATTAACACATATCAAACTCTTCTGACTCCACAGAGAATTTTTTCCCCACAGATACTGAACAATCTACCCTAGTGAACTTCAGCACCTCTCAGAGTAACTGGAAGCATGGTTATCCAAACAGAAACAAGTATGGAAGCTTTCAGATCCCTCATTTTTCTAGTCATTTTACGTTTAACTGCCTGTGATAATTTTTTTTGTTGCCATAATGTTGGTACCAAAAGTTAAATTTAATACTTTGAGAAAATACAGTTGAGAGATAGGAGCTTGGTGTATTAGTATTTACAGTCGAACACAACTATATTTGCCTCTAGTATTACAGGAGGATTATAACAACAACATATTATGGCCCTACATGTGGGCCATCTATGCTGTTATGCTAGCATAAGAGTAGTACCCACTTTGAGAAAAGGGCACTACAAGCTACTAATGGTAGTCCACCTGAAAACCCAGGGCCATGGTACCCGCTGTTATAATGAGATCTCGACCCGCCCCCCTCCCCCAGGACTCCCCAAGAATGCTCCACGCATTCCTGTATAACTGATCTGAAAGTCTAGTCACAACCTGAAGATGGCCCACATATAAGGCCGAAACATGTCATTGTTATAATCCTCCTGTAATACAGAGGCAAATATAATTGTGTTCGACTGTAAGTACTAATACACCTAGCGCCTTACTATTGTATAAACACAACAGGGATGACACACATCAGAAAAGTTGAGAGAATAAAGACTATGTGAGTTTGTCTGATACCTAACTAAGAAATGTATTTAATTTGACTACTGCATTTAAATCGTCTAGAACAACTGAGTCATTCAAGTGAGGCCTGATGTTCTTATAGCAGTGAAAATTAAGATAATGGTCTTCTGTAAGGCATTTGTTTGGTAGATAGGTAGCAGCATTCCAGAGGAACCTGCTACCTCCAGGTTCATTGTCCAAAAGTGACTGTATTATGTGAAGTAGCCTTACCACAGATGAATACTGATATATAAGGTTCTTCAAGCAGTGAAAATTATGGTTTTGGTCCCCTACAATGATGATGGGGGCAGCCTATTTATCTGGAACATTTCTGCATATTTACCAAACTACATGTAGTTATATTCTAGTCTAACACTCGTATTACTTGGCTCTCACTTTCCAGGCAATGTGGGTGAGGGGGGTTGCTGGGAAAACTCCCTGTCTGTAGTTCATAGGTATATTTACCAGTTTTATATTTAACACACAATGTGCAACTGAGTGAGTGTACGTCACATAAAGTGTTGATGCAAAACCAGACTGAAATTAAATTATTTTATCTTAGGACAGTTATGAACTTTTCTAGAGTCCAGACAGAAATATTTTACATTTGAATAATAGTTTGAGTATACAGGCTGTCAATTTTCTGTCCACTTTGGATGAAAAACGAATAAATCAAATTTTCTCAGCCATGAGTCTAGTTATCGATAAATATAAATAAGTTTAAAATGTAAAGCAAATTCTTACCATTTGCAGGGGTTACATCTCTTGAAAAATCTTCACAAACGGTGAAAGACCTTACAGGAATAGCGGGGTTTACTTCTGTGTTGGTGTTTATTGGAATGATGGTGTTTGTGGTTGAAAGTTTTCAAGGTGATAAAATTCTGTAGATTGCACGGCAGAAAGAGGAAGACTGAAGGCTTAGTATAGAAAGAAGTGACTGATTGCTTTACCTCTTCTCTGTGTCCTCATACCTCCTTATAAGGTGCCGTGACAGCCTTCATCTTTCTTAAATTTTAGACATCTATCCTTGAAATGGTTGATCTTAAAGGAATGATCAACTAACTCATCTGCCATCTGGAGGCATTTCTTCAGAACATGAGTAATCTACTAAGGCCTCTCCACAACAGCTTCGGAATCTCCTTCACCTTTTGTTTGACTGAGCACCGTCAGTGCCTCAGGGTCTTCTTCAATTTATTCAAAAGTGTGAGAGTGCAGAAATTCCAGGATATTAGCCTCCTCTAAATCTGGGAATCCTTTTCTTAGAACTTTGTAGGCTAATATAAGGGTGTTTCTTATTTCACCCTGCTGGTTGCAGAATTCATAGAAGTCATTACCTGCTGCAGAACAAAGCTTCTTCCAACAGCCAGTCAGAGCCAGGGACTTCAGTTTATCATTAGATTCCTTAATATTTATCATGCACCCAGCCATGCTGCAAAGTTATCCTTCTCTCGTATACCTACAATATTTTGCAAGTGTGTTGGTATACTAGTTCATGAATATTGTGAGAATTCCCAGATCCAGTGGTTACAGAAAGGAGCGGTGGTGTTGCATAGGTACTGAACTTTGGCATTCCATAATCTAAGACCAAGATCATGCATCTGGCCTGGTGCAATATCATCTCCCAGTCATATACACTAGACCCATTTCACTTTTTTTTTAAAAGGAAGGGATCATGATGGCTTAGAAAAGAAATTTGAACACAAGACAAGAGTGCTAGCCTCAGCACTTCCCCTCATATAGTCTTAATTTTGGGGGAAGGGCAACAATTATGAAAATTGTGAAAAGTACAACTGAAGTACATTCTGCATTGTGTGGTGTATAAAAATGGTAGCTACTGAGTAAGAGAGGCAGACAGATGTTGTCTGTTGCATATTACTCAATGTGCCTACACAAGCATGACCATGACTGAGCAAGGGTTCTACACAGCAGTGCACAAGAATTTGCCACAGTTATTAGTCCTCAGATAAGGAAAACTGTGATATGTGAACCCATAGACAGGGAGGGTCTGCTATATATATAAGTCTGACTTATATATATTCTCAAAATTAGTTCATTTAAATTCCTTTAGATTTGAAATCAAACTGTAATATTGCAATTCACTTGATAGATACGATAACCACCCAGTTACAATACTCATGAATGTATAATTTCATTCAGGCCAGGCTTCAAGAAACTGTGGCTGCTGGCTGCTACCAACTCAGCAGATTCTGTTTTGTCCTTAGAGTAAAGAATGCTGTTTGTGCAGCTCATTTCCTTTGAGATATATACAGATACATATTTAAATATTATTCACAAGAGATTTTTACAATAAAAGATGAAATGGTTCACTTGAAGGGAATTTGAGCTTGTGTTGTTGATTCCAGGTACGCGGATATTCGTCTTAAGGAATACTTCACACACAGGGACCATTTTCTGTCACTTACTGTTGAAGATTTATGATAACTGGTGATGTATAGTTTGAAGACAATCCACACCAACATCATAATTTTGCATTTACTGCATTTAAATATAACTAATGATGTAACAGTTTCAACCACGCAGGAAAGAGATACATTTTTGTATTTCATTTCTGTATTCACTGTCCATTTATATATCACTCATTTATGTACTGAGAGTTAATTTTTAGATTTTATGTTGTGTTTTTATTATCTCACAACTGAACAGGTGTAATTTGATAATGGGAATTGTTTCAGTCTACTGTCACACTACAAGCACCAAGCAGATCCATGTAAATGCAATATTCCTTGCATGTACAATAAATATATAACATCTGTTTTGTAGAGTGATATTAAAATGCAGAATCAATTGAAAAGATTTTCATTTATGTGCACATATCGTTGGTGTCACTGAGGACATACCAAAATCATTTTCATGAACCCTTCTGAAAAATATAAATTTGCTAACTGCTAAAATTTATAAGTTTGTACTATCACAAAGTGAAATTTGTGCTTGTATATTCATTGAAATATAGAAATATATAATTTTTCATCAACGATAATTTTATTTTCTCAAAACTCTGGAACTGTAATTGCTGACTTTGTCCCTGAGACCAGCGATGTATTTATTACACTGTCATATTTCAGGATTTTAGTCCTCACAACATTTATAACAAATGTGATATACCGTTACGATAAAGTACTTAACGGGTTGGTATATTTTAAATGTATTTTTCAGTCCCAGTTTAAATCTTGGAAGGCTTACTAACAATTTGGACTGGGGTTTCTGTGGTTTCTCTCAGCCTATTTAGAAAATTTTGGGATAGTGCCTTGAAGTAAGACACAAGCTCCTCCTTCCAAATCCTCACTCAATCATTCACTCACAATGTGAGTAAACTCTGCAGTCAAAACAGTGTAGTCAAATGCTGTGGGAATTCATCAATCATTCAAGATACAGTACCTTCTTATAATGGGAAGGAAATGGTTTCAGAACTTGGTAGATTTTAGCACGAGCTGCAGAGCCCTGTGAATGTTAAGTATGTATTGTGAAAGGAATCAGTACAATGCAGGTTCATGGGAAGTCCACCAATGCTGTGATCTGTGAGCTTATTAATGTTGATGTAAAACTTAATGGGTAAGGTAAAACAAGTAAACGTTGCTGGTTTGCACATACTCGGAAGCTAAATGTTTTAATGCTGAAAATACTACTCAAGAATTTCGTATCTCCCGCAAGTACATTGCCAGGACCGAATTTTAATCAAACATACTATCGATGTAAGAACTGACAGATTCTCGTTGGTAATCTGCAAGATGTCCAACAGAACACTGTATTCAGTATTTTCTTTTCTTACACTTCATTCCTCCCACACTACAGTCAGTCTCCACAGCATGTCTTCTGCTATTTAAGAGCCACTGAAGACCTGTTGACACTCAAACTGTTTTCACAGAACTTAAGAGTGTCTGAAGATGTGTGCAAACTGGCTTCCCTCTTGAATCTGTAAGTTCCCCTTTAAGCCCTAACACAATTCTTAACACTTAAACCAGACAGTTCTGCTGTTCCAGTATTTCAGTGTTTCCAGAGTAAAATTAGTGCCCTGACCAGCATCATGTTTTAAATATCATGATATCTTAAATAAAGTTTCAAATTTTGCTTTTTAACCCTTATCCTGCTAATGTGGAGAATATGGTGAGCTCCTAGTATTGCCAGCAAATGGTAGATGGGATTTAACTTAGCATTTAATGGGTTAAAGTACAGTCAGTGTAAGTAATACTGCCATCATATTAATAATCAGACCTTTCATCAGACGTATTGTATATCAGCCTACACAACTGATTCATTCTGAAACTTCATTATGTAGTTGCTTATGGTTTTTGTGAATTTGCTACCATTTTCTTTTTTCTTTTCATGAAATGATAGCAACTGCTATGTGCAAATTATGAGCTGGATAATTTGCCTTTCTTAATATTTTATGACAAGGAAGGAAAACCGCAACAGATCCTGCAACCATTTGATGGCAACTGTCCATATTACATATTATGAATGTGGTTTCATACAAAGATGTATAGCACAGCATTACATGCATTATGAATCTGGGGACTTGTTAGGGTGTAAAGGCTTAACAGTTACATTCTTCTGATAAATGAAGAACTCTACATTTTAATACACTCACTGCTATTCCAATCACATTTATTTTTATACTGACAACAACATAACTGGTAATGGCAGCCTGCAGGAGAGAAAGAACATTGGGTGGTTAGATAGAGGGGGAAAGGAGTTGAGTCTACACTCAGTATTGACGTAATTTGTTGGATGTCAGAGCTCATTTGATATTGAAGATTTCTGATTGTGGACTGGATGTGTGGTGAAAAGAGCATCATAGAAGGTTGAATTTGTATGTCTTTCAAACCCAAAATTGTATGATGAATCTGGCTCAATTTTGCTATTAGATGTATATACTGAAATTTTATTCTTATTTAAATTTGCTAATTTGAAATACTAGTTTGAATAAATTTATGGATATTCTGCTTACACTGAAGACCAGAGAAATCTGTAAGGTCAAAGAATTTCATTGATTGTCCAGAAAATATTTTGTGCCATACAAATAGACAAGAAATTCCATTAATTTTTATGGAACCTTGAAAGTGCATAAGTGTTCACAACAGCCCATGACTTGCCTGTTTCCTGAGATAAATTAATCCAGTCCATGAATACCTGTCAGGTTTCTTTAAGAAGTAAGTAGGCATACTGTCTGCATATATGTATGGTTTTAATGGCATGTTTGATGGCTGGGAACAAAAGTGCTACATTTATGTCGTCAACTAATTGGAACATTTCTTTAGCATGTGCTTCACGCCGGACAGCAACTTTCTGAAACTTATTTTTATATATATATATATATACACATACATATACACGTTAAAATTTCCGAAATAGTTGAGTTTCTCCACAAGAGATGGTACTGCATGTTTCAAAGAACACAGTCGGTCAGTTCTATCCGTAAACCCCTTGTATAGTTGAAGAAACTTCCACTAGATGTCATTTTAGGGCGGTTACTGAGTGTCAGTGAATGTTTTCCTGTATCTTGCTGGGGTTGAACCTGGAAGAGGGTTGGCTCCGTATAATGTTGAGGATCAGGAAGCAGAAATGCATGTGTCGGTGTCGGGTGGGAGGGGAGCTGACCGGGAAAGAATAGTACTCAAAATACAGTAGCTATTATTCGTTGTCAAAAATCAGTCTACGTCCAGCCTTGTCATCCCTTCGCATCGAGCAAGCAAAGGTAGGACTACGACTAATCATGACTCAGTATCGAACTGTATTTTGTAAAAAAGAATGTTGTGCAGTCACCACGAGCGCACAGTACAACTGTAGTCACACAGCACTGTATACATCGCATGTCACTTGCACCTTAAGTACAAGGTATGATATGACAGAGTCTAATATCCATTAAACAACAACGATTTAATGTGTGCCTCTTGATTGGCATTTAATTCACGTTTTCAAGCAATGGCGCCAAAAAAGAAATGGGAGTACGAACGTGAAATCCTTTCAACGTTACACAACAAATATTTACGGCCGCTATAACGTATCTATGTAGGTTACTTTGGTTCAGCAGCAACTGATTTAGAGACACAAGACATCGCACCTGTTTTGTTTCTAACAAGAGATAGAATGTGTGAAACAACTGTCATGTAACTGTCACCTGAAAACGTCACGTATTTCTGAAGTCTCTATTGTGTAATGTTAACAACTGAAGTACACAATCCAGTTGAGCTGGACTTGACATATGTAAACAGCCCGCTTGTTTCGAACAATATTTACATACAACTGAACTGCAGAAGGAGAATGACGCAAGTGTCTCTTCAAACAAGCTGAATATTAAGAAAATAATAAATTGTAACATTAGTGTTTATGGTTATACTAACCACACTAAGTCTACGGGGTTTAAAATGTGTTTGTAAGGATCAGCATCAGTTACGTGACGGGAATGTTCGGTTATACGTAAGAACACCTAGTAATTTTTCTGCATAGAAAAGAAACCAAGGGAAAGCAAGACAGTTACAGTTAGGATAAGAAAATATAGTATATTACGCTGGGCTAAACGTGCAGGTCGAATGAGAGATGCAATAAATTCGTACTGAAATTTCAACTGAAAACTACCAAAAAATTAATAAGTTGCAAAAAACGAAGATGGGAGAATTGTATTAGAACAATTCTCAGTGACATTTTGGTTTAGCTGGCTGAGGGTCGAGGTTAGTAGCCTGTTTATGTTCATTGCTACATCAGCGAAATTATCATATTGTAAAAATAAATCTTACAATAATGGGGTGGGAAGAATGTGGTTTGGATTCATCTTCTGAGCGCGGTAATAAACCTTCGGGTTCCAAAAACTTAAGAAATTGATTGGACAGCTGAAAACTCTTGATTTTTTAAGAGGTGCTCTTCTAGGTGGAGTTAGATTATAACCGCTTACAGACATGTCGTCCTGTTGCACCCTAACAAGGGATTCACTTGCTTCCAAAGGGAAAAGAGATTGTATGTGCAGAATGGCAACATCGATCCGAGACTTTGAACTCAAACTTCGTATTTGGCATTTAAATATTTCGCTACTTCTCAACAGCAAAGTTTTAAACGCACCGATGACAAACTTGTTTATCCGCGTCATATAAGAACTTAATTCTGAAGATATTTAATATGGGGAGTTCTGCTGAAATTTTTCGACCCACTTTAATGTTGGCTAGACTTTGACACACACACACACACACACACACACACACAGACCACAAAAATTTGTCCGTCCGCATGGAAAACTCCCACTGTACAGATTTTCATTAAATTTCATGAGTATTTTTCGAAAATCCTCCAAGGAAATTCAAGTCTTAATAAAATCGGATAAGAATAATTGGTACTTTACATAAAAACGAATATAAATTGTAGTGCATGTCAAATTTACACAAGTATTTGTATTAGGTAGAAACTTCGAAATCTTAATACTTTGAATCCAGGAAGAGATCGTTCAGTCACAACCGCTAAAGTCAGCAATACTAAACCCGGCAGTGACTTGACCAGATCATTATACCCTTAAGAATGCATGACTTGTCAGCTCTTCTCTATAAAGCTTAGCGCGACCCGGTAAACGCCCTCACTCGCTAACAAATTGGTTGTCGGCCGTCACGTATCTGTGATTGAAGAATTATAGTGATTGAACATAATTATTGCAAAGATTGTTGTAATAATACTACGATGCTGTACCGTCTGCTGTTTATTTAAGGTAAGGCATATTGACTGGTATTCAAAATTTACCTTATTTCGAGTTGAGCAGTTTGGCAATTATATTTAGATTTTATTCCAATTTTACGCGTTTTGATATATATATATATATATATATAGAGAGAGAGAGAGAGAGAGAGAGAGAGGCAAGTTAATTATTTAAATAACTTATATTACACTTCGGCAGAGTTTGATTGTTAAGTTTGTATCTATTATTTTTTTAGTTATTGTTACATAATATTTAGTTTTACAGAATACATATATAGTTTTACTTTTATTCAAAATTTGGCTTGAATCAAACGATTGTTCTGCGAATCCTTTAGTCCTTGCTATAATTAGATTTGCCAAATCTCTTTGGCTGGTGGCGGCGGAATTCTACCAAAAGTTTTATTGTCTTTTCCCGGGAAAACTTAATGGAAATCAAGCCATCATTTAGGTAGGAAAGCACTACACATTTTTTTTTATCATAACTTGCTCAGTTCTTCTTAGAATGAGAAATGTTTCGGTTCAAGTTATAGAGAAAACCAAAACACACTTTTATTTTCAGTAACTCTTTTCGAAAATCAAGCCGCTTATGAGATAAAGTGACGAAAATATTGTAGACTGGGGCAGACCACAATTGATAATACACAGTGGCGCAAAAAGAACGCATTTTTTCAAATAATTGTAACTTTTTTATTTTCAACATTAAAAAATTATATTAACACCAAAACAACCTGTAATAAATGCAGTTTTGATTACTTACATTGATTACTCAATTACGGAAAATTATATCGGAAAGATGGCGTCCTTCTTGCCCTACACACGTCCGGAGCCTCTCCTCAAAGTTCTGCATC
>Ga0123355_10015795_pt1 | contig 11878 bp, 7 predicted proteins | sample TergutEmb28metaG_3_FD_89872 | JGI IMG/M metagenome (GOLD analysis project Ga0123355, IMG submission 89872) | Embiratermes neotenicus P1 segment gut microbial communities from Petit-Saut dam, French Guiana - Emb289 P1 | ecosystem: Host-associated > Arthropoda: Insects > Digestive system > Gut ... | reverse complement strand
GTTTTGTAAACCGCTCGCCCAAGAAAATACGCGCAAAAGCCATTGTCAGCACAATGCTTAGTTTATCTATGGGTACAACATGGCTTGCATTGCCTAATTGTAGCGCGTGGTAAAAAAACAACCAACTGGCACCGGTAGCCACGCCGGATAACATCAAAAATATCCAGCTTTTTATGTTGACGGATTTTATTGATTTCTGACTGCCTACTACAAGCACCATGATTATGCTCAACGGTACAACAACCAAAGTGCGCATGGCTGTCCATAAACTTGCATCCATATCCGCAACGCCAACCTTGCCGATTATTGCAACAAGGCTTGCAAAAACCGCCGCCATTAACGCATAAAAAAGCCAACCCTTATATAGCTTCTCTTGGGTTGGCTTTTCTTTAACTTTAATCCTTATCTCCAACATCATCCATGTACCAATGGCCATAAAAACCATGCCCATGGCTGTAATCCAGCCCACAGGTTCGCGTAAAAAAATAAAGGCAAGCAACATAGTTAAAATGGTACTGCTTTTGTCAATCGGCATAACTTTGCTTACGCTACCAAGTTGAAGCGCACGGAAGAAGCATAACCACGAGCCGCCCGTAGCCAACCCCGACAATAATAGGAATAGCCATGTTATACCCTGTATGTAAGTTATGGTTTGGTATGAACCAGTGAGAAATACCATTATCCATGCAAACGCAAGCACAACTACAGTCCGGATGGCGGTTGCAAGGTGCGAATCAACATTTGCGATGCCGATTTTGGTTAAAATTGATGTAAGCGCGGCAAAAATAGCCGCGCCGATGGCGTATAAAAGCCATAACTCCATGTAGTCACTCTCTTTCACTGCAAAGATTACACAGGTTTTCGGAATTATCCCCTGGCGTAGTTTTTCATGAGTCTTGGTGGCTACAGTAGGGGCTTGCTCTCGTAAAACTCATGTAAAACTACGCCAGGGGATAATTAGGTTTTTGCTTGGAATCGGTGGGAGTGTCCGCTGTGCGTTGGTAAACGTGTAAATACACTTGGTACTTTCACGCATACACACATGTTTACCAACGCACAGCGGACACTCCCGAATCGGCATTACCCATTCCTCCAATAAAACACTGCCAACTGTGTCCTATCCCTAAGCCCCAGCTTTTCCAAAAGCGCAGACACAATATTGCGCACCGTCCCCTGAGAAAGGAATAGTTTAGCCGCGATTTCATTATTGGAAAGCCCGGAAGCCACATGCTCCAGCACTTCGTTTTCACGTTCGGTCAGGTTGTCAAAAGATGGCGCTGGGGCTTTTTTGGCGGATATTTTAACCCCTTTATCGAAGACATATGCCCCTTTTTCCACGGCCCGTATCCGCTCTACTATGCCGTCTGCCGGAGTGCTTTTTAGCAAATAGCCTTCTGCGCCGGCTTCTATTGCAGATTGAATATATGCATCGTCGGTATAAGTGGTTAATATTATGATTTTTATTTGAGGGAAGGCGGCTTTGATTTTGCGGGTGGCGGCTACACCGTCGCAGATCGGCATACGGATGTCCATTAGGATTACGTCGGGTGGGGTGTTAGCGCATATTTCATATGCCTCGTTGCCGTTGGCGGCGGTTTGGGCCACCCAACCCTCTTCCAGTTCTAGCATGATTTTTAGGCTGTCGCGGATTAAGCCATCGTCATCTGTAATTAATAGTTTCATGGTTTCACTCTTCCTTTATATATTAATGCCATTATTTGATGACAGATACAAAGACGATTGGTTTTTCGGAAGAACACAAACCACTTGAAAGCCGTCGGCATCATTTATGGTTAGGGTACCCCCCACCATACGGGCGCGGTCTTTCATGCCGGACAGCCCCAAACCAAGGGCAGAACTTTTTTTCGGCTTCCCGTTATCTTTTACAGTCAGCCGTATATATTTTGCATTCCCATCTAGCTTCACCGTTGCCGCAGTAGCTTCAGAATGCTTTGCAATATTAGTCAACAGCTCTTTTAAGTTGGCGGCAAGCATTTCCCAATGCTTTACCCCGGATAAATCCCCCGATCTAAAAAACTCTATGATGCAGAATGCAAAGCCTTTACAAATTTCCTCTAGGGTCTCTGGGCCGATAGTATATGCGGGCTTGAGATTATGCACCGTTTCTCGTAAGGTAGCGGAAGCGGATTCCAGCCGCTGTATGCTTTGGGATATTAAATCCCCAGTGCGAGGGTCTTCTTTTTCGTATAATTTATTGGCTGTTTGCAAGGCGATTAACGCGCCGTGCATCTCGTGGCCTGCATGGTCGTGTATGTTTTGAGCTATCCTGGCGCGCTCGGTCATTTCGGCAAGACGGGCGGCATTTATGCTGTCTTTTGTGGATTGGTCGATTTGGGCTTCCAATTTTAGTCGATGAGCCCGCTCTGTGTGCCCGTGCTCTGTTATATCTCGTTCGCGCTTGTCCCATTTATTTTCAATAAGACTAAGAATGGGCAGCCAAAGCGCAAGCAAAGCCGGAGGCCACCAAAGCGCGTATATCGCCGAGGCGGCAGCTTCCAATAAGGGCAGGAAAGCATAAGGCTTAAAACGATACCGTATCACCGTAAGCCCAACCAGCACCAACATAAAATGAACGCCAAAAAGGGGGCTATCAACCAGCCCCCAAAATACCAGCAGCATAACCCCGGCACCTGCACGGGCAGCAATGGCGTAAATCTTCATCTATATCCTCTTAATATCTCGGTCATCCCGAGCTTGACCCGGGATACCATAATCTTCATCGAAAGCTGTCGAGCTTCGATCACTCTCTAACGGTCGTAGGATTCCGGGTCAGGCCCAGAATGACGGTAATGGTATTATTCCTCTACTGCCTGTATCCTCCTCCATCCCCCCGCAAGCATTGCCACCAGAGTAAACCCCAGAAGGAACAGCACAGGCATTACAAAGCCTTCAAACCTGATATCACCGATATTCCTAAGCCCTCTCCCAAACCAATAAGTGGGGGTAAACCACGCCACCCTCTGCATAAAAGGCGGTACCACTTCCAAAGGCCAAAACAGGCCGCCCAGCATAGAAAATAAATTAGCCATCATGGTCACAATAGCGCTTACTGCTCCCATATTTTTTACACTGGAGTATACCGCAAATACAAGAGCTACAGTAAACAGATTAAACAGGCCCAGAAGCACAAACAGATGCACGGGATTGGGCAATTGGCCTAAACGATGGTTCAAGAACAATATTAATACAACCGAAGCAAAAAGGGTAGATATAAAAGCCGCTAATGTCCCTTGAATCATAATTTTGCGAGGTGATACAGGCAGTACCCCAAGCCTTTCTGGCATACCATGGCGTTTATCGTCCATCAATGTACGGATTATGAAAAACGCCATAAACATTGCTATAAAACCATACATACCGGTAAGCTGCGCAACTGCCTCCCAGTTGATGCTTGTATCCCCTATCAACGCAATTTCTGTACGGGCAGCCTCTGCCCACCGGGACAAAGTCGCCGGGTCATCTGTGCCCAGCATCATCAATGCCCGCGTAAGATTTTGAGCCGCCCTATTGCCCGTTATAGCTAAATCATTTATGTTTAGTTGAAAACCATCTAACTGGGGTGCCGTTCCATTCAAAATGTTTTCCCCATACCCTTCACGGATTACTAATACCCAAGCAACATCAAGAGCAATAAGTGCAGCATTTATATCCTCCTCTGCCACAGAATTTATCAAGAATCTAAGCTCAAGTTGGTTAATAAGAGCCTGGGAAAGGGCCGAGTTGTCTTGATCCACAATCCCAATTGGGATACCTACGCCATCTGCCTGATAATTATCTGGGTTATTGCCCATGGATATAAGCAAAGAAAACACAAAGGGGAACAGCATTAAAAACACCCAGGTTAAAGGCTGGCTTAATATCCGTTTGAGAGCCATCTTAAAAATTGTCATGCTTCCATCTGCCTCCTTCCCAATATAAATGAGAGTGCCGCAAATGCCGCTGCGGTTGAAAATAGCACAATTATATTAGTCGTCATCCAGGCTTCGTCTCCCCCATATACAGCGCCAAATATAACTGTGTGTGCCATGGCATTGGGAGCAAAGCGGAAGATTCTGTCCAAAGCGCCAAAACTAACCGGGATAAATCCGCTGGAAACAAAAGTGGTGACAAAGAACACAAGCTGGGTAATCCCGCCCACGATATTACGATGCTTGAAAATTACAATTAGTAAAATACATAGAGTCTGCGAAAAAAGCACCATCCCAAAAAGGGTTAATATTATTAACGGAATACGGTCTCCCCAATACACACCATATACAACTGCGGTAAAGGTAAAGGTAATCATGCCTTGCAAAAAGCTTGTTAACGTAGATGCCGCAAGTAGCCCCCCTACTAAAGAAGGTTTATTTATTGGGCTAAGGCGCATTCTGATACCAGTTTCGGAAAAAAGCCCTTTATGGAACAGCTCCATGCCATTTAATCCTGTGTATAGCAAAATCATGATAAGCATGGTAACGGCGTAATAATCCATAGCACTGGGAATACGGGTACCCAAGGGCTGGTTTGTGACTTGAACATCCTCCATCCCCATCATATCTGCAATGTTGCGCCCCTCCAGCATTGCTATTGCCGCCGCCGCCCCTATTTGTTGATATGAGTCGATTACCGTTAAAGCAACCAAGGCAAATAAATCATGTTGGGCAGGTAAAAGCACCAAAACCGGCTGACTCGGGCCTTGGCCTGCAAAAGCGGCAACAACATATCCATCGGTAATTAATTGCTCGGCTTGTGCTAAATCTGTAAATTTGATATCAAGAAACTGCTGCACGGCATCATCCTGTAAAAATGTTGCCAGGTGACTGCCTTCTTCAGCAACGACGGCTACTTTTGGCGGGTCAAAGGAAAATCGGGTTTCTTCGTCAAACATGGAATCTAATGCATTGCCCAGCACAAAGATTATAAGAATAGGAAACCCTACTAAAATTGCTATTATCACTGGGTCCCGCCACAGATATTTAAACCCCATTTTAAACGTAGAGATAAAACGCATCAGACATCACCCCCGTCTCGTAGGTTTTTGCCGGTAAGGGCCAAAAATGCGTCTTCCAAGGTGGGGCGATGTGCCGTTACCCCTAAAATCAAATAGGGCATTGCCACTTCCAGTATACGGTGCATATTGGCGGCACCGGCTGTGCTGGTTACGATTATACGCTGATTGGCGGCTTCGCATTTTATTACCCCTTGGATATGCCTGATATTGTCAAGCAAAGACGGGGCCAGGTCTTTGACTTCCAGGGTCATGGTTTCTTCGAAAAGAACCGACCGGGTGATTTCTTCCACGCTGCCTTCTGCGATTACCCGGCCTGCGTCCATGATGAGTATACGGGAGCATAACCGAGCTACTTCTTCCATGTAGTGGGATGTGTATAAAACCGTGGTGCCCTGCCGCGCCATTTCTTCGATAAAATCCAGGATATGATTGCGGGATTGCGGGTCGATACCCACTGTTGGCTCATCAAGGATTAAAAGCTCTGGCTGGTGCATTACGGCACAGCCGATATTGAGCCGCCTTTTCATGCCTCCCGAAAATTTCTTAGGGGCTTTTTTTGCTACATCCGATAAACCCAAGACATCCAGCACTTCTGCCACCCTAGCTTTAAGGGCCCCCCCGGTGACACCATATAGCTTGCCAAAATAGGCCAGATTGTCCCGTGCAGATAAAGTATCGTACAGGGCCAAATCCTGAGGCACTACCCCAATACGCCGCTTTAAATCCAGCGCCTGGCCCTTCATTTTTTTACCGAAAAGGCGGGCTTCGCCTGCGTCTGCCCCGGCTAAACCGGTAAGCACACGGATAGCTGTAGATTTGCCCGCGCCGTTTGGGCCAAGGAGACCCAAAACTTCGCCCTTTGTAATTGTCATGTTCATATGATCCAGGGCAGTATTGTTGCCGTAGCGTTTTACTATGTTTTGCATGGATGCTATCATTGTGTTTCCTCCTATCCGCCCATTACGGGCTATACCGTCACCGTCCAAACATGAAAATACACTGTCATTGCGGGCTTGACCCGCAATCCCCCGGCGTAGTGAAAACGCTCGAGATTCGTTGGTTTTCGACTTAGATTGTGGGATTCCGGCTCAAGGCCGGAATGACGGTTAGACGGCTATTTTCGTATTACAGTATAAAGAATGCCCCGCGACTTTGTTAGTGTCGCAGGGCATTTGTTTTAGGTGACAAATGTCATGTGTTTCTATGCAGGAAGCTGCAAAATCATAGCCTCGAAACCACGGCAGATTCCCCTGCCGGGTCAACCGCAATACAATATATCCAATTTTCATCGGGGGAGGTTATCCAATGCCTAACCGCTTCTTTCACAGATGTAGACATCGGAAGCCCTAGTACATTATTTTTATCCACCCAATGCAATTCCCCTTCGTCACATGTTGGCAGGGGGATTTCATTTTTAACCTCGCCAAAAAAATGATAATGAAACCGGATTTCATCTTCCATTCTTCGCACGGCAATATATCTAAGGGTTAGGTTGCGGATATCTGTTTTAGTAATCCCCGTTTCTTCACACGCTTCTCTGTAACAGGTTTCGGCAAGGTCTAGCCCTCGCGGGTTTTTGATATCGCTCATTTCCATATGCCCGCCTACCCCAGCCCAAAGCCCTGGGCCTAGTTTCTTGTGCATACCGCGCTTCATCAGCAAAACCTTGTTCTTGCACACGAGAAAAGCGCCCGCCGTTATTCTTGTAACCATAATCACTCCTATTGCTCTATTACTGCACTTACGGGTGGTGGGCGGCTGCGCCGCTCACCACGTAGCTATTTTATCTCACCACAATTCTTGTAGGCATCAAATACCCTTCAATCATGGGATTATAGTAATCAAACACCCGCACATGGCCCCCGATTACATCAACCGGGAAGGCCGGGCGATACGCAATTGTTATATCAATTATCTCTCCGGGCGCAGTATTGCGCAGATACAGGTTGATATTCTCAAACCGCATCTCATACCTTTCGATTATTCCCATATGCCTTAGCCGCGCAAGGCTGCCGCGCTCTACTCTAAACCCTTGTGGTATGGAAACAGCAACGAGGCCATTGCTTACCACATCCCCAGAGGTATTTACAATCCGAATTTCTTGCTCTACCAGTTCGTGTACCGCAAGCTCGGTATTCATGCTGGAAGTAATTTGAAAACCTCGGTCAAGCTCTACGGAATCGTATGGCGCAAAAAACTCCTGCACAACTTTGTACGTCATCCTGCCCAGGTTTGGGAAATTGATTTCTATGATATTCTCCCGTTCTAGTCCAGTAAAAGTGACTTGATAAAAATCTAAGCTGTTGCCGCTGCGGATATCAATAACGCGGCTCTCATCACCTATCGTAATTGTTATCTGCCCGTCTTGCAAAGGCCCCGCAGCAGTGTTTTGGGTTAATGCTTTTAAGGATAAAATCGTAGCCTGGGTGCTGTGCCATGTTCCCCAAGAATCCCTCTGACCGATTATATAATTTAAAAGCATATTATTTTCCGTTACAAACGAACCACTTCGCGAAAGCGCAAGAGACGTAAGGGCTGTAGCCTGCAAGTATTGCATTCCTCCATAAGCGCCAAAGTAATCCCGTGTAGTAGATGTGATAAAAGCGGTATCATCGACAACAACCGCACTATAAGCCAACTGCTGGACTACATCGTGGGCCATAAAATGATGTGTGTTTACCAACACATTGGCAATTAGCGCCAAGGTATAGTTATCGTCCACAATATCCAGTTGCGAAATCAAATACTCCACAGACCGTTCGAGACGCCAATCCCAAGGAAACGCCTCTGAGATTGCCCATGTTATATATGCGTTAAAGGCAAGACGATGGCAGTCAGGGATATCCCACCACCAACCAGTAATCTCAAAAGTACCGTCCGGGTTTTGGTGGTCGAATAAAAACTCAAGCATTCTATCCAATACGCGCTCGTCTATTTGATAGACGCTGGTTAAATCCTTTAGCTGCATTAAACCATAAGCGGTGAGCAATGTCTCTGCGGGCTCGCAGCCAAACAGGGAGAAAGCGCCGCTGCCCTGGGCCACTTCAAAGGTCAGGAGCCGTTGATAGCCAGAGTTAATATATGTCAGCGCTCGTTGGGTTAGGGCTGGGTCGTCCAAGTCGTTTAGCTGCATATATCTGAGTGCCAAAATATTGGGATAAAGTATTGATGAGGTTTGCTCGAAACACCCAAAGGGCATATGGAAGATATTTTCCATGCCTTCGATAACCGAGGACATAACCGATGGGTAAAATGTGATTATGGCGCTGCGGGTATCGGGTATATCGGGCTGGGTGAAATTTAATTGCTGCCTTGTGCTGCTATCGATGTTTGCGCTGGATACAACCTGCCTTATCCTAAAGCCTTCGGGGTTTATTCGAATCCCCCGTTCCATGGCGTCGGCAAAGCCGTGAGTGTCTGCATAGGCACGGAATACAAAATTTCCAAACTGGGTAATTGTTATCGGTACATATACCATTTGGGATCGGTTGGACTCGATAACAAGGGTTTGCACTGGGCTATCGTGAAGCTCAAGCCAATCCATTTCCGCTATTGTAAGGATAACGGTTTGCTCTTCCTCTGTGTAATTAAACACGGTCACAGGGATGCTTACTTGGTCGCCTCGTATGCTGTTACGGGGAAGCTCGAAATCTACAAAGAAGGGTTGGAACGCACGAATGCTGCTTTGGGCATGACCGATTATCCCGTCTTGAGTATTACCCACCACTTGGATATTCCAGGTTGTAATATTATCCGCAAGGATAAATTGAAGGTCTGCTTGCCCGTCCCGGGCTATCAGTTCGGGTATGAATAACATAGTTTCTAAGAACAGACGGCGGACTCTTGCTGTTTGGGTTTCGATTTCGGGTGGTTCGGGTTCGGTGGGGGGAGCGGGTTCCGCTTCTGCTTGTAGCTCAGCAGTGGGAGCTTCTGGGGGAGCAGGGGGAGGCGGGGGTTCCGGCGGAGGCGGTGGTGCGTGGTCACCGATTTCAGGTGCCATGTCCGCTTCCATATCGGCTGCCGGCCAAGGCGGTTCCTCTGCCACAGCATCGCCAGCCCATGGAGCATCGTTTGCTGTACTGTAATCGGCTTCATCATCGGCGTTTCTGCTACAAGAAGATAGAAATATCAACGAAAGCACAAGCACAACAAGTGTGATAACAACAAGCCACGCAACTCTGCGCTTCCTCATCTTCTTTAATTGATCGTCTAAAAATGTTAAGTCCACAGGCTCATTTGGCAAATAGCCTTTTTTCTCAAGATGGTGCGGAAGCACAATTTCCCTGCGGGTCAACAGCACAAAGAATCCGATGGAGCAGCCGATAATCGTTATAATCCGCAAAAAATTTAGAAAGGCTTGACCTATATCGCCTACATAGCTTCGCCATTCCCATTCTCGCTCCAATTCCAACTCAAATGACGAGGGATTTCTCAATGTTGCCGTATTGATAAAGGTCATTTCCGTGCTTTGCCTAAGCAGCAGCCGCGTTATGGCTTGCTCGGAAGCGCCTGCAATAAGGGATGCATACAGGGTTGCGGCATCCAGGTCGTTGCCAAAGCGTATGTCTTCCAAAGCAAGGCGTACATTGTCTATAGAAAGGTCGTTGGCTGCCAGGTTAAGCATGGCTTCGTCTACTATGCTTACCAATAAAGCGGCATCCAGCGGGCGATCGGCATTATCAGTTACACCAAAGTCCAGGCTTACAAATGCCCCAGGCAGATATTCCGGGCTGTCGCTTTGAATGGAGAGCTGCATGTAGGTTCCCGGGTCAATGAAAATAGTTCTGCGGGCGTTTCGAAGCCCTTCTCCGCTTGGGTTTACCCCCGAGGGTACCCACACCGCATAGATATCAATAATCCCAAAAGCATCACCCAAATTAAAAGAAACTTGATTGGACTCAGATACAACCATATGCAGCAGCCGGTTATTTCTGTAGGCATATACTTTAAACGAGCCGCCTTCTTCCAAACTGTTTAGCTGCAAATAAATCGGTTCACCCATGGCGTAGCGGGGCTTGTTGGCGCTAAGGGTCAAGTTTCTTCCATAAACCGTGAAAGTAAAACTATCGTGTACATTGTTGCCATTATTGTCGATTGCAAGGGCATCTATATCAATGTGCCCATATGGCAGGTTTTCCAACACAAACATTCCTATCCCAAACTCATCGGTTGGTACAATGCGGCTAAAGCCATGCCCGGAAACTTGCACATTGGCTTGAACAGGCTCGCCTCCGGCGCTATGGGTAAAAATGTAAACCGTATTAGAAAACCCCTGCACAAGATATCCAAACTCCGGCATCAAATCAATTTCAAATACACCTGTCGAGACCTGCACAGCAGTTGATGTCTCTACTCTAAAATTGGAACTGTCTATAACTTCGACCCAAAATTCATAACGCCCCGCAGTTTGGGCTACATGGTTGAAAGCGAATTCACCGTTTTCGTCCAGCACAATTCCGGTTGCTTCAGGATTATTGTTTACATAAATATTTACCGTACCTTGGTTTACCGGCTCACCAAAAAAATACATTACGCTACCCGTTAGATATATGGTCTCACCGACGCTGTATTCGGTTTTATCGGTTTCCAAAGTTACCCCAAACCTAGGCAGCACAAAGGGGCTTACCTCGAAAAAAGTGTAGGCTTTGACTGCCCCGTCCTGCTCTACCACCAGCCGGTAAAAACCGCTGTTTACTTCATCTGCAAGCCTAAATCTGCCGCTCATTATGCCAAAATCCGAGGCACGGGTATGCTCGAGATAGACTCGGTTGTCGTTGCCGTCAAAAATTGATATTGTAAACATATCCCCTGCAATAGGGCGGGCCGAAGTGCTCCTTAACGCCAGTATACGAAACAGTACATCGTCTCCTGGGTTATACAGGCCTTTATCGAAGTTGATAATAAAATTTTCGCCTGTTTCTTCCACAATGCGAATATCTCTGCGAAAATCTTCATAACCCAGTTCGGATTCAACTGTAATGTGCAAACTGCCCTGCCCTGCCCATACGTTATACAAAGGCAAGATAATCATACCGTAACCGGATGCATCTGTGGTAAAAGGGGCCGACGGTTGAATTACATTATTGCCATCATAGAGAGATACATGCAGGTCTGCCTCTAAAGGTTGGCCCTCTAAATCCCTAATCTGAACCATGGCTACTAAGTCTGTGTCTGTGTAATACACATTGTTTGTGACAATGTGAAGTTCATGGCCCTGATTGTATTGCACACTTCTTTGTTCTTGTTCTTGCTCCTGTTCTTGCCGGGCTGCTCGGGCAGCAATATAGTTACTTACCCTTACTTGCACATACCGACCGGATACCAATATGATAATAGCGGCCAGTATGTAAAGCCCAATATTACTGCGTTTTTTCCCCATGACACGTCCTCCTTAAAGCGCAAAAGTGTTTCCTGGCTATCTGCTTCACTCAGGTAAGCCCGGAATATCAGCTACGACTTTCCGCTAAATTACGGGTTTACCTGAGTGAAGCAGATAGCCAGGAAGTGTTTTTTGCGCGTTGTCAAGTGTTTTATTATTACAATTATGTTACATTTTTTCGCGTTGTCAAATTTATTATGTAAAATTAATTGCTGCTTAACTTTTCGTAATTTTGTGCATACTTTTGTAAATTATCGTAATATGGATGAAATAGTACAATATCCAATGTTGATTTCAAAAGGGCTTTACGTTCCTGGAAGGTTTCGAAAATCTTTTACACGCTCTACAGAAATCAATTTTCGGCTACCGTCATTCCAGGCTCACGTCAGTCTAATTTGATTGAAAGATTGTGAAAACATCACTGTAGGGGCGGCAACTTGCCGCCCGTGCAAGCGAAATCTACTCAAAGACATGCACTTCTAAACCTC
>Ga0123355_10015794_pt1 | contig 11878 bp, 12 predicted proteins | sample TergutEmb28metaG_3_FD_89872 | JGI IMG/M metagenome (GOLD analysis project Ga0123355, IMG submission 89872) | Embiratermes neotenicus P1 segment gut microbial communities from Petit-Saut dam, French Guiana - Emb289 P1 | ecosystem: Host-associated > Arthropoda: Insects > Digestive system > Gut ... | reverse complement strand
CGAGCTTCTTCGTTCGAACCGTCTTCGAACGCAACCGGCAAGTATGCGAACACGTTTTTGATTGCCGTAAGCGCGAGTCCGTTAGTGTAATCGGTCGCAAGCATTGATGCGTAAGCCTCGAGCGCGTGCGTAAGCGCGTCGATACCCGACGCCGCTGTTAAACCTTTCGGCATTGCCATCATGAAGTCAATGTCAACAATCGCAACGGTTGGAAGCAATTCGTAATCCGCGAGCGGATATTTGATTCCTGTTTTTTCGTCGGTGATAACCGCGAACGGCGTAACTTCCGAACCTGTTCCCGCAGACGTTGGAATTGCGATGAATTTCGCCTTTTCGCCCATTTTCGGGAACGGTGAAACTCGTTTACGAATATCCATAAACCGCATTGCGAGGTCGAAGAAGTCAACTTCCGGGTGTTCGTAAAGCGTCCACATAATTTTCGCCGCGTCCATTGGCGAACCTCCACCGAGCGCGATAATGCAGTCGGGTTCGAAGTCTGCCATAGCTTTCGCTCCTTCTTTCGCGCAAGCGAGGGTCGGGTCGGGCGTAACGTTAAAGAACGTTGTGTGTTGGATTCCCATTCCGTCAAGCAAGTCGGTCAACGGTTTGGTGTAGTTGTTTTTGTACAAGAATTCGTCGGTAACAACGAAGACTTTCTTCGCTTTGTAAACGTCTTTCAACTCAGCAATCGCGATTGGAAGAGAGCCTTTTTTGAAGTAAACTTTCTCCGGCGTTCTGAACCACAACATATTCTCTCTCCTCTCAGCAACGGTTTTAATATTCAAAAGATGCGTAATTCCTACGTTCTCAGACACCGAGTTTCCACCCCAAGTTCCGCAACCGAGGGTCAACGACGGCGCAAGTTTGAAGTTGTACAAATCGCCGATTCCACCGTGCGACGATGGAGTGTTTACAACGATTCGGCAAGCTTTCATAACTCGCTCGAATTTGCGCAAATCTTCAACTTGAGTCATATTAATGTGAATTGACGCAGTGTGTCCGACTCCGCCGTCAATTACGAGTCTGTCGGCTTTTTCAACCGCTTCGTCGAATGTTTTGTAGCTGTACATCGCCAAGATTGGCGACAATTTCTCGTGCGCGAACGCCTCTTTCGGGTCAACGCTGTCAACTTCGCCGATTAGGATTTTCGTTTTCGCGTCAACCTTAACGCCCGCCATTTCAGCGATTACGCTAGCTGGTTGACCAACGATTTTCGCGTTCAACGCGCCATCAATCATCATAGTTTGGCGAACTTTTTCGGTTTCAGCTTTCGTGAGGAAATAGCAACCTCGAAGCGTGAATTCCGCTTTAACTTTATCGTAAATTTTCGCGTCAACAATCACCGATTGCTCGGACGCGCAAATCATTCCGTTATCGAAAGTTTTCGAAACGATAATCGAGTTCACCGCAGTCTGGATGTCTGCCGAACCGTGAATTACCGCCGGAACGTTACCCGCAGAAACGCCGATTGCAGGCTTGCCTGACGAGTACGCCGCGCGAACCATTGCGTGGCCGCCGGTCGCGAGGATTAAGTCGGCGTTTTTCATAACCGCGCCTGTCAAGTCGAGTGACGGAACGTCAATCCAGCCGATGATTCCCTCGGGAGCGCCGGCCGCAACCGCCGCGTTGAGAACGATTTTCGCCGCTTCAACAGTACACTTTTTCGCGCGCGGATGAGGCGCGAGAATAATTCCGTTCCGAGTTTTCAAAGCCATCAAGGTTTTGAAAATCGCCGTAGACGTTGGGTTCGTTGTCGGAATTACCGCGGCGATTACGCCGACGGGTTCCGCGTATCTGCGGATTCCGAACGCCTTATCTTCCTCAACGATTCCGCAAGTTTGAACGTTTTTGTACTTGTTGTAGATGTACTCTGCCGCGTAGTGGTTTTTGATAACCTTGTCTTCCACAACGCCCATTCCCGTTTCCTCGCGCGCCATTTTCGCAAGCGGAATCCGCGCGTGATTCGCCGCCAAAGCCGCCGCTTTGAAGATTTCGTCAACCTGTTCTTGGCTGAAAGTTGCGAAAATTTCCTGCGCCGCGCGAATCTCTTCCATTCTCGCGAGCAACTGGTCAACGTTCTCAACTATAGCCGGACTTTTTACTTTTGCCATAATATTTTTACGCCTCCTTAAAATACAATTAAGCATATTTGCCCATATTGGCAAATACTTTGTCATTTTACCACGGATTTTGAAATTTTGCAAGCCTTATTTTGAATTTTTTTTACAAAAATTTTAGAATTTACAATTTGTTAACTTGTAATTGCTATAATATTTTGGTACAATAATTACAATATTATTTAATATATGCAAAAATTTTTGGAGGTGTAACCTATGGGTTGTATGATGTTTATGCTTGAAACGCCGCTCACGATTGGGCTTTTGGTGCTTACAATGATAATTGCGGGAGTTGCGCAGGCGGGAGTTTCGGGCGCGTATAAAAAATATTCGCAAGTTCCCGGTTCGCGCGGAATGACGGGTGCGGACGTTGCGCGTAAGATGGTTCACGGACTTGGCGTTGAGGTTATTGAGCATAACGGCAGACAGCTTAGCGACCACTATAATCCTCGGACGAAGACAATCGGGCTCTCGCCCGACGTGTACAACGGAACTTCGGTTGCCGCGATTGGAGTTGCGGCGCACGAGGCGGGTCACGCGCTGCAGTTCGACCAAGGTTATTTTCCTATTAAAATACGCAACGGAATTTTGCCGCTTGCGCAGATTGGTTCGATGTTGGCAATGCCGTTGGTTTTAATCGGATTCCTTTTCGGCGCGGGAGCGGAAGCGGAAGTTCAACTGTTCGGCGACGCTTTCGCAATGCCGCTGATTTCACAAATCGGAATTCTGCTATTCTCGGCGATTTTGTTGTTCCAACTTGTCACGCTTCCGGTGGAATTCAACGCGTCGCGGCGGGCAATGCAGACGCTCGAGAGCGGCGTTTACCTCTCGCCGGACGAGGCGGTTGGAGCGAGGAAAGTTCTTAACGCGGCGGCGATGACGTACGTTGCGGCGGTTGCGGTGTCGGCGTTGCAGATTCTGCGGTTGCTGTTGATGTCGCGGCGGCGAAGGTAGAAAAGATTGACAAATTTCAAATTTAGTGTTATAATTAAGATGTTGTAAATTTTAAATTTGAGAGGTTGATTACAGATGAAGAAAATTGTTGGCGGAATTTTAGTTTTGATGATGTTGACGGTAGTGTTTGTAGGTTGCGGTTGCAACGGCGAGGGTGACGATATTACCGTGTTTAACGGCACGTTCGCGCACGGAGCGGAAGTTATCACGTTTGATTCGGGCAGTTTTGTTGTGTCGGGCGGCGCGGGACATCGGCATTTGCCGAATGGCGAAGGCGAATTCAGCGTGTTCGACGGTCAAATTGAGTTCAGATTCGAGAATGGCGCTGTGGAAGTTCGGGCGTTTGAGTTTGACCGTGATTCCATAAGATTAGAAGGACATCGCTACCCAAGACAGTAGAGAGCAATTGACAATGGACAATTGATAATTGACAATGAAAGACGAAAAACCGCTCGGTGGTGAATAAAAGCCTGCTTTTTAAGCAGGCTTTTTAAATACTATTCTTCTCCGTTTTTAGTTCGAGCAACTTCGTTCCCCGACTTATCAAACAGCCCAAATTCAAACTGTCCGCACTCCAGCTCTCGTCCAACCGCGGATTTCGCGCCGATTATCTCAACATCAACCGACTTCCCGCCGCTGTGATTGGTAAGAACGTTTACGTTGTTAAAAAACTCAATCTGCTTAATATCAGGATAATCCGAATTTTCAAGCAACGCTTTTAAATTCACGATATTTCCGGAATTGTCAATGGTAAATTTCATCTCGGCGAGAGGGATTAGCGTTGAGCCTATCGGCACTTCCTCAACAAGCGTGTACTCGCCTGCGGAAACGGTGAACGACGCCGTTCCGTTGATGGTTGTAGTTGCTGTTCGAACTTTCGGCGGCGTTATATCGGTGCGAGTTAACGTGAACTTCACTCCGGGAACGGAATTGCCTTCCTCGTCAATCTTTTTAATCCGAATTTCACTAATGTGTCCGCTTCCGCCGCTTCCGTCCTCCAATTTAACCCACAAATCCGTGCTTCCCGCGTCGGTTTCGCCGTCCTCGTGCTTGAATCGAACCGCGTTATAATAGTAGAAATATCCGCTGTCCATCACCGCCTCAATCGCCGTTGTATCATAATAAATCCAATAACCATACGGCAAATTCCTCGCGGGAACGTTCGCGAACATAACGCTATTGTCGCTTCCGACCAAGTCTACCGTCGCGCCTGTATCACGGAAATGCAAATCACCTAACTCCAGCGTGAAGTGCGGAATCAGCGTTTTGTCGTCCGGGTCATTGGTGAACGGTGATTCGTGATTATAAACGTAATCGAATTTCAAAATATCATCGGGCGTGGATTTATCCAAAAGTTGCCCCTCGCTGTGCATTTGAGCTAAGAACTCGCTAATTGTCAAGCCTCGCTTGTCTTTGAAGTACAAGTCTGCAAGAAACCTGTCAATCGGCTCGCCCGGCTGATGAACCAAGAAATTGCTGTCTGCCAAGTAGCGAAACGCATCTTTCCCCCACCAAGCGTCGTTCTCTTCTCGCCCGACAACACGGATAATTCGGAGCGAATTTTGCACATATTCGTGCGCGCTGCATAACGAGCCGTTAAACATTCCAACCGCCAAATAATCCTCAAGAGTAACTTTGTTATAATGAAACGGCGAATCAATGTGCAAGCCAAAATATACTGCGTAAGGCGCGAGATACGGCTCATTTTCACTCTTGTATCTCGGAGCGTTCGGCGTGTTGTTGGAATAATCCAACGAATCTTGCGACGTGAAATACTTGCCGCCGTTGGTCGCCCGCAAGTCGCGCCACGTAATATTTTGCGTTCCCATCATCACGTTCCAGCGCAACGGCTCGAAAGTCGAGTAATCGTTGTCGGGAACTTCGGGCAAATCGCCTAAATTCCCGCTATGATTGCCGTACCGCCAAGTTTTCCCGACAATAAATCCGGGATTATCCAACTCCTGCGGCTGCCCGCCGCCGCCCGGCTTAACGTCAACGTGTATGAGTATCAGTTCACCATTAACGTAAATGGTAATCTCGTCTGTCGTTCCCGGTTCGGGAACCGACTGCTTATATTCCACGTAGACGGATGTTTCAAGCCAGCCTTTAATGTCGCTCGGCTGTTCACCGCCGTAATAATCGTCGTATCCGCTGTCGAACAACACGTCAAGGTAAAAATTCCCGCCTTCATTGCGGAATGTGCGTGTTCCGACCTTGCCAATCGGCTCGTCGCCGTGAATGTTAACGGTATTGTTTCCCATTCCGACGATTTTCAAAATTTGACTTGCCGCGTTGTCGATTGCAACGCTAATGCTATCGCCCGGCATAATTCCGTTAATGCCGCCCGCGTATTCTATTCGGATTTTTAGGAACATTAAATTCCCGACTTCCTCAACAGGCTGACCTTCGTAAAGTAATTCAAATTTCTCTACGTTAACATTTGCCATTCAATTCCCTCCTCTCGTTGCAAGGGCATTTGCAGCAAGTAAAGCAACAGCCGCAGCAACATTTAGGCTTGCAATATCTGTTGACAAACTGCGGAAACCCATTGGGATAACTCAACGAAGCAACCAATTTGCCGTCATCGCCGTATTTGACCGTCACAACAACGCGGTAAACCCGCTTATCCGTACGCCAACTGCGAGAAGACGGCGTCAACTCTCGTATGGTATAGCGATACACGCCCGGCTTGTCGAATTTCAGTTTAGGAAATGTTATCTTATTCATAGCTTAACTCCCGTCATTATGGTTACTCGTCATCGTCGACATGGTCATTGTCTGCTTTGTTTTTAGCAGTTGCAACTAACTCGCCTTCCTCGTCAAACAATCCGAACTCGAATTTCTCGCACGGCAATTTCGCGCCAATTGCGCTCTTCTTTGCTTCGATAACAACTTCAACGGGTTCAGTTTTGTATTTGTTTTCAAATTCCGGCTCGCCGTTAGGATATTCAACGGTCGCAACCAACTTGCCTTTTCCGTCATCTTCAACTTTCACGATAACCTTGAACTTTTTATCGTCAGTCTCCCAGCCTTCTCCTGATTTTGTCAGTTCCTCCATGGTGTACTCGTAAACTCCGGGTTTATCGAACGTGAGCTTAAACTTAATTGAATTGCATAGTTCCGGCATAAAAACCTTCCTTTCAAAAATATAATTTCGTACTGTACATCATATGAAGATAGTTGGCTATTTGACACATTGCGAAAATTTGAATACAAAAAATCCCGAAAATATTTTTCGGGAAACGCTTTTTGATTTCGTCTATTTTAATTTAATTGTTTGTCAATTGTTTAATAAATTCCGGCGTTGTGCCGCAGCAACCGCCGATTCCCGCGACTCCAATCGCGGTGACGGCTTTCATCTCGGCGGCGAATTCCTCTGGCGTTACATTGTAGACGATTTCGCCGTTCTCGATTTCGGGCAAGCCTGCGTTGGGTTTGATAATTATCGGCAAATCGGTGTGCCGTTTGAGTTCCTTCGCCATTTCGACCATCTCGCGCGGACCAACCGAGCAGTTAATTCCAACGAAATCCGCGCCAATTTTGGTGATTTCAGTTGCGAACGCCGAAATTTCAACTCCCATAAACGTCCGCATATTCGCCTCGAACGACATCGTGCAAAATATTGGCAAATCGCAGTTCTCGCGCGCGGCTTGAACGGCGCATTTCGCCTCGGCTAAGTCGGTCATAGTTTCGATGTAAATTGCGTCAACTCCCGCTTGAACGCCTGTCAAAACCTGTCGTTTGTAGCCCGCGTAAGCTTCGTCAAATCCGAGCGTTCCGATAGGCTCGAACATCTCGCCTGTCGGCGCGACGTCGAGCCCGACAAACGCGCCGAACTCGGTTGCGGCAGACTTTGCAACCGCAACCATTTCGGCGATATTTTCATTGGAATTATCGGCGAAAGTGTTGGTGAGAATCATGTTTGCGCCAGCCTCGAGGTACGCACGGTGAACTTCCGCAACGGAAAATCCGCGCTGGAGCATTGTTCCCATTGCGCCGTCGAGGATTAGTAGATTATTTTTGGTGAATTCGAGTAGGTTCATAAATTTTCTCCGTTCAGTTACAGGTTAATCGGTTCAACTCGCGTTAGCGGAAATCCGAGTAGCATTTCCATTGTTTGCCGCCATTCTTCCTCCCACGAATCCGTCTCAGCAATTCCGACAAACCGCCCAATCGGCGGCTCGTACCGCTCGAAAGTTTCGCCTGTTAAGTGATTATGCACTGCTCCTGTTTGGCGATTTGTGGACAAAACAGGCTCAAGCGTTATCTCGTCACCCAACGTCAGCAACCGCCAATCAATTATAAATCCAACCGTGTGGGAATGAACGGTAAACAATCGTCCGTCCTCCGCGCGGTGAAATCCAACCCCACGATAATCCGACAACACTTTGGCAAACTCAAACTCGCCGTTTTGATAACGATACAGCGTAACAGGGTGAATTACCTCGTTGTCCGGTGAATACCAGCGATTCACGCGATACGGAACGCCGTTGCCGTCAAAGTCGAACAACTCATATCCCCACAATTCTATCCTGTCGCCGTTCAAATATCCGTCAACCACCCAATTTTCAGTTGGTTCAACTGAAGGCTCGAACGTTTGCTCGGTCATTGTTTCGGGCGGCGAATATTCCGGCTCAACAACCGAATCGCCGCAAGCGGCGAGGGTTGCCGCCGTTAGAACCAAGCTTATTAGAATTGATAGCAATCGTTTCATACGCGCCCTCACTTGATTTTCAATATCAATTGTACATTGTCAATTGCCTTCCCTACATTCCCGCATATTTCCCGCTCGCAACCAACTCACGCACGGCATTCACAACGCCGGGCAAGTCCTCGCGGTAGGTTACGCCGTGCCATTTGTCGGCAGTTTTCAGCACCTTAACTTTCTCCGCGCCCGACTTGATAATCCTGTCAATCGCCGACGGAATAAGGAATTCCGACTTGAGTTCCTTGCCGGTTTCAGCCGCCATAAACTCGGCGAATTGCTCGCGCAAATAGTCGAAAACATTCGTCTGCAATCCCCACATATTCATCGAAACCACCGTTCCCGCAGGGAAATCGTTATCCTTCGGAATCGACAAATGCTCGACGATTTCGCTCAAATATTCACCGTCGGTTTGACAAACTCCGCGAGCAACCGTGCCGTTTTCGGTTACAGTATTTTCCAACAAAAATCCGACCATCGAGTAAATATCGCTCGATTTTAGGTGGTCGTTCATAACTTTGTACGCGCTCGCGCCGTAGAAATCGTCGGCGTTAATCACGCAAAACGGCGAGTCGACAACGCTCTCGGCGCAGAGAATCGCGTGTCCCGTTCCCCACGGTTTCTCGCGGCCTTCAGGCATATTTTCCATAGTTTGGAACGCGTAGTCAACGTCCATTAACTTCTCCATTCGCTTCCCGACAATCTCGCGGAACTCGCTCTCGAACTCGCGTTTGATGATGAAAACCGTCTTGTCGAACCCCGCTCGCGCGGCGTCGAACACCGAATAATCGATGATAATTTCGCCGTTTGGACCGACAGGTTCCATTTGTTTCAGTCCGCCGAATCGGCTTCCCATTCCCGCCGCGAGAACGAGTAGTGTGGTTTTTGGATTGCTCATTTTTATCTATCTCCTTTTGTTGGGGCGAAGCGCATTCGCCCGAAAATATTTTATCGTTTTACAACGGTCGAACACGGTTCGCCCCTACGAATTATACCCGGTCGGAAACTTACTCTGCCAGACAACGCTTGATATCCGTATAAACAATATAATGCAATGGAATACTAAGTATGTAGGCGATAATTTGCAGCAACGGCAAATTATCGAACGAAAGCAAATAACCTATCACAAAAGTTGCCACAAGAGGAACAGCCGAAACCAGAACGCACATAAGATATGCCATAAACACAATGCCGATTTTAAAAATTTTGGCGGTTTTGTTCCACATAAAAACCGAAGCAGAAATAATCACCGTCATAACTAACAAGGCACCGAAAATATCAGTAATTACAGGGTGCGCCGATTGAAATTCAAACAACAAAGAAACGGGAACCATAACCGCGGCGAACAAAAGCGCGGGCGCAAAAATCTGCACAACCTGCATAGTTACATTCTTTCCATCTTTCTCCAAAACCGGCATACCTTGCATTACCCTGCAATACAAAAGGAACATCAGCGCAAATATTACGTCTGCAAAAACATTTGACAATATTTCCATAATTTTTCTCTCCTTACCGACAGTTTAACACAATTTGTAAAATAATGCAATAGTTTATAAAAAAAAAGTATCGATTTCTCGATACAATAATTTAGACTACTCAATTTCCGCTATCCGTCGCGCTAAAGGCTGACCTATTCGGCATATCTTCACCTCCTTTGTTAAAATATTATACATTCGACGATATGTGTAATATTGTAACACATTCAAGCGAGTTTGTCAAGCCGTAAATGAAATTTAATACAATTATTTCCGTTTTATCAGCTTAAACTTGCTGATTATTAGGCAAATTAGGATTACAATTCCACCGTAACCGACGAGCGGATACAGAATTCCGACTAAGTTCGAGAATCCGAGGAAGCTTGCGAACAACGCGGCAACGCCGGTTGCGATTACGATTGTCCGCGTTCGGAATCGCGATTTCCCCGCCAAACGAGCCGAGAATCCGAAAAGCCCGCCGACTGCCGTTGTGTAAACTTCGGCGATTAGGATTACCGCGTAGAGAATCGCGACCCAACGCGAGATGTTGCCTGCGATGTACGACATCGGAACTTCCAATCCTGCGATTCCCGTCATATTTCCGCGAAGCGCGAGGAAAATCATCATTGTTCCGAGCCCGAGTCCTAAACCACCGAGCAAAGCGCCGCCGAATATGGCTCGCTCGCTTGATGCGCGCGCTCCAAGCGGGCCGAGAACGGCGACGGAAATTACCGTGTTGTACGAAACGTACAAAATCGCCGCTAATGCCCAAGTTCGCACTAAACCGCCGCTATCAAGCACTTCGGCGGTTGTTGCCAAATCGGGCGTTGTGGCGAGAATTGAGAACAAGCTGATTCCGAGGACAGATACGAGGAGAAACGGTACAACCGCGCTGATTGCGTTGATTACGCCGTCGATTCCTGTTAGAACGGTTAGAACGGTGATTGTCGCCATTAGAAGGTTTCCGATTATCGGTGACAATCCGAACTGTTGCGCGAAAAGCGCGCCGGTTCCGGCAATCATCGCGACAAGCCCGCCGAAGAGGAAAAATGTGATGATTGCGTCCATTATGAATGTTAGGATTTTCCCGCCTGAGAATTGGATTATTTCCAAGTGCGACCGCGCGCCGAGCCGGAATCCGAGCTGCATTATGATGAATCCGAACAATACGAACAGCGCGGTTGTGAGCGCGATTCCCCACACTCCGTTAATGCCGAACCGCGCGAAGAATTGCAGAATTTCCTGCCCTGTCGCGAATCCCGCGCCGACGACTGTTCCGATATAAGTTGCTGCGAGTTTGAATGTTGAAATTTTTTTCATAAAAAATCACCCACATAAATTATATGCGGGTGATTTTGTGATTATATGTGATTTTGCAGGTCAGCCGAAGCGGTCCGCAAATTTAATTCGTATGAAAAATGTGAATTACTTTGAAGTAAGTATAGCTTTCCACTCATCTTTTTCACGTTTCGGAACGGTCATTTTGTAAGATGCGCCGTCATTGGTATGTACCAAAATCGCTTTTACAAGCAAACCAAATTTTGAGTCTTCCACCGATTTTACGTCGCCAAGCGGAATTTCAAACGAAATTTTCCATTTATTGTCTTTCAAGACTGCACCGCCAATCGCGCCGCCGATTGCGCCTGTGCTTTCAAACACACCCTCAAGTATTGCTTTGCCGAGTTTTACATCTTCTTTCAAGGCAAATAGGCGTTTATTAGTCAAATAAAGCTCGCCTAAATCCGCACCAATCGCGCCGACTTTTAAGTTCGCAACATTGGCAAAATGGCTATCACTCATATGTTTCTGCAAAATTTCTTCGTTAGGATTCGCTAAATTCGTTGCACAACTCGGACAACGCTCGGGTAACTGCTCTGCCTTAATCAGAACATCACAAATGTGGCAAATAAATTTGTCCTTTTTCATAATCAATTCCCCCTTTTCGTTTTTCGTTTATTTTAGTTTAATTATTTGGTTTTTACGTGTCACGCCGCCGATACTTCCGCATTCGTTCCTCGTCCTTGATTTCTAATCCGCGTTCGCCGGCGAGGCTTTCAATGTGGTGCGTAAACTCGTGGAACAGCGTTTTACGCAATTTTTCGCGGAATTGTTCGGGCGGCAAATGCCCGTACAGCCGCTCGAACGAGCCGAAATATATGGCGATGTATCGCCCCATATCCCAGTTGCGGTGATACTCGCCGAGAATGTAGAGATGGTTCGCGGTTGACGCGGGGTGCATCTTCGCTTCGGGCAACAAAAGGATTCCACCGTTGAGTTTCTCATAAAACTCGGGTGGAAGTTCTTCGGAAATTTCTCCAAGCATAACTTCCGCTTCGTCTATTGTGACCATAATCTCGCCTCCTTGCGCGTGTGAATTCCCTTACGATTCGAACTTTGTAATCAATTCCGCAGGGGTGAGCGCGGATTTTTCCTTGCCCGAAACGTCCATCGCGATTTTGCCGCGGTCAAGCATAATAAGCCTGTCGCCGTAGGCAATCGCGTCGCTCATATTGTGCGAAATCATTATGGTTGTTATTCTTTGTTCGTCAACCAATTTTTTGGTAATTTCCATAACTTGCTTCGCGATTTTCGGGTCCAGAGCCGCCGTGTGTTCGTCCAAAAGCAGT
>Ga0123355_10015793_pt1 | contig 11878 bp, 6 predicted proteins | sample TergutEmb28metaG_3_FD_89872 | JGI IMG/M metagenome (GOLD analysis project Ga0123355, IMG submission 89872) | Embiratermes neotenicus P1 segment gut microbial communities from Petit-Saut dam, French Guiana - Emb289 P1 | ecosystem: Host-associated > Arthropoda: Insects > Digestive system > Gut ... | reverse complement strand
CTTTGCAATGGTCTTCCCTGTCACAGCCTCCAAGTCCAGATTATTCTGCCAGCAGCTCTGAAGATGAGGATGATGTTGGTAATGTGGCAGGTCAACAGCCACAACCCTCTCAATGGACACTGCCCCCTAAACCCCGAAGGCATTTAGTGCACAACTTTATTGGGGCCCCCAATGGGAAAAGCAGTGAAGCTGCACACATAACCCCAGTGTCCACTCCACTTAGCGTCCTGCTGCTGTTCTTCGTAGAAATTGTTACATTGCTGATTGTGGAGACGAATCGCTACTACCACCAGTTCGTAGACAATTTTGAAGACGGACCTTCTCCCCATTGTGAGGTGACAGAAGCAGAAATGTTTTCTTTTTTGGCTCTGACATTACAGATGGGACATACAGTTCAAGACAGACTGGAGGAATACTGGACAAAAATGGAACAGCTTCGCACTACATTCTATGGACAAATGATGGTACGTGCTAGGTATTGTAACATACTACACTTTCTACATTTCACTGACAATAATAGGAATGGAGTTGACAGGACAGATGACTGGAAAATACGAGACTTGTTTGAAATTATAAGGACAAACTTTTCAAAATTTTACAACCCTTCTGAACATTTGTCAATAGATGAAGTCATTGTGAAATTCAAGGGGAGGGTATTATTCAAACAGTACATCCCGAAAAAATGCAAACGCTTCGGCATCAAAATGTTCAAACTATGCGACTCTACTGGATAGACATATGACATGAATGTTTATCTTGGTAAAGACAGACAAAGGGCGGCACAACACCTGACAGCAACCCACACCACATTGACTAATCTGACAAGGAGCGTAGAAGGATTTGGCCGTTAACTGTACATGGACAACTTCTTTTCCTCCCCTGACCTGTTTGATGACTTGGCCCAGAAAAAAATTTCTTGTTGCGGGACTGTGAGACTACATAGAAAGGGCATGCCCAAGGACCTCAAACCCAAGACACTGAGACTGAAACGTGGTGACATTCGAGTAAGAACCAGGGGTGACTTGACGGCTGTGGTGTGGAAGGACAAGAGAGATGTGTGCCTCCTGACAAACATTCACGATCCACCCAGAGAAGGCAATTATCGCGATGAACACGGGAACGTGATAAAGCTAGCAATTGTGGCGGATTATAATCGTCACGTGGGGCATGTTGATAATGCAGATAGGATGGCTAGTAGCTACACGGCCAGCTGTTGAACATGGAAGTGGACAAAAAAGCTCTTTTTCCACCTGTTGGACCTGGCCATTGTCAACAGTTACATCCTTTTATCTTCATGTGGTGGGAAGAAAATCTCACACAGAGCTTTTCGACTCACCCTTATCAGAGAGATGCTGGCACAGTCTGGGCATAAGCCACAACCATCCATGCCTGTAGGGAGACCAGCCACAGCTTCTAATAACACCGGAAGACTGGACACACGTCACAATAAGCACTGGCCTAGCCGCAGTAACATGAAACGGCGATGTCACCTGTGTTCATTGGGGGGTGTGAAGCGAACGGTGATATTTAGATGTGTCAAGCTTGACGTGGCGCTTTGTGTTGATCGAAAGTGTTTTGAAGATTACCATACAAAGACGAACTTGTAAGACATCTGTTTGTCCGCCCTCCTTACAAACAGCTGATGCCTCGATCACAATGTAAGTAAAAGAAAATGGGTATTTACAAGTTCGTTTAGAAACTTATCTTCTCCATTACGCAGTTAAGGATATTATAGCATTTTAAAGGTATTCTGAGCAATGCCTATTTCCTTCCCCACAGACAGTTTCGATCAACACAAAGCGCCACGTCACACTTGACATATCTGAATATCACCGTTTGCTTCACGGCCCCTGCTGAACACACATGATATTGCCATTTCATTTTACTGCGGCCAGGCCAGTGTTTATTGTGACGTGTGTCCAGTCTTCCGGTGTTATTAGAAGCTGCGGCTGGTCTCCCTACAGGCATGGATGGTCGTGGCTCATGCCCAGACCGTGCCAGCATCTCTCTGATAAGGGTGAGTCGAAAAGCTCTGTGTGAGATTTTCTTCCCACCACATGAAGATAAAAGGATGTACCTGTTGACAAGGCCAGGTTCAGCAGGTGGAAAAAGAGCTCTTTTGTCCACTTCCATATTCAACAGCTGGCCGTGTAGCTATTGGCCATCCTATCTGCATTATCAACATGCCCCAAGTGACAGTTATAATCCGCCACAATTGCCGGCTTTATTGCGTCCCCGTGTTCATCGCGATAATTGCCTTCTGTGGGTGGATCGTGAATGTTTGTCAGGAGGTACACATCTGTCTTGTCCTTCCACACCACAGCCATCAAGTCACTCCTGGTCCTTACTCGAATGTCACCACGTTTCAGTCTCAGTGTCTTGGGTTTGAGGTCCTTGGGCATGCCCTTTCTATGTAGTCTCACAGTCCCACAACAAGAAATTTTTTTTTTTTTGCGCCAAGTCATCAAACAGGTCGGGGGAGGAAAAGAAGTTGTCCATGTACAGTTTATGGCCAAATCCTTCTACACCCCTTGTCAGATTAGTCGCTGTAGCATAGGTTTCTGTCAGGTGTGCCGCCCTTTATCTGTCTTTACCAAGGTAAACATTCATGTCGTAAGTATATCCAGTAGAGTCGCATAGTTTGAACATTTTGATGCCAAAACGTTTGCATTTTTTCAGGATGTACTGTTTGACTAATACCCTTTCCTTGAATTTCACAATGACTTCATCTACTGCCAAATGTTCGGAAGGGTTGTAAAATTTTGAAAAGTTCTTCCTTATAGTTTCAAACAAGTCTCATATTTTTAACAGTCTGTCATTTGTCGTGTCAACGCCATTCCTATTATTGTCCGTGAAATGTAGAAAGCGTAGTATGTGACAATACCTAGCACGTACCATCATTTGTCCATAGAATGTAGTGCGAAGCTGTTCCATTTTCATCCATTAGTCCTCCAGTCTGTCTTGAACTGTATGTCCCATCTGTAATGTCAGGGCCAAAAACGAAAACATTTCTGCTTCTGTCACCTCATGTTGGGGAGACGGTCCATCTTTAAAATTGTCTAAGAACTGGTGGTAGTAGCGTTTTGTCCCCACAACCAGCAAAGTAACAATTTCCACGTAGAACAGCAGCAGGACTAGAGTGGATGCTGGGGTTATGTGTGCAGCTTCACTGCTTTTCCCGTTGGGGGCCCCAATAAAGTTGTGCACTACACGCCTTCAGGGTTTCGGGGGCAGTGTCCACTGAGAGGGTTGTGGCTACTGACCTACCACATTACCAACATTGTCCTCATCTTCAGAGCTGCTGGCGGAATAATCTGGACTTGGAGGCTGTGAAAGGGACGACCATCATTACGATTTCACGTATTTCATTTCTAGACAGCACATGAGTCCGTTTCGCACACGAATCATCGCCACATTGCGTTGTCAACAAAAATTCAGCACAGCAAACCCGTCAAACAGCAAAATCTCTGCGAAGTTGAAATTCTGCAAGCTGCTTGGTGGTATAATACATAGATCAGGTATAATGTTCCCTTTCCCAACCTAAGAACCCTTACTCAGCTGCCTGTTAGTAATACCCAAAAGTTTTATTACCAAAACATTCCAGTCCATTTACTAAATGCAAGACATAACTAACTGCACAGTACATTTTCAAGACTTATGACACTTATGCATTTGTGGCTAATTAGGGTCTCTTTGGTAGCTGACTAAGTGTTTACACACAAATATGACACAGGACTGCTTTCATGAGTGATTCTGTGTTGAGACATTTTGCAGTCAGATAGAATGAGAGGGCTGTCAGTGTTGCCAATTGAAGGTCGTCCGAAAGTAGACATTTGCGTTTCTGGCATTACAAGGAGATGCTACTATAGTTGACGTTAGTTGGTTAAGGGTTAATGTGATGAATTTATTTCAGCTGGAAACATCCCTGGGAATTGTTATTAAGGAATCTACCTCAGAAGACATTGAAGAATATTACCAAAAATATCTTAGGTTACTATATAAAAACAAAAAATTCACATTATTGTTGGAGGAAGCAAGGAAGATGCATGTATTGTACCCCAAGTCTGTGGCAGCTCTGGAATGGATTTGTAAAGTTTACAGTGAACAGATAGCACAAGGTGTGGAAGTGTTGGATGTGTCTGAGAGCATCATTGAAGAGTATTACAAGGAGCTACAGGTTCTTAACCCTGCATCAAGCATGGTATTGCTGGCTAAAGGAGCTGTGTTGTTCAGAAAAGAAAGTTTCATAGAATCACGTGATGCACTAACACAAGGTACAGTGTATTTTGTTAAGATTTTTCAGTTAAACCCAAATATGTTGCGCTGTTGAGCCACATTCCTTGATCTCTTGATTTACCTACAGAGTTAAAATTTTCACATATTTACTGTTTCAATATGTATGACAAAATGTATTTCGTAACATGTGATTTAATTTATCACAATCACGATCTTCATTGTACCATTCATAATTGATTAATAGGAATTGCATTAACTCTGTTTACTAATATTCTGACATTTCCTTTGCACTGCTTTGTCTGCATCAAGTGTACTCTTATTGTATAGATGCATACTCTGTTTTGTTTCATAATTGGACTGTCAAAACAATACAGGATATTAATGTGTATTTACTGAATAATCTAAGTTAGAAGCATACAGTGGGTATTGTTAAACTAAAGGAATGCAGTGTATTTGTTTTTCAGTCACAAAATTAAAGAAAATATACATAACGTGCATCCCATATCTAGTCATGCTTCATTTTAGTGCTTTATGCAGCAAAGAGTTGGATTCTCTTTTCACTGCATTGCTGCATTGTTCAGTGCAGTTAGATGTAAGATTGCCACATTAGGATACTACCATTAACATTTCACAGGCTACTATTCTTTTCAAGACCAAGCAGTAGCGTCCCCCGGGTTTATGTAAAAACTAACGTCGAGAAGATTCTGGTCGTCAGATTCCCATCATTGAGTTATTTGTTATATTAACTCTCCTCTTTAATAATTGACGTATCTGTTTCTGTTAATTGCAGTTATTAATGCACTTTCTGACACTAGTTACGTTTGGATTCTGCTTTGCCAGTGTCATCTCCAGACTCACTGTTACAGTGACGCAGAACACTGTGCAAGAGAAGCAATAACGGTTATTCAAAAGCAAGCTGTAGGTGAGAATGTATGGAGCTTATTACTTAACAACTTGGTAAAGTCACTGTCACTGCAGAATGAAGAAGAAAAATTGAGGGAAGCTGTGGACAAATGCATTATGGTGAGGCAAATTTTTGTGTGTAATATAAAATCCTTTATATATCTGATTGATGGTTGTTGGAATGCCATATGCTGTTCAGTGCATAAAACAGTTGACTGTTTTGGTTTGAATACATGACAACCTTGCATATAAGATGACCCCAATTCAAAATCTTCAGTTCGTAGGAGAATGCCTACATAGAACATATGTCTTTTGTATATATTTAAAGGCAAACCTGCATTTGTCAGGTGATAGATCTGAAAAAATTGTCATCTTTTGTTTGGGTGAATACAGTATTTAATACCTGTAAGTCTTATCTCCTTGTGGTATCACAGTGGAAATAATAGAAATGTGTTATATCTTATCCATCCATATGTGTGTGTGCATGTTTGTGCTTGTGCATGTCTAAATTTAATGATGAAGAAATAGTTGTTTGTTTCTTTCTGTGTCCTAACTTTTATTAGTGAATAATTAAGGGGTTGAAGCCTTCTGTCATTTATATTCATTATGAATTTCCACAATATCAACCGTGAAATGCACACAATTGTCATTTAATTAACAATAATATTTTTAAAATATTAAGCTTCTCTATGTTTTGGACCTTATGGTACTTGTGAATACCTCCAGTACATCCACATCCTGGTCAGATGTACTGTATAACAATTCTCTTCACCACACACATATTCAATCTACATGGAAGAATCCCATCAGTTATTCCACATATGCAGCAGACAAAAATGTTATTTAGTAACTGTTTTTTACAACAATAATTAATGTATTTTCTGATGATGAACCAGTAAGGTCCAAAATATGTAGGAATTTAATGTTTGTAAAAATATTATTGTGAATAAATGACAGTTGTGTGCATTTGTTTGTGGAAATTGAAGTGTAATGCATGGAATGAACAATGTAAAATTCTGTATGAAGTGTTTTTAAAAACGAATATACATTGTTTATTGGTCTAATGTACACATAGTTATAGGCCTTAAGTAAAAGTTTAGTGCATGTATATGATGATATATTGTTTTATGTTGTACCAGACTACTGTAGTAAATGTGTAATGTTACCATTTTCATTTCCAGTGTGATAATTCTCTTTTTATCAGTATTTGTATATTCAGCATCTATATGTATGTAGGGTATACACATAAGATTGTTGTAATAAATAAACTCTTCCATTATTTTACTAGAGTTTCTACCTCGCTGTTAAAAACTGTCATACCCCCACTTGTTTAATTCACCTTGATCGCATTTCCCAAGTACACCAAGCTTTTCCTTCTATTATCCACTGCCAGATGAGACAGTGATATTTTGTAAGTCAATTCTTGGTTGGTTCTGATTTCCCAAACCTGATGCTCATTTACCTAATTGTACATTTGTATTCCATAAGCCTTGTCTGTTGCATACATTTGTCATTACTTTATCCTTCTCAGTCATGGAGCATTTTCATCACAACAAGTTTTAACTGTGTCTCATATATTTTGATTTTGTATATTTTTCTCATAGTTTTGGACTTAAAAGTATGTTATTGGTAATAATAACATTGATTACGTATGCCAGTTCTCTCCTTGATATACAGTAGAGCTTCAGTTATCCAAAAAATTGGGACCGAGGAAGTTTGGTTAATCACATTGTTTGGATAATCAAACTTGCATGAGAATATTATTGTCAGATACTATAACTGGTTGAAGAAATTGTTTGTAAATTGTAACCAACAAATATGGAAATAATTATGCACACTAAGTTCATTTTGAACTTTGCTAATTGTTTTACAGAGCTTCAACAATAGATGCACACATTTTTGAAAAAAAAAAAACTAAAAAAACCAACACAAGTTATTACGTGGCTCAAACAAGTAATGTAAACCTGGAAAAGTTTATTTTTTAACATAATCTTGAATTATTCTTTGACCAATTTGTGATCAGCAACATTCGATTATTAACTCCTGTAATGCTAACTGACTTTGTGATATTTCAGTATAGTAACCAGTAACTGGAAGGTACATGGTCACATATATATATATATATATATATATATATATATATATACTGGCGATAGTACAGGTATTTGATGGTTCAGTTAGCTGACGTTTGGATAACTGACACTGTACTGTGTTTAGATTTGAGTATTTGAGTAGCTTTCTCAGCAGTGTATTATGTGTGTGCAGTATTGTGCCTGCTGTTGATTAATTTTGTCTACAGTAGATTAGTTTCTGCAATTATGGATGTTGGGGTACTCAAAATCTCAAAGAATTCATTTAGAATGTACTACAAATTTGAGTTCATATTTCATTGATGTCAAGACGTTGCTTGTCAGTTCATACTTATATTAGCATCATTTATCATTAGATTCTCAGTATAGGACTTAGACCATAGCTCATATTTAGGGAATCAATGGGCAAAATCTCAAGGTTCAGAGCATCTTCCCTGACAGGTTCTTTATGGTGTCCACTTCTTTTCCAGGAAATGCTTTAGAAGAGTTTATGAGTGTTTCCACTCGCATTCTCTGAAACCTTTTAGTCATAATCGTTTTAATTTCTCATTCATTGCTATGTAACTTATTGAGTTGTTTTGTGTGTTAAAAGAAACATTAATAATCAACAGCCTTTATTGTCTATTTGAGCTCTGCATGAAAAATATGGGTTGTGGATGTGCAACCTCAAGCATATGAATAGTTGTGATCATTATGTATGTTTTGGATGTCTATAAGCTTTTGGAAGAGCAGGAAAACACCAAACTCATAATGAAGTGATTCATATTGCAGATATTGTCTAGAAACCCAGCCAATGTTGGTGTTTTGGAGTGCCTGACTAGAGCTCACATTATGCTTGGAAATGAGGATGAAGCTGAAAAGTGCCTACAGGCATTGCGAAGTGAGAACAAGTCAACAACAGCTGTAGCATTACTGTCTGCTCTGTCCTTGAAAAAACAGTATAAGCTGAAAGAGGCTTTGGATGAGCTTGATGCTGCAGTTTTGCAAAATCCTGATGCTGCAGATTTATGGTTGGAGCTTGGCAAACTGCACTGGGAAGAAGAACAATACACTCTGAGTTTGGCAGCGCTGTTGAAGGTACCTGGATAGAATAGAATATAATACAAGGATGGCAGCACATTAGTGACCCATGGACTTCAACCATATTTGGTCCTTTGTGCAGCCCTTATATTCATGCATCTAACAGCCCCACACCTTGAATATAGTGCAGTATCCTGCTGATAGATATGTCTTCAAAGTCACCTGGTTTCATGAAATGTCAGACCAGGTGCATGAATCTTAATGTGGCCAAAGCCTCACAGTTACAATGAATATGTGAAGCCTGTTCAAATACCTGCTAGCATCTGTCACACTTGGGACTGTTTACCAGCCCAAGTTTAAATAGATGTCATTTTAAATGATGTGTCTTGTTAGCAGCCCAGTCATCTTTTGCTGGTTTCTGTTCAGAATGAACAGTACTCCAGCTTTCTTAGGAGACAGTTTTTTAAGAAAGCCTTTGGTCTGCCCTTGTTTACATATGGACTGCCAGTGCACCTCATTTTTCCTGTTCATCCAGTCCCTGATTACTCACCTGGCAACCTTTGCAGATATTCCAAGTGCAGGCTCAGGTTGTTTGAGGGGATGTGAGGAGCCTTCTCTAGCTAATTGATCAGGGATATTTAATTTTTGTCAATTCCCATGTGTCGTAGTACCCATAACAGTTGAACCCTAGTATGTTTTGCCAGTTCCACCAGGGACTGATGACAATCCCAGACTAATTTGGAGTTTATTTGGAAATTATTAAGTGCCTTAATTGCTGCTTGGTTATCTGAGATAATGTAGATGCTCCTGTCTGTTTTCTCCATTATGCATGCCTTGATAGCATATACGTATTTCTCCTGGAGTACTGTAAGGTACCTGGGTACTGAATCAGTAAATTGACAGAAACTATCAGGCAGACATGTAGAGTACATTGTGAATGAATCTGTATGCATGGAGGGCAGTAGGCATGTTACCTTTCTGATATGTTATTTTTCACCCTGTGCCTACCATGTGTAATCACAGGCAAAGAATAAGGTTCATCAAGATACAGTGTGATATTGATACTTCAAAATAATACAAAAGAAGTCTTGGTGCAGATGAGTAAGAGCAATTATGTGGCATTATTTTGGGTGTAACGTGGTCTATAAAGAAGACCTTACATGCTGGAATCAACATTTCAAGTCTGTATGAGATTGAAGTTCTCACAATAGTGTCTTGTGGTGTGCTATGGCATGTAATTTGTAGACATTTTTTGAAACTGTGATTACCTGGCGTAACATCCTAACATTAATACTACAGATATAATATGAATTTATGTGAATTTTGATGATGATGATGATGATGATAATCAGTAGCTCTGCAGCCCACTTGGAGCCTCTGCTTCCCATATAACTTTCTGCCAACAACTCCCTATCTCTGGCTACCATCCACCATCTTTGGAGTCCCATTTTTCTTAAATATTCCACTACACCATCCATCCACCAACGTTTAGATCTCTCCCACTTCCCTCCTTCCCTTGAGTCTGAAATCCATGATTCTTTAGAGCATTTCATTGTTAACCATTCTTTGTAAATGCCATGCCATTGTAGCAAATTTTGAGATTAGTGATATGTTTTTGCATCCTGTGACATTTGAGTCCAACACATGCTGTTTTAATGTAATGCTAATAGAACTAGTATTGTTAAAATGCATAGTGTTGATTGGTACCTGAAACTATATTATACTTTTAATGGAGATGGAACTGTAAATCCATGCAAAGTTTTGTCTGTTTCAGGCAACTAAATTGGACCCTAATGTTTACTCTTGTTATGTATACTTGGGTCATTACTACAGTCTTGGTGCTAAAGATTTGGACAAGGCACGCCGTTGCTATCAGAAGGCTTTCCGCCTTAATCAGAATTGCAAAGAAGCCGGAGCAGCCCTCAGTGATATATACAGACTCCAAAATAATCCAGTAAGTACCATAATTAGCTGTTAATACAGAAACATTTTTTGGTAAAAGTATGTTGCTTATGTTCCAGTCATTTCTCATGTAAATTGCAAAATAATGAGACAATGACCAAATGGTACTTGTGTTTAATGTTCTTTGTGATGGTGATAGCTGCTGAAATGTGAAGTTTCTGTGGAGTTTTGTGTGTTGGAAATTACGAAACAGATGACATTGTTAATGTTGATTTTATTTTCAACAACTTTCAGCTGCTGTAAACCTATTTTAATGCAGATTAGCGCACTGAAGAATATAGTTATTAACTTTTGCCAGCTTGCCAACACAGATGGAAGTACAGTCATTCATTAGTATTCAGCCTTGAAGGCCAGGCTTGGCAGGAACCAGAGCCCAGTCATGTGACCGGTATGACTCTGGCACACTGCATCCTGGGCAAGTTCTTGGGGGTAGTTTGTCATTGCTTCCCCCCCGCCTTTAGACATTCCCACTTTAGCCGCCAGGTGCCTCCGTCCACAACGACGTGAGAGATCCTAGCAGCGAAAGGTGGAACTGTGGGCGAGAAAGATGTCCGTTAGTAATTTTGCCTAAATTCCGACTTGCACATAAATTTAGGGGTCTTTTACATGCCGCAAATCTACGACATGGGACCAATGGCTTTACTTCCCCTCCGAAGGAAGGCTTCAAAATTTCAAAAATTCTTTCCATAAGTTCTTGGGCATATCAAAATAACTGAAGAGAATATAGTCAATGTATGATTTAAAGCAATGTAAATGGAGCCATTTCACAACACAAAATCAACAAAATACACAAACTTGTTGGTTTAGTGTTGTGAATTGGTTTTTTATAATGCACAGAGTGAACAATATTAGGTAAGTGGAGCCAGTATGCTCATTGCTCATCCCAGCTGTGTTTTATGGGGTATATGATTTGCCTGACCTAAAGACACAGTATTGATACTTGTTGCATAGTTTGTGCTTCACATCTGGCCTGGCCCTGGCTGGACTTTGAGTAAGGAAGTTAACTATAATGAAATGAGACTTCGTGTAGATCATTTGTAACTTCACCAAACAGTACCAACCCTGGATGGTTCTAATCCCAAAAGCAGAAACTATGCAGCACTGGATGGTACATAAAACTTGGAAGACTGAAACTGTCATAGTAAGTCATTTCAAGTGCAGTTCAGATAAATCACTGGTATTAACCATAACACTGCTGTTTGCAGAAGGCCAATATTGAGCTTCTGACATATGTCACCCACACTGCTGGTTTTGCTGAAGCTAAGTGGGCATGGTTACGTCTTGGTCTTCATCACACAGAACAAGGCAACCATCAGGAAGCAATTGATAGTTTGCTGTGTGCTGTAAAGACTGACCCAACTGACAGGTAAAACTGAAACTGCAGAGTAATATTTAATGCTTTCACTTGAGTTGTATTCACCCTGTACAGCTCAGTGTAGTCTGATGCAATTAAAGGCATGACATGGAGGCATGTGGGGGAGTGGAATGATAGCTGGGTTTGTTCCTGACTGTAACACTAGATGTAGGTGAATGATCAGCATCGTGCCCTAGCCACTTTACTGCTGGGCAAAGAGCCTCTGCTACCCACTGAATAGGAGGTTGGGTGAGCCCTAGAACTGGCCTGGACACTTTGGTGAAGAGAAAGATCTCTTGCTCCATCCAGGAAT
>Ga0123355_10015792_pt1 | contig 11878 bp, 5 predicted proteins | sample TergutEmb28metaG_3_FD_89872 | JGI IMG/M metagenome (GOLD analysis project Ga0123355, IMG submission 89872) | Embiratermes neotenicus P1 segment gut microbial communities from Petit-Saut dam, French Guiana - Emb289 P1 | ecosystem: Host-associated > Arthropoda: Insects > Digestive system > Gut ... | reverse complement strand
CTGTAAATGCACTGCTGTACATGTACTGCGGTTCATGTACTGCTGTACATGTACTTTTGTACAAGTACTGCTGTTCATGTACTGCTGTACAAGTATTGCTGTACATGTACTTTTGTACAAGTAGTGCTGTACATGTACTGCTATACATGTACTGCTATACATGTACTACTATACCTAAAATTTCTCTTGCCACTCGTCATGACTGCATGCTACGAAACATTTTCATCCCCCACGTGCTGCGACTAAGCGGTGTGTTTCACTCTGTACCTGCCTGATATCTTTAAAGGAAAGTTTGGTTTTTATTAGACATAAGAAAAAGACAAAAGGAGAATTTTTCTCCCCTTCGATGCAATTCAATTCGCAGGCAGTTTTTTACTATCCATATCATTGAAATTCATAAGGTAATTTTGTCGTCAGTATTCAGTAGTGAGTTTTTCAATTTAAAATTAATAGACTGTATCTTCAATATACCTAATTATGTAGTAATATAATATTTATTGCTGTCTTTGAAATTTTTCCCAGTACTTATGTTTCTTGGTTTTGTCCTGTGTTTCTGCACTCTGAGCGAATCTTATTCAAACAATAATTGTTTCTGAAATAAACATTACCAAATTATTTCAGTGGTATATTCAGGAAACACAAAGCCATTTTTCAGTTATGACTATAAAATGTATTACTTAAAGACGGCTTATCGAATTAAATTTCAGTGTGATACCGTTCAGCTGTTTCAACTGTGGCTGTCTATGATACAGATTTTATTCGAAATTTTCGTTAGTCACCGTCACTAAATGTGAATGGATATGAATAAATTAATAAGGCACAATATTTAACACGACAACGAGTGAATCCATAAGAAGAAAGCGCCATTGTGCTGTTATTTACTTCCCATTGCTCTACCACTCAACTTTTATTAGTATGTTTTGTTAACTTACATGAAATAAAACGAATAGTGCATCTCAATAGTCCGTAATAATATATTCACCTAAATGTAACTTCTTATGCCGAAACATGTAGGAACTTCTTAGTACGAATTAATTTCCACATAATAATTACACTGACTGCAAAATTAAGTAATGAATACTTCATCATTTAACAAGTATGCCTTATGTGTGAATATATGATTAGCTGAAATGTAACGAGTGGTAATAGAATTACGTAACATTTTTTGAACACGTATATCCACCTCTATAGGCATAAGTATAACAGCCTATTGTTACTTTCCACCCGTTGCCCTTAGCATCTTATCTACACAACTGTTTCCCAATTTATTTTAGGCGTGGAACACTTTTGGGCGTAACAAATTTTGCCGAACTTCCAACAAATCTTCATATATGAACCTAAGAAATTAGACCAGAAATAAATAAGGATATAATATGAATATATTAAAAGAAGATGTCAGAAGATCGACACATTATATAATTGGAAATATTTAGAAATAAGTATCACATTTTATGTAGCACAAAAATGCATTTTAAATCCCAGTGTGGGCTCCTACATTATATTCTGTTCATAGAAAATTTTTTATATTTATTCTGTCATTGAAAAGAATCATAATTGTTTGAATGAGTGAAATATTGTCAAAGAAGTTTACAAAAATTAATTTGAAATTGCAATTTGTTTACGGTACCGTTATTTTTGAGTCGCCAAACCCCGTAGTTTCGCGAGGCAAAATTTAGGATTCATACTCTAAATATTAACCACGTCTATTGCAGCGCGCTGTCCTTCCCATAACAATATTACTTTTCTCTATATTTATCGGCAGGCAAGGTTCCATAATGCTTGCATTTCCTGATCAGCTGTCATCAAACATGAAATATGAAGGTCATAGTCTCTCTCTAATTTAGAGTTTCAGCCTCACAGAATGAAGCCAGGCCTATGTGGCTGAATCTAATTGAATCATCTATGTTACAGGCAGCAAAGTGCGTATTTAGTCTTGTTCCATTACATTCCATGGATAAACTATACATGATGATATAGCGGTTGTTTGGGGCCCCAGGGGGATTAGAGGTTGGGAACTGAAAGGTATGAGGGACATTTTTATTTTGACATAAAAGTGGCAGGTGGCGAGAAAGGAAGAGTAGCCTCTGAGGCAGCAAGTTGAGACAGATAGACCGACGGACAGACAGACAGACCACACACGCCACAACCATGCGCATACGTCACATTAATAAAGCTGTAGTGGAGGGTCAGCATTGCCACCCAATACGTCGTTATTAGTGTACTTTAATCCTGCGGCAGGTCTGGTTATTAGGCCTATAGCGTGACGGTGATTAATACGAATACCTCCTCTTCACAGGAGTGGACCGCATCTCAGCGCACCGGAACCTGTTCCTTACTTCGAAAGGACTAGGAATGCGGGGTTTCCTGAGCCCAAATAAAAAATAACACGAACTGTAAAGTATATGTATGGTTTCATCTAGCACCATACTCAATTGGCAGGAAGGTAAGGTGGTTGGAACGTGAAGCTCACCGCTCATTTTTATCGAGACTTCAGGTTAAGAATTGGTGGGTCTATACCTTCACTGGCCTTCATATATTCAAGGCACGTACAGGGAAATTTTATATTAAATTTATCTTTACATGGTTGCAATTTGCAGCAGTCAGAATATTATTAATTTGCGCGAAATATTAGATTCTGACAACGATGTTGATAACGTTTTTTATTCTGGGAAATAAAGTGGCTTAAATTAATAAAAGTAATCAAGTTCTGTGGTGCACACTGCCTTCATTTATGACATAATGTTCTGTCCAGAAACCTATTTACGCGGCGTCGTAACCCAGGAAACTGGAAAATATGTATTTGAAATGTAGCTTATTCAATGACACTGTCAGCCACGTAGCCCAAAATACAATGAATGTGGTGACGTACAGGAAATATAAAATTCCTCATTAAGCAGGTGCCTGCAGCAAGCGCGTAAGGTAGTATATTATGCCATTCCTTGCCAGATATTTTGTGCACTGTTTGAGAGATATTGTTGACAGGAAATTCATTGTTATTATGCTGAGAGGAGGTGATATTTGGAGGGAAGCAACTTGTTTTTGTCAGTTTCAACAAAATTGGGTTTCAGTTTATAAGAAATATTTATGCGTAAACACGGCTCCTGCAAAAGAAGGACAAGCGGCCATCATAATTTGGCTGAAGGTGTGGATCCGGCCAACCAGTGCTAATGCTGTTGGCGCCGCGCTACAAAATTGGGCTGTTCAGAACGTATTTAGTGGATTGTATGGAGTATCCCTTTAATGGCTTGTCAATACAAAACGTGTCTTTATTGTACGTAAGCAAAGACGTTAGTGCCAGTCGACTGGGACCTCCCTCATTACCATTTAATACAACGGTAAGGCACCGTTCCTACGAAGAGCGGATGTTGCTCCGTGGGAGGTTAGGATGACCTCTGTTTTCACACGCGCTGCCAAGGAAGCGGCTGAGAGTAGAGTATATTCCTGGAATGTATACTGAATGTACACTGAAACTGTCTTAAGGATTTTTAGTTTTCTTATGTCCTAACGTAAAATGTAAAGATAGCGTAGTGTAACTTTCATAAAATTTGTACACTTTATATGTATTTATATATGTATTTATGTATGTATGTATGTAATCTATGTATGTATTCACAATGCCGATTATTTCTTAGACTGGTAAGTATAGTGAATAGGCTATGGCCTGGACGATCCGGGGTTCAAATTCCTGTAGGTGCAGGAAATTTATGTGTTCTCGAAAAGGTTCAGATGGTTTTTTGGACCGACCCAGCTTTCAGTGCAATTGGTACAAGCGTACTTTGCTGCAGATAAATCGATTAGAACGTGAGGTTGCTGCTCATTATTATCGAGTACCAAAATTATGAAACATTTTAAAATTTTCCGTTTTTTGAGAAGTGCTACTTTATAGACCTTTAGTTGATACATCCCACTGCGTTGTACTGACGAAAGAACAGAGTTCATAATGATACATTTTATATAGTCGGCACACTTAATATATTTTATTACTGACATTCAGCTATACGTTTCTATTAAACGTAGTCATCGTAAATATAAAAATTATTTTATATCAAACTAGTAATTATTCCACAATAACAAAAGATACCAAGATTTGCGAACTAATTTAGTTGAGGTATTAAGTTTAAAAATGTAAATTGCAATCTAACCTGAAACATTATTGTAAACACTGCTGATTTTTTTAGTTGTGTCACACATTACTTTGTATTTTTTATATACTTTAAAATTTGCCACTACAAGAACACATTATTTTATATGAACGTAGTATATACTCTTTCAGTTCTGAGAACTCGCCATAGTTTCTTAATAAGAAAACCTTTAATATAAATAGAAAAGTTTAGAACGAAATTTACATTCTGTAGCCGCATACACGGACTGAAAAAGGATCTCAAAAATCCATTCAAATTTTATAGCAACAAATCAATAATTTAAGTCTGAATTCATTAAGAAAACTAAACATTATAACTTAACAGTCTCTAAGAAACAAAGGGATGTAGAAATTATGAATAAAGTAGGTTGATATTCAAAATATAAATAATGATGAGTAATGTAGACGGTCTAAGAATGTGGCTGCAGGACACGTGATGTGTTTATAATCACATTTTGTATTAAACACATCACGTAAGTCAATCTTTTTAGTTGTTGTGTAAATTACATCTATTTATAAAACTTTAGATCCCCAGTTACTATAGGAAAATTGGCACTGTGAGTACCAAAATAATGTATTTAAATTGTACTGAAAATGTGGAATATCCCTTTTTGTATTTTATATTTATTTAACCCACACAGTTTTTTTTAACAGTCTGTAATGTTTTTCCCGTAAGGTGAAACTGAATTTTTATAACCATTTAGATAAACGTCAGTCTTCATACGGTTAAAACCCATAACATTGAAACAACACAAACAAATTTAAAACGCGAAGTTTCAACTTTACTTTTTGTATCATACGTGGGTCAGTTGTGGTTTATAACTGTTCATAAAGAAGGTGAAACATGGATTGAGGCGTTGCGAAGAAGGGGGTGAGGAGGTTGTATGAAAATAAGAGAGATAAAGTAGAGAATGACAAAGAAATCGCGTAATTAAATCCTTTGTTGCCGATCTGGGTGGCTGTGCTGTTGAAGGTGTGGGTGTGCGGGCCCTCGCTTGCTGGAATTGTGTGTTTGAGTCCTGCCGGAGGCACAAGTGTCCGTCTTTTGCGAACGTTGTCTGCTTGCAAGTAGAGGTCACCGTGACGGGTCAATCCCTCGTCCAGAGGAGTCCTACTGAGTGGTGCGTGTGTGTGTGTGTGTGTGTCGTTGAGTGTTAACAGATGCAACAATATACCTTTACACCTACCGTTAGTACCTGGACAGAGATCGGAATAAGACAGAAAAACTAATTTTGCCTAATTTTACTCGTCAACAGATAATTTTGCGCGATAAAATCAAGGACAGCGATGTGTTCAGCTTGTATTTTTGAACTCATGAAAAATTCGTAATTCTCAAGTGAACAAGCCAATTGTGACATGTAGACGCATTTGTAAGAGTGACACTAAACATTGCTTTTGTGGAAAAATATTGTGTAAAGAATAGAATGGTTTTACTGGCTGTTTTGTTCATGAAATGAGATAAACTTTCGGATGACGTAGGGCCAGCAAACTTCGGCATATGTAATTAAAATGAATGCGCGATGAGTGCAATAAATTTTCTCAACAACATTAAGCTGAAATATTTCTACAGTATTTTAAGGTTTTGATTTCAAAATCGTACACTCCCTGCTGAAGCAATGCTCTTCTTGAGTACTTAATAATATCACAACTGCTTAAGATTTCTGCTCCCCAAACTGCCTTTTTCTCCGGCATTTCTTTACCGTGCTAGTTTGAGGTTGTCACAGCACAAAATTTGAGAGGTCCTGTCATGTGGTTGTGTGTTTGCGACGTTTCAAAGAAACATTTTTTTCATCTTCAAATGAAGAAGGGTCCTTGGATATTTTGTTCCTGGAATATAAATGCACTACCATCTTCAAAATGCTTGGAAGAATTCAAGCAGAAATACAGGATCACAAGTCAGACGATCGATATCTTTCCATTCCATTTAAAAAAAAAACCTGTAACTTGTCCTGTCTTCTGAGCCAGATAAATTCAGGCTGTAAGGATCCCAAATGTCCCACTAAGCACCCTGTTTTCGCTAAACCACAGTCTTTATGTCTGTCTTAATTTGACAGAATGTGCTTTACATGTATACAACACAACAGGAATTCTACATTTTTATGTAGCCTGTATAAAAGCAGTTTAAAAATATCTGTGTTTGCAAGATCGGTATCGATTCAAGCGTGTTTTCTAATAATTTTGAATATTCCCAAGATGTAGAAACAGTGCCAAATTATTATGTATTCTGTCATCTTTTCCTTTAAACAATTTTTGTAAAGGGTCAGACATTTACTGAAACCGCCAGAAAGTCATGGTCTCACACTTGAGTGTGAAGAACTGTGGAATATATAATAAATAACTTTAAGGATTTCTTTTTACGTGGTCGGCTGTGTAGCTGGGGATAGGAAGCAACTGGTTCACACAGCATTGTTGATACGCTCACTTGGGTGGCACGACGAGGTGTGGGCCCCAGCAGGTGAGAGAGCCTGTGCTACTTCACAGGTAGGTCGGGTCGCGCCCCCACTCTATGACGAATCTCTTCAACAAAATCGAAGAGCTTGCAAGGACCCACAAAAAATATCCTCATCTGACATCTTTAGAGACGTCTCTCTTTATCCTGGTAAAAATAAATGAATTGTTGCTTCCTCCTTTTTGGTTTTGAATTTTTAACAGAGTTTCTTTCTTATGGTTGGTTATGGGGTGGAAAAATAAAATTAGCCACTCAAACTAAATTATTATTATTATTAATGTTATCTGAACAATTTTAATTAAATTTAGGTAGGTTCTTACATTCTTGAATCACAAAACAATATTACATAATGGAGGACTTATTTTATTACATTTTATAAAATTATTCTTTTTTCGGATAAAAATGTGTTTAAAATACGGTAAAGGAAGACTTATTCAACAAAATTCATTTATATGTGAAAAGTCAATATTATTATTTACTAGAAGTGTAAATTAGTTTGGAGTGTGTGTATACTTGTCTGACACAACTGTAACTGTCAGACAGTATACACAACTGACACAACTGTAACTGTCAGACAGTATACACAACTGACAGTATACACAACTGACACAACTGTAACTGTCAGACAGTATACACAACTGACAGTATACACAACTGACACAACTGTAACTGTCAGGCAGTATACCCAACTGACGCAACTGTAACTGTCAGACAGTATACACAACTGACAGTAAACACAACTGACACAACTGTAACTGTCAGACAGTATACACAACTGACAGTTTACACAACTGACACAACTATAACTGTCAGACAGTACACACACAACTGTAACTGTCAAACAGTATACACACAACTGTACCTGTCAGACAGTATACACACAACTGTAACTGTCAGACAGTATACAGACAACTGTAACTGTCAGACAGTATACACACAACTGTAACTGTCAGACAGTATACAGACAACTGTAACTGTCAGACAGTATACATACAACTGTAACTGTCACAGTATACACAACTGACAGTATACACAACTGACACAACTGTAACTGTCAGACAGTATACACAGCTGACAGTATACACAACTGACGCAACTGTAACTGTCAGACAGTATACACAACTGACAGTAAACACAACTGACGCAACTGTAACTGTCAGACTGTATACACACAACTGTAACTGTCAGACAGTATACACACAACTGTAACTGTCAGACAGTATACACACAACTGTAACTGTCAGACAGTATACACACAACTGTAACTATGCACACTGCAACCAATTGTGACCCTAATCACCCACATACTGCAACCAATTGTGAACCTAATCACCCACATACTGCAACCAATTGTGAACCTAATCACCCACACACTGCAACCAATTGTGACCCTAATCACCCACATACTGCAAACAATTGTGAACCTAATCACCCACACACTGCAACCAACTGTGACCTTAATCACCCACACACTGCAACCAATTGTGACCCTAATCACCCACACACTGCAACCAATTGTGACCCTAATCACACACACACTGCAATCAATTGTGACCCTAATCACCCACATACTGCAACCAATTGTGAACCTAATCACCCACACACTGCAACCAATTGTGACCTTAATCACCCACACACTGCAACCAATTGTGACCCTAATCACACATACTGCAATCAATTGTGACCCCAATCACCCACATACTGCAACGAATTGTGACCCCAATCACCCACATATTGCAACCAATTTTGGCCCCATCACCCACATATTGCAACCAATTTTGGCCCCATCACCCACATACTGCAAACAATTGTGACCCTGATCACCCACACACTGCAACCAATTGTGACCCTAATCACCCATACACTGCAACCAATTGTGACCCTATTCACCCACACACTGCAATCAATTATGACCCTAATCAACCACACACTGCAACCAATTGTGACCCTAATCACACATACTGCAATCAATTGTGACCCCAATCACCCACATACTCCAAACTATTGTGACCCTAATCACCCACATACTGCAACCAATTGTGAACTTAATCACACACATACTGCAACCAATTTTTACCCAATCACCCACATACTGCAACCAATTATGACCCCAATCACCCACATATTGCAACCAATTGTGACCCTAATCACCCACACACTGCAACCAATTGTGACCCCAATCACCCACATACTGCAACCAATTGTGGCCCTAATCACCCACATACTGCAACCAATTGTGACCCCATACTGCAACCAATTGTGACCCCATCACCCACATATAGCAACTAATTGTGACCCCATCACCCACATACTGCAACCAATTGTGACACCATCACCCACATACTGCAAACAATTGTGACCCTAATCACCCACATACTGCAACCAATTTTTACCCCATCACCCACATACTGCAATCAATTTTGATCCCATACTGCAACCAATTGTGACCCCATCACCCACATAAAGCAACTAATTTTGACCCCATCACCCACATACTGCAACCAATTGTGACCCCAATCACCCACATACTGCAACCAATTGTGACCCCAATCACCCACATACTACAACCAATTCGTAAAATTTATATAAAATAACAGACCATTTATATTCCCAAAATTTCGTACAAATTTTAGCGAAAAATAATCCTCCTCAGGGAGACACGTACGAGAGTTCATGTATGAGGATGGTTTGTGATTTTACATAAACTGTGTGCATTTTTAGGTATTTGTGTTATTACAGCCATCTCTAATCATGTCTTTCGTATCAGTAAAAGCCGCCACTGAATTGTGACCCTATTGAATCTGATCCATATAATCACATTTCAGTTCTTTAATATATAATCTAACTTTATACCTAGAAATGTTATTTTGTATATCCACGTTTGAAACTTACAATACGCAGATATTTTCTACATCAAAATATTATTTGTAAATATGAAGAGGAATAATTTACTTTTTGGATCTCGAATATATGCACTACCTTTGACGGCTGTAACAGCAAACACCAGCTGTCTTGCAGTTTATATATATATATATATATATATATATATATATATGAAAATAAATTGGGCCATGCAAATGTTTGCTCCAAAACTGCTATTACTACTTAGCTGTGAGAAGTAGTGAGCTGTACATTTTAACTCTCTATGTGACAGGAAGTTATGGGATATAAAAGAACGTAGCTATTTAACACAATTCTGCAACACATGAGAGAATATTTTGTTATGCGCAAGAGCCTACGAGACCATAAGAGATTCTAAATTTCAAGCGGTGTATTCTTATGGTTATACGCATTCAACCAATTTCATTCTCAGACATTTGTTACCTATCCAAGGGTATAATTTTCTTGAAGCACCATTTGTATGCCTTAAAGGAGAAAATAGCCTAATAATTAATAAGTGTTGAGACATGTCACAGTTCTGTTTTCTATGGTTTCTTTTTCAAGTTTGAACGCTGTGATTATCACGAGTGTTCAGCTATATATTGTTCTCAATTCCATTAGAAACAACCATTAGCGAAAAATGTGTTATAACGCAAAACATTCATTGGTTGGAATGCCAAGATCGCTGGTAGCTTGTCCCACGCCTGAGAATTCGTGCTAAACAAAGGCAGGTTCACAACAGGACAGTGACGGTAGGCCCAGAGTGGGTAGGCCTATCAGTAAAATTACAGGTTACCATTCCCGTCGGAAGCAATATTTTGTCTCACACTTCACCATACATTTCGCCCATTGTGTAAGGTTTAGTATATTTACCGGTGCAGTATCCTTACATCGTTATAAAACATTTTAATAATTACTGAATTTAAGTTGGCGAAGCAACAACAGAAACAAAAGTTGCTAAGATTGTAGATCCCTCAAAGAGAAAATTAGTTAAATCTATAAAATTTCTAAGTTATATTTTGGAGGTCCTCCTTTTGAATTTCTTCCCCAACACCGACTGTCCTTATTGAGAACTTTCATGATTTTCCTCAGATCAGTGTCATGTTCTTCAATTACTGTGTATTTCTCAATTAAGTATTTATAATTTGTTACCCTAACACTCGACGTCATAACAGTTACTGACAGCGTCGTTAGATGAACTACAAATAAACATAAATTGTACGTAATATACGTATAACGTAAAAAGACGCGCGTTCACGTAACTATTTTTGTGTCGAAGATTAATAATTATTACACATTCCGAATATGTATTTGTAGCCTTAGTTATCCAGCAAGCAACGCGCATGTGCCGTATTGTATTGTCTTCTATGGACTGTCTGGTTCTACCAAATTTTTCTATATTTTCTCATAAAAGGCATGATATTTGAAAAAAAAAGTGATTGAATGCAAAATGTGTTTTGAGTTCTTATACTGCTTGTGTTAACATGTCTTATTCTAAGAAGAATTCAGTTAGATGCTAAAATATAAATGTTCATTAGTTCTTGAAATATAGCACACGTTATTCTTGTCGGAGTTTAACGAAACTTGAATTTTATGGAGAGATTTTCGAAAAATACTTGATTACCAAATTTTACTAAAATCCGTCTAGAGGGAGCAGAGTTGTTCCATGCGGATGGACGGAAGGACATGACAAAGTTAATAGTCGCTTTTCGCCATTTTGAGAACAGGCCTAAAAAGTGACGCTTTTTATGCGCTGTTATCACAGAAAAACCTGCCAATGTTCAGTAGATAAAAGATAGAGAAGATTTCGTGATGGTCTGCAAAACATGGTTGTGAGAAACCTCTCTACTCTGACCCCAATCTCAGACCGGTTCTGGTTTACTGTACTGAGATACATTCTTGAGATTTTATTGGTGTGTGAGAGAATCTTACTTCCTGATATAATCTAACGGGAACGGCATTATATGATGAGGACTGGAACAGCATTTAACATAACTTATTTAATTTTGAATAGAGGCTACAAAGTAAAATGAAGCTTAATTGATCTTAGGTTACCCAGGGCACAATCTACTGTTATTTCGAAAGATGTAGTGTAAGATAATAAAAGTAAATTAGAATTTAGAAGGCAATGATTCAGGCCTATTTCCAGATTCTATCGTATTTGCTGCAATGTACTGAGACTAAGAAGAAAATAATGATCAAGTTAATCGAAATTCGAACAGGTTATCTCCAAAACAAAAGACTGGGGTTTTACACCTACAAAAATTCCATCTCTAACTGGCTCTCTATAACAGTCCTTAAACCACTCTTCGACGGAAAAGATACATATGCTACAGGACTTAATTCTTTGACGTCAGTTTTATGTAGGTAATGGTGGCAAGACCGGTGCATATACTGATCACAGTACT
>Ga0123355_10015791_pt1 | contig 11878 bp, 4 predicted proteins | sample TergutEmb28metaG_3_FD_89872 | JGI IMG/M metagenome (GOLD analysis project Ga0123355, IMG submission 89872) | Embiratermes neotenicus P1 segment gut microbial communities from Petit-Saut dam, French Guiana - Emb289 P1 | ecosystem: Host-associated > Arthropoda: Insects > Digestive system > Gut ... | reverse complement strand
TTTAACCTGGACCTGAAATATAACTTTCGCAGCCCCATGGTCAGCCAATTCCCCCCCCCCCCCTCCCAGCGCCACCCAAAAATGAAAAATTCTGCGTGCGCGCCTGGGCAAAAAGTAGTGCGTCATGAAGCTGATCGCTCACTTCCATTTAGTATCGATCTTACGAAAGAGTGGAGTTATACCTCCACTCGCCCATACCCTTTCCAGGTGTAAATAAGCACAAGTTTATTTACACTTTACCACAGTTTAGCTAAGGGGACAGCGGTGGCACAGTGGTTAAGGTGCTGTGCTACAAATCGGAAGGTCGCTGGTTCGATCCCAGCTGGTGTCAATGGAATTTTTCATTGACATAATCCTTCCGATCCGAGTCTCTAACAGAAATGAGTACCAGGAGCATTTCCTGGGGGTAAAGGAGGCCGGTGCGTAAGGTTGACTTTACCACCATCCTGTGCCGTTGTCATGAAATCTGGGAACCTTAAATTCCTGGAACCCTCTGGGCCTGTCCAGGCCTGTAATGGGACTGCTTTACCTTTTTTTACAGTTTAGCTAAGGCAAATGTTAGAAAGGTAAGCTCTGCTCCTTTAATCATGAATCATATGGTGATATGGTGATAAACAGCAGGCCCATATATCGGACGAAATCAGCTCTACGGTAGGACGAGTGAACACAGCCTAAAGTGACTATGTGACATAGGCCTATGCCAACGACTGACGGCTAAGGCTGTGATGATGGCGGCAGAATCCGACACCGAAACACTGGTTCTGAGCAATACTATGACGCGTTTACTATGTGAAGATTATTTGGGAGTGTTCAAAAAAATTGCGAAAATCGACTATTAGCTCCGTCGTATCTGTCCGTCTGTCTGTCCGCCTGGAACAATTCGGCCCCGACTGGAGAAATTTTCATGAAATTTGATATTTTGGTAATTTTCGAAAATCTGTAAAGAAAATTCGAGTTACATTAAAATCTGACAAGAATAAAGGGTACTTCACATGAAGACCGATATACATTAATAATATCTCGCTCAGTTCTTCTTACAATGAGAAAATTTTCAAACGAAGATTGTAAAGATAGTGAAACAACACATTTTATATCTACATCTTTATTGTTGCACCGTGCATTTCGTAGAATCACTTTAATTATCAACCAACAAACGCACTTACGTAAAATTTCACATTAAAACATTTAAAATCACTCCGACGTGTTTCGATCCTAAGATCATCCTCAGGGCGCTACGTTGTTCCTTGCTAAAGTCATTTTAAAAACATTCACTAATTAATTCCTTTATATTAAGAGGGTGTTGTGGCAGCATGTCGTGTTGTGTAAGGGTACGTTGTTGAGAATGCACTTGGTTATGGTGTGCGTCGTGTGTTACATAGTGAGAGACGTGCTGTCACTACGTAACACACGACGCACACCACAGCCAGGTGCACTCTCAACAACGTACCCTTACACAACACGACATGCTGCCACAACACCCTGTTAATATAAAGGAATTAATTAGTGAATGCTTTTAAAATGACTTTAGCAAGGAACAACGTGGCTCCCTAAGGATGATCTTAGGATCGAAACATGTTGCAGAGATTTTAAGTGTTTTAATGTGAAATTATATGTAAGTGCATTAGTTGGTGTGATAATTAAAGTAACACATTTTATGTTAAATAACTATCTTCGAAAATCGAGCCGTTTATAATATAATGTGGAAAAATATTGTACGGACAGACATACCACAGGTGACAATGTAATACGGTACATGCGGATTGTATGCTGGATAACTAAAGCTACAGACATACACTAAGAATATGTAACGCTTATTCCTTTTCCACGGCAAAAATGGTTACGCGAACGCGCCTCATTACGCTGCACGTACTGTACATTGCCTGTCTTGTGTTGAATGTGCATTTGCCGTGGAATATTTGCAACATCAAGGCAGGAAGACATAGTTCACTGTGGCACAGAACGAATTATAACACACACACCGACACGGCTCGATCTGTTGGCCCCAGGTGGAAGCGCGCAAGCAACAATTACACTGGAATGTGTCGATATTATTCAACTGTAGCCATCGGACGCTCGCCGCTGCTATATTGTCATTACCGCAGGATATCCCCCCCCCCCGCCCTCAAATACCATCTCAGCATTGTCGTGTTAATGCCAGAGTACAAAACATCGGTTATTATTATAACATTATTATTATTATTATTGTTATTATTATTTTGTTGTTGTTGTTGTTGTTGTTGTTGGCGTCGTCGTTGTCTATCGTCCAAACCTCTCCTTGCTGATTCTTCTCCTGTTGAACCACCGATGATCCCCATCGCTCAGACTGCAGTAAAAAGGTAAAGTGATCCCGTTACAGGCCCGGTGTGGCCCAGAGAGTGGGTAGAGGTATAGCTGTACTCTTCCATGACCGCGGCACTAGAAGGGGGTGAGTGGTCAGCAGCACGCACCTGCCGCACTTTAACCCCGGGGAAAGACCCGGTACCCATTGTACAGGAGGCTGGGTGGGCCCCAGGGCCAGTCTGGACGGGCGGAAAATCTCGTCCCCACCGGGATTCGATCCCGGACCGTCCAGCACGTAGTCAGTCGTTATACCGACTGAGCTGCCGGTCAGACTGCAGTACTTTCCGTATTATGTGTGATGTTCCCAGTACAGCTGTCTGTTGTAGTGGATCTACTGAGTGTTTTCCTGGTATGGACTCCAAATGTTTCTTTAAACCTTTGTTGCTATTCCAGTGGCTCCAGTTATTACCGGTATAACCACACATTGCATGTTCCGACATTCGTTATATTTCTATACATTAACTGCTGTATTTTGGTTTGCTTTCTGCTTCCCTTCGCGTGACATTATTGTCCGCCGGTATTGCCACATCTATCGGTGTGCATGTTTTCTCCTTTTTGTTTTTAATTATTGTATCTGGTCTTTTTGCAGTAAGTTCTTTCTGTATGCGTATCGTTGATTCCATAACCCTGTTAGAGCTTCATGTTCACATACTGACTTTTTGTGGGCGTGCGTGCGCGCGACTTTGCGCGTGTGTACCATTTTTCTGTCGTTTCCATACCTAGTGTTTTGCATATTGAATGTAAATGTGTTTCAACTCTGTTTGTCTCGTTAAATACTCAGTTTTCCGCAAAAAAAAGCATTCTCAAGTTTACATAACCGCCATTTACTGTCAATTTCTTCCTTCCAAATTGTGTTTTTAAAATATTTTGTTGTTATTATTATTATTATTATTATTATTATTATTATTGTCATTGTACTTCTATAAAACAAATTCCGCGCTAATCCCGGTCATTTTTATAACAAATTATAGATAATTTTTAGGGTTTAGGGCTTCTGCATTAGTACTATATATTGATTTTCCTACCATATTGTTTTGTTTTGTTTTGTTCGTTTAGTGTATTGTTTTTGTGTATTTGTTATCTGTTTCATTTCTGTCGTGTTTATTATCCTTTGTTAATTTGTGTCCATATGTTGTACTGTCTCTGTTTTTGGCCATTTGGCTGGTGACGCGGCACATTAGTAAGTAAGAACTGAATTATTATGTGAACCAGCCTTTAAAGTTTAATTTTTGCAGGTGTATATTTTGCTCCATACATGTGAGCTGTATGGACTTCTTCTTTGAATTTCATAATTTTCCGAGCAACTTAGTTCAGTTATCTTCTGCATGACGTGGTACATTTTCAGGACTGACGGCTTGTGTACAAGGTCGTGCCTTTTGACTAGAGAGAGCTGGCCTTCACTTGCTGCTCTCAGAATGTTAATTTAAGCACTCAGCACGTGAAAGTTTGTGCGTCGGAGGAAGCCCTATGTGCCAAGTTATGTAATGGAGGGCAGCGTTTGACTGACAGCAGAAACGCGTGTGTCATTTGTATCCGCTGTTATGTTCCGGCGATTTGTTGCATTGCCATTACTCTTCTGCGCACAGTGACATTACTGTCACTGACGGAGCGAAATGATTCCACAAACTCCTTATGCCGTGCCTTGAGGACACAAGGACTATAAAACATGTATGTACGAGGGTGAGTCAAATGAAAACCTTAAATATTATAATATAATTGTGTGTTGATTTTTAAAGTTTTCAGTTCACTCTCCCTCATACACAACGCGTGAATTATTCGATATGGACACACGACTTACAGATCATTCAGCCTTGTGAAGCAAGATATTTATCTACAGAATGTAAAACACGCTTAAAATGGTGCATTAACTAATGGGGCACAAAATTGCCAAGTGGTTCTCTGCATTTCCTTTACTTGCGCCCTCTTTATAGGTTTACGTTTATTTTACCGAAGAATATATTGCGAGAAATTTTCATATTCCAACAATGTAATAGGGTAATGTACGATATAGAACTGCAACAAAAGATGTAAAATGATTTATGGGATAATGTGATATGTGGAAGGATCCATTTGTGGTCTTGTTACAGTAGTCACTGTAATAGGTCAGTAGGCTACACAACAAGACAACCAAAGTAAGTGTAACGTAACATTGAGGCGCGTTCGCGTAACCCTTGTTGCCCTGGAAAAGCAATAAGTATTACATATTCTGAGTGTGTGCCTGTAGCCTTAGGTATCCAGCACGCAAAGCGTATTCGCCCTACTGTATTGTTACCTGTGGCCTGTCTGGCTGTACCGTACTTTTGCACATAATCGGGAAAAAGGCGCGATTTTCGGAAAAAGGGAAATTGAACATAAAGTGTGTGTTTTGATTTTCTGTACAACTTCTGTCTGAAATATTTCTCATTCTAAGGAGGATTCAGAGAAATATTATCGCATGTGCACGTAGGTCATCATGTATAGTACCTGCCATTCTTGTCAAATTTTAAAGAAACTTCACTTGTCTTGACAGATCTTCGAAAAAAATTCACCAAGATTCGTCCAGTGGGAGCCGAGTTATTTCGTGAGGGCGGAAGAACAGACAGAGAGAGAGACAGACGGACGGGCGGACAGGCGGGCAGGCGGCGGGACATGACGAAGCTAACAGTCGCTTTTCGAAATTTTGAGAAAACTTCTAAAGTTCGAAATGGCCGGCTAAAATGTGCGGTGATATTTTGTATTTCACTGAAATGGTGTGGAGGGTGTGCAGTCTGTTATTGATCTTAACAGAAATCAGGCTTTGTTATGGATCAATACTGCAAAATCTCAGCATTGCATAAGAAGTTTTAAAATTAGTATTGAAAGTGGAAATTAAAAAAAAAAAAAATTTATCGGTTAAGCCTGAACATTAACTAACAGACAGACAGACAGACGGGCGGACAGATAGACAGACAGATAGAAGGGCAGACAGACAAACAGACTGACGGGCTGTCGGACAAACAGTTTTAACCAGAATACCACAATTTGAACACTGTTAGTCACGAGAACCTACAAAACTGCTGCTACGCTGTCTCTGCCCAATGCCTGAAATGACTACCACCAACTTTTGGTTGTCTGTAATTAGGCATTGCCGTGTATGTACTGCAGTTGCAATGCTTATACAACTGTGCCACGGTCTACTGGAATCAGGCTATAAAATTTCCTCATAACGGATACAAAAGTGCCGTTACTTTATTACCAGGACCTCCTGTGTGAAAGAAAGGCGCACAGAATAAGGATAGAGTTTGAATTAATGTAAAACAGGCTTCTAAATAAGCACACCCTTAATTATATGTCTTGATATGTTTAAGCAAGCTTTGTAAATTCTTCTGCTAATGAATGGTTTTAAATCTCTGTTAATTAATCCGCCGTGGGAATTAAAGTCTGTTGACACTTCATCCATTAATTTGCTAGGGGATTTTCCTGAATTCTTTCTTCATATGTTTGCAGCTAAGAAGGCTCATCATCTGACTGCATGGGTCTTGTAGAATAAAACAGCTCCCTCCTACAGCTTAATGAAATACTACGTACGAGTGAGGTTTAACCACCCGTGGTCCAAACCAGAAGTGTTTCTATTAATACTCCCGAACAAAATTACTGCAAGCCTAACCTAATATTTCCCGTCCTCGGTGTTTAGGGTTGGAATAGCGGGCTGTAATATTGTGTTAGGGGTCTATTAGACATGGGTTAACACCCCTCTTTCCCCAATACGTAGGGGATCCATTGAAGAATATCTACAAGAGCATCAAACATCGAAAGAGGGTGGTATTCTGTGTGTACACACACACGTACTGCACATCCCTCCCTACCCTTAATGTCACTGTAACTGAGCGCTTTGTCGAAAGTTCGTGCAGGCGCCGATGTGATTGCATCATACGCATTGTGCAGTCATAGCAGACGGCGGGTTGTGTCAATAGTTAGTGATAACGGTTCGAATCTCGTTTTAGACAGTTCCTATTACCATGAACAGCCTTATTCTTAAGGTTATTTACTTGTTCTAACGAATGACAAGATAGAACGAGTATTTCCAAGCCTGCCACAGACTCTGATTTTAATATGTGAAGAATGATTTTGTATGTCCTGTTGCAGTCAACATGTTAATTTCGCGATTAATAACGTACATATATATATTTTTAAATAATGCAGCTATATATATGTATATATATATATATGTGTGTGTGTGGTGGGGGTGTGTGCGTGCGCGCACGTACTCGAAATTGGAGTACAACTTTCTACAATTATCATATTATTACTCAACAATTGAACTTAGGAAAATATTAAATTTACTTGACTATTCTATACGCGAAAAAATTTTGAAGTATACTTGAGGAAGCCAGACATTATGAATTCTTAGACAGATTCCAGAAAGGCATGAAGTAAATTATATTGATAGTGATAATGCCTTCTCTCCTTCACTGCGTGGTCTATTTGTTACTTTATTGCAGATTAAATAATTTTTTCCCCGTTTTCATCTCACCCACCTGGTGCTGAACCCTTGTGGCGGAAATAGTTACTAAGATTTTGTAATGAAGAATGGTCTATCTTTTCTTATAAATTCTAATTATGGACAGATTTTTTTCTTGCATTTAGTCAATTAGGCAAGTCATTAAAAATGTTCAAAATAGACGTTGTAGGGACTGATGAAACCTTTACTCATTCTATCTTGGGGTTGAATTTATGAGATAGGTTTCACGTGATGTAGCGTTTAAAACGACCTGATAGGCAACAACATGGGGTTCATGGATAACATGGTGTGGACTCCAATGTCAAATTTAATAAAAATCCATTCATTCTTTTGGGCGATGAAACAAAATTTTTGGACCGATGTTACGTCCTTAGAAACTATAAACGTTAAACGTTATTGCAAAATAACGCATTAAAAATTTGTTAATCATAACTTCAGATTAGTTTTGCATATTCTACCAGGCCTTTAATTCATTAGGATTTAAACTTGCGCAATATCTTTCCGATTAGATTTTTTAATTAAAAAGAAATTAAATTGTTCACGCTACTCGTGTTCGCTCCAGTTAAATACAAAACTGAAAAGAAATGAGTCTGGATAGCTCATTCAGCGCAGTGAATGCGCTACGGGCTGTAAATCGAGCAAACGTACTTCGATTCCTGACAGCAACAAGATATTTTTCTCTGCTCCTACATATCCACCCTGCCTCCTTTCTAATGGGCACCGGCAATTTCTTCCCAGCTTAAAGTTGTCGGCGCGTGAGGTTGCCCTCTTAACCTTCAACTAGTGCTGACGCCAAGAATAAGTCGTGCGTGATTTCAAGCTTTCACCGCGTTGTAAATGAGATATTCGCTCTTCTGGGATGCTATGCGCTGTAGATTGGTAGTTACTGGCAGCCTTTTATTGCTTGACCCTTGAAGGTGGGACTAATAGGTTGTCCCGAAAGGTCAGTAAATAACTGCAGATCTGCACCGTGTTAACATCCCAGAACAACGAAGATCCGAATAAGGGGCTATATCTCCATCCCCCCCCCCCAATGTCTTCATGCTGTACACAGAGTAAATGTACATTTAAATTTTTCTAAAGTGCGAAGAGCAAATATGAAACTTTTCTACCACATTCACTCCGCAGGCATAATGTTGGTATGCCTGCACGTCACATGTCATTTATAAACACTGGCACGCCATTAAGGTAGCACCGAGACAGTGGCTGGCTGTCTGTCGAATGTCTAGATGATCTTAATGTGTTCATAGTGACACGTCCATCTTAAGTAGCGCAACGAATGTCTGTCTGGTCCTGATGGACAGTTACACTGAGCTTTTGGTAGAGTAACCAAAAATTTATTCTGTGGACTGTCATGCTCAGTAGGGTCGATCTGGTCGGATAAAGATAGACTTAAGTTTCTGCGTCGGGTTTTAACGTCCGTCATTGTGTGATAATCGTGAGTCAGGATCTATTTGCATGCTGTGGAGGTTTAATAAGGTGGCCATTTTATGTACTTTCATTTACATGGCTTATTTTTGAGACTAGAATTGGTGTTGTTATATGCGAAAGGCAACATTCAAGAAGAAGAATTCTTCACCAGAAAATTTGACGTACAATTAAAGAAGAAACTTGTCAAATGCCACACTTGGAACTGTCTTTGTATGGTGCTGAAAACTGGACACTTGGGAAAGTAGATCAGAAATAACTTGAAAGTTTTTAAATGGGTTCTGGAGAGAGATGGAAAGGACTGGTTGGACCGATAATGTGAGAAATGAAGAAGCATTTTATATAATCATGGAGGAGAGGAATATCCTACATATCAGTGTTTCTCAACCTTTGTGAGACCGCGGCCCGGTAAATTCTTTCTTCATAAGAGGCGGGCCCGGTCCCAACAAATTTACTTGTAAATACCTTTCCATTTTTTTAAGTTCATATATTAAACTAACATAAGTATTAATAATTAATTATGGCGTAATCATAAAGATTATTAGTACACTGGTGTATACGGTGTGGCATGTTGACAAATGTAAACTTACATTTAAATTAGTTATCAATCACTGGACTAATGAAATATTGTAGCACATTGTAGTTTCCTCAGGCCAACATCTGGGTCTGAGTTTTTCAGCACATTCACGAACATTTTTCTCCTCGGAATATTTCCACTATAAAATATTTATTCGTGAAAATTGCTTAGAAAACTAAAATGACAAATTCCAGGAGAACCTCTCGCGGTCCGGTATAATTGATGCCAGGGCCCGGTACCGGGCCGCGGCCCGGCGGTTGAGAAACACTGGTTTATACGGTAAAAGGGAGGATGGCTAAAAGGATTGGCCACATCTTGCGGAGGAACGCAAATGTCTCGTACCGAGAGTCCAGAATTTAAATAATGTGCGGGATTTGAGACTTCTACAAAATAATACGGAACCCATAATGAAACAAAATGCGTGTTCTTTGACGTACTAGTATTGAATTTGAATTAAATTTTGATTACTTGTAGGTTTGGGGGCCGGGATAGCGTAGCCGGTATAACGACTTGTTATGAGCTGGACGGTCAAGGGATCGAATCCCGGTGGGGGCGAGATTTTCCACACCCGTTCAGACCGACCCCGGGGTCCCTCCAACCTCCTGTACAATGGGTACCGGGTCTCTTGCCCAGGGGTAAAGAGGTTGTGCAGTGGCGTTACCATCCACCCCATTTATCGCCGAAGTTAAAGAAAGAATAGAGCTATACCTACACACTCCATCTGGACCTTCATAGGCTGTTCTAGGGCGAAATTTACCTTTCAGTCCTAGGTTTATATCTGTGCTAGTGAACTAGAATGTAAACAAGTGAAAAGGTGTTAGATATAAGAAATTAATCTCCATAGGTTATAAGAATATATTAGGAGATATCATGATATCTTGTTTATATTTTGTGTACCACTGTAATATTTCACTGAAAACATAGATAACCTATTAAATACCCCTACAATAGTTGCCAGGCGACCTGCACTGCTATTAACGATCTTAAGGTGAAACAAGGCGTCGAAATGTGTAATCCTGCAACCATTCGTACGTAGTTTACGTTTACACTTCAGTTACTGTTTTAACGTTACATGACGCTGTATAAGAAAGGTTTTGCTGATTTAAAACACCACCGACCTGGATTGTAGAGACAGAGTAAATCTCGGAAATATTGTTTTAAACTTAATTTTAACGTGGTTGATCATCCTAAGGGTCTTTTTTGGCCCTCATCGGTGGGACGTCGAGTGACGCTGGACATTGAGTTCCGTTGTACCAGGTCCATTGTCGAGCTCCAATCGACGTGCTATTTTACAGTGTTTTATGTTATTCCCTAAGATTCTGCCATCTTGTGGCTGCTCTTTTAACTCTAAAGGTTAGAGAGTTTAAAAAAACACTTGAAATTCACAAAAAAACATGTACTGCACAGTGTTAATGCTTCTATCTCACGTGAGGTTTTCAAATCTTACGTGGGATACAGTATACAGAATGGTCAGTTAAGTAAAGTGTCGTTTTACTAGGGTGGTGTATATTTTTATGCTAGTATCTTTGTGTACTGGCTATCTAACTTCTAGATTTTTGTATGTACTGACATTGTTGATTGAGGCACGGCGCTACAAGCTGGAAGGTCGCGGGTTTGATTCTCGAATGGGTCATTAGATTTTTCATTGACTTAATCCTTCCGGCCGCACTATGACTCTGGGGTCGACTTAGCCTCTAACAGGAATATCTCTTGGGGGTAAAGGCGGCCGAAGCTCGGGGCTGTATAGAAATCCTAGAAGCCTCAACCTCTTGGGGCCCTAGGGACCTGTCCAGGCCTCTATAGCTATAGCTTTTACTAATATATAACTATCAAGACCAAAGAAGAATGAAGAGTACCGAAGAACGCTTTTCTCGGCCTATGACATATTATTACGTATTCTAAACGCGGCTATATCTTGGCAGTCAAGCCAGTCTTCATGTTTTCGCACGACAGGTTAAGAAAATGAAGCCATGAGGAGGTCATGGATATTTACGCTGAGGATTGTGCATTCTTATGAGACTGGTTCACGTTCAGATAACGAAAACACCAACACCGTTGCAGTTCTGTGGCTCCACATTGCCACCGTTCCATTTGTCCTCTGAAGCTCAAAGGATCACAAAGTGACCAGCATGTACGTATCTGATTGTATTGCTAAGATATAGCGACTGCTATTAAAACATTAGTAACGGGTTCACCAGCGCTCACCGCGATGTATCATAGATGTACAAATCGATGTTTAGTGCATAAGCGACGTAAGGTACTTCAGGTCAAATATTCCTCTCGCTTGCTTGATGTGGCAAGGTTATATTGTTATGAAACCTGAACACATCGGAAAATATATGTAGATCAGAAATAAGTTTAAAATTTTGAAATGTGGTGCTGGAGCAGGACGGAAGGGATCAGTTGGGCCGATCGCTTGAAAAATGAAGAAGCATTACATAGAATCAAGGAGGAACGGAATATCCTACACACATTAAAAGGGAAAGAGCAAGCACTAGATAGCGTAGTCTGGAGAAGTCGTTTTGGAAGAGGCTGCGGCTTGTCGAATTCGAAGTCGTCTGCACTGAAATTGAGAACTGATGTAAAATGACGTGTAAAAATTGTAGTTTTATCGAATCTGCTACGTCAGTTTGGTGAAGAACAAATAAGAAGGAAAAGACATGTGAATGATAGGGGACGAAACGAATGTAACAGTTTTATGCAAACATTTATGATATAGAAAACTGTAAACAAAATTGTTAGTGCTAGAGTGAAACTTTGTGGGGTTTGCAAATCCTGAGCTTCAGCCCAGTAGGTCAGAACTGTTTTAGTGCAATGCTGTGTGCAGGATTTGAGGAAATGATTAAAAGGAGCTGAACCTATTAAACTATCGAATGACAGGATCACATCAGACTTACAACCGCTGTTCGACGAAGTCAACCACTGTAAGTTTTAATACGTACATAGAATGGTAGTTATATTGACTTTTTTACATGAATATAATATAATATAATATAATATAATATAATATAATATAATATAATATAATATAATATAATATAATATAATATAAT
>Ga0123355_10015790_pt1 | contig 11878 bp, 12 predicted proteins | sample TergutEmb28metaG_3_FD_89872 | JGI IMG/M metagenome (GOLD analysis project Ga0123355, IMG submission 89872) | Embiratermes neotenicus P1 segment gut microbial communities from Petit-Saut dam, French Guiana - Emb289 P1 | ecosystem: Host-associated > Arthropoda: Insects > Digestive system > Gut ... | reverse complement strand
CTGTTATTGGCGCGGGTGCCGCCGAAGGAGCAATTGACGCAAGCAACATACTGAAGCCGTCATTGGCGCGGGGTGAAATCCAGCTTATTGGTGCCACCACTATGGACGAATACCGCAAGTACATCGAGAAGGACGCCGCGCTGGAGCGCCGCTTCCAGCCTGTGGATGTGGACGAACCCACCGAGGAAGAGGCCATAGCTATGCTGCTTGGCCTGCGGGACAAGTACGAAGCGCATCATAATGTACAGATTACGGACGAGGCCATCATCGCCTCCGTGAAGCTTGCGGTGCGGTATATCAGCGACAGGTTTTTGCCCGACAAGGCCATAGACCTGTTGGACGAGGCTGCCAGCAAGGTACGGCTGGTTTTGTTTACGGTGCCGCCCGAATTAAAGGAAGTCGAGAACCAGATAAATGAGATGGAGCAAGAAAAAGAAGAGGCCGTTAAGACGCAGAACTACGAAGCGGCGGCTAAAATAAAGGCTGCACAGGAGAAACTGAAAGCAAAGCTGGAAAAAGAACGCGCCAAATGGAACAAAGAAAACGTTTCGGCCGGGCAAATCGTTACTGTGGACGACATTGCGGATATCGTTGCGAGCTGGACCGGAATGCCCGTAAAGCGGCTGCAACAGGAAGAAAGTGCGTTGCTGGTGAGCCTGGAAGACGAAATTCATAAACGAATCATCGGCCAGAAAGAGGCCGTGGCCGCCGTGTCCAAAGCCATACGGCGCGGCAGGGTGGGGCTTAAAGATCCCAAGCGTCCAACGGGCTCGTTTTTGTTTTTGGGGCCGACGGGCGTGGGCAAGACGGAACTTTGCCGTGCGCTGGCTGAGGTGCTTTTCGGTCACGAAGATGCCATGATTCGGGTTGACATGTCCGAATATATGGAAAAACACAGCGTTAGCAAACTTATCGGTTCGCCGCCGGGATATATCGGTTATGACGAGGGCGGTCAACTAAGCGAAAAAATACGCCGCAAGCCATATTCTGTCATACTTTTTGACGAAATCGAAAAAGCGCATTACGATGTGTTTAACATCTTGCTGCAAATGCTGGATGACGGACATATTACTGACAGTCATGGCCGCAAAGTGAATTTTAAGAACACCATTATTATCATGACCTCCAATGTGGGCGCACGAAATATCATAAACCCCAAAAAAATGGGCTTTAAGACTGTCGAAGACGAAAGGCAAAAACATGCGGACATGAAGCGCGGCATTATGGAAGAAGTAAAGCGCATTTTTAGGCCCGAATTTTTAAACCGCATTGATGATATCATTGTCTTCCATCAGCTGACAAAAGATGAGATTATGCAAATTGCCCGTTTGATGATGAACGAAACTATCGGGCGCATTAGGGAAACCACATTGATTGATATAACTGTAACAGATGCGGCCATAGATTTTATTGCCGACGTTGGCTTTGACCCCGTGTATGGCGCTAGACCGCTGCGCCGTGCCATACAGTCCCAAGTAGAGGATTTGGCGGCAGAGAAAATCCTTGGTGGGGAGATTTCCAGCGTGGATAATTTGGTAATTGATGTCATTGATGGAAAAATTTCTATCGCGAATGAATTAAATTGAGGAAAAAATAAAAAAAATGATGTTTTGGGCAAATTGTGCTTGACAAAAGGCTTGAAACAGTGTATTTTAAGTAGCATGAGGTATTTGTTAAGCAAAAACCCAGTTTTCAACACTTTTAAGGAGGAAATTTTAATGAACAAAGCAGATTTGGTTTCCGCCATCGCGGAAAAGTCAGCCATGACAAAAAAAGATTCCGAAAAGGCTCTTCAGGCTTTTGTGGAAGTTGTAACCGAAGAATTGGGCAAAGGCGGCAAAGTGCAGCTTGTTGGCTTTGGCACATTTGAAGTGGTCGACAGAAAAGAGCGCGAAGGCAGAAATCCCGCGACAAAAGAGGCCATAACCATTCCTGCCTCAAAAGCACCAAAGTTTAAAGCCGGCAAGGCCTTAAAAGATGCCGTAAATAATTAAGTAAACTAATTATCCTCGAGACACCCGACAGCCGGGTGTCTCTTTTTTGGATATTTTCCCGCCGTTGTGGAAAAATACTGTTAAAACTGCTCGAAAGTGGTGAGATTTATGTACAGAATTTTATTGCCTGCGATGACGGTGGTTATGACTGCGGTCTTTCCCGGGAATATCTTCATAAACGATGTGGACATAGGCGGCATGACCCGTAGCGAGGCTATGGAAAAACTTGCCGATGAGGTTTCTGTTGCTCAAAATGAAATAGTCATACAGGTCGCAGAAAAAGAATATGCCTATAAGTTTCAGGATTTTGGCGCGGACTATGACATTGCGGGTGCCGTGGACGCGGCCATGGAATACAGCCACTGCGATGGTTTTTTTGCAGCATTGCGCAGAAAACTGTCGATAGTATTCAGCGGCCATCGTATCGAAGCTGATTTCGCCTATGACGAGGGTCTGGTTACCGACATTGTGCGGAAAATAAGTGAGGATGGGTCGACAGCTCCCCGAGAGCCATCTTATGCTATTGAAAACGGGCAGTTTGTTATAACCGAGGGCAGAATCGGGCAAAAAATTGATGCCGCCGCCCTGTCAGCGGAAATTACATCTGTGTTAGTTACCAAAAACAGGGGCAAAGTTGCGGCTGCGGTGCTTGAAATAACCCCCGAACATTCCACTGCGTTGTTTGAAGCCGCCACAAACCTCATAGGCAGCTATATCACCCCTTTTAACCCTCAACTTACCGAGCGCACCACCAACCTGGCCGTGGCCAGCCGCTTTCTTAACAACAGCGTGATACTGCCCGGCCATATCTTCTCAACCTGCTCCGCCCTTCGTCCGCGCACTGAAGCCAACGGCTATGTAAGCGCGGGGCAGATTTTAAACGGCGAACTCAACGCAGGCATTGGCGGCGGCATCTGTCAAATTACCGGCACGCTGTACATGGCAGCTCTGCACGCGGAAATTCCGATAGCAGAGCGGCGCTGCCATTCGCTTATGGTGGGCTATATGCATCCCGCTACCGACGCGGCCATTGCAGAGGGGCATATAGACCTTAAGCTGGAAAATGACACTGACTACCCCATGCTGATACAATCAATTTTGGAAGACGACAGATATATCATCAACATTTATGGCCGCGAGAGCCGCCCTCCGGGGCGACACATCACTTTTGAAAGTGTTCTGTTGGAGACCAAAGCACCCGAAGGGGATAAAATTATTGAAGATCCGACGTTGACATTGGGAATAAGCGAAGTTGTTACCGAAGGTCTTATGGGAGCGAAGTATGAACTATACAAAATAATCACCGAGGGCGGCAAAACAGAGCGCACAAAAATAAACACCAGCACCTACCGCCCGCTGCAAAGGGTGATAAGGGTGGGGACTGCGCCAAGTCATTATTACCCATGAAACATCCTGATTGCCCTATGCCGCACCGACAACTTTAATTGCTTAACTTCATAGATTTCCCCGGCAACGCAGCATAACTCGCCTTCGGCGGAATTTATTGTGACATCTTTAATCGGCAGGATTTGCACATTGGGCTGCAAGTGAATTGTTTTGCGAATAATTGAGATGAAATTTGATACACGTCTGAAAAAGCCTTTGTTCTCCACGATAAGGAGCTCTACGAGTCCATCGTCAATCACGGCATCTTTGATAAGGCTCATTCCGCTGCCGGCGTGGATGCAGTTATGTACGGCGCAAAAATCCGCCTTATAGCGGCGGCTTGGGCCATCTAAAATTACTTCGTATTCGCCGGGCTTAAAGACGAACAAGTTTTTTATCAGTGCCTTATGGTAGGACATCTTGTTTTTCTTTTTGTAACGCTGCATATCAACAATCATTGAGGCGGCGATACCAAAAGAATAAAAGAGAACGGACTGTGTGCCGTCTGCGGCGACGATAAGGTCAACGGGCTTTATTTTTTTTTCGAAGATGATGGCGGCAACGGCTCCAACATCCTCCAGTGCAGGGGGGATTTTAAGCATTTTGGATACATCGTTACCCGTGCCCGCGGGAATAATCCCAAAAACCACATCATCCCCTTCCGTATAGCCGTTTACAACTTCCTGTACCGTGCCGTCGCCGCCCATTATGATGATATATTTAGCTCCCCGCGATATGATTTCGCGGGTTATCAACGTGGCGTGGCCGGGGGTTGTGGTTTCGTGTACGGCATAACTTTCGCCCCGGGTATCCAACAGGCTGACAAAAGCATCCAGATATCGCTTTGCTCCACCCCTGTTGGCATAGGGGTTATATATTATGTGATAAAAATCATTCATAAAATTCTCCTTTGTGTGACTGCGTTAGAAAACCAGAGCATCCATTAGTGCAGTAACCACCGACCCAAATACCATGTGGGCAAAGCCCATTACGATAAAGAACGCTAGGAATATCTGCAAGATCTTTTCGCGTTGCGAAATTTTAACGGCCCACATGGGCTTTATGGCTCCTAAAAGATGTATGCCGTCCATGGGATGTATGGGGATAAGGTTGAACAGTGCGAATGAAAAATTGTACATTGCCCCGAACAATAAAATGATTGCGAGTTGCTCAAAGTTCGCTGCGAAAAGTCTGGCGGCAATAGCAAAGGCCGTCCCCACAATAAAATTTGTCAAAAATGGCACAAGAAAAATGAAAAGCATGGACTTTTTGTGATCCGCAAAAGAAAAAGGCTGCAAACGCACGGGGTTGGCCCAGCCGTAACCAAAGAAAAGCAGAAAAAGTCCGCCCAAAATATCCATATGTTTAAAGGGGTTGAGCGCAAGCCTGCCTTGAGTTTTCACGTTTTTATCGCCCAGCCTGTATGCCGTCAGGGACTTCACATATTCGTGAAGGGTGATGGCAATTATTATGCCGGGAATGGCCATAAGCAAGTTGGGTATATTGATGTTCAAAATTTCATCACCCCATTTTTTGATGGTAACACAAAACCGCCGGATTGTAAAGCGCGAAAGATTTTCTTGCAAATTTTTTTTAAGTCGTTATAATGATTATATTGTAGTTTTAACCAAATCTCAATAGGACGGTTTAAAAATGAGGATAGATAAGCTTATTTCGCAATCGGGCTTTGGCAGCCGCAAAGAGGTTAAGACCATATTAAGGCATGGGGTTGTGACGGTGGACGGCGAGGTGGTGGCAAATCCGCAAACACGTATCGACCCGGGGGAATCTGTGATTTATGTGGGAGATGTGCTGATAGAATACGAAAAATATGTGTATCTGATGATGAACAAGCCTGCCGGGGTTATTTCCGCCTCACATGACGAGGTGGCGGAGACAGTCTGTGACCTTTTGGATGAAAAATATCGGTGGTTTGACCTTTTTCCTGTTGGCAGATTGGATAAGGACACCACCGGTCTTGTCATCCTTACAAATGATGGCGGTTTTGCCCACAGAGCCTTGTCACCCAAAAAGCATGTGGAAAAGGTGTACATTGCGCAAGTGGACAAGCCGCTGGGCGAAAGGGAGGTAAAGGCCTTTGCGGTTGGCTTGACCCTTGATGATGGATATCGTACCATGCCTGCCGCGTTGGAGGTTTTGGATGAAAAAACGGGGCGCGTCATTATCGAAGAAGGCAAGTTTCACCAGATAAAGCGCATGTTTGAGACTTTGGGGATTTCCGTTGTCTCCCTGAAAAGGACAAGATTTGCCGGGATAGGTTTGGACGAGAAACTGGCTCCCGGCGAATATCGCAGGCTGACGGATGACGAGCTAAATGTCATTGTAAACCTACTTTCCAAAGACTGATTAAACGCATATGATAAAGCAAGATTCAATGAAATGGGGATATTATTAATGGATAAAAAAGTGGTTGCCGTGCTGTTTGGCGGCGTTTCAAGCGAGCATGAAATTTCAAAACTTTCTGCTGCCAACATAATTGCCGCCCTGGATGAGGACAAATATTTTGTTCTGCCCATCTATATCACAAGGGATGGCAGATGGTTTTTGTATGATGGCGCGAAAGATAACATAAAAAACTTGCACTGGGAGAAGTTTGCGACGCCCGTTGTGCTTAGTCCCGATGCTTCACACCAAGGCATATTGCGCCTTGTGGGGGATAAATATAAGCTGATGCATGTGGATGTGGCTTTTCCTGTGCTGCATGGCAAAAACGGCGAAGACGGCACCATTCAGGGGCTGCTGGAGCTGGCGAAAATTCCCTATGTGGGCAGCGGCGTGGCCGCCAGTGCCATTTGTATGGACAAAGAGCTTACCAATATAGTTGCGGCGGGACTTAATATCCGACAGGTTGACTATCTTGTTTTCCCCAAGAAAGATTTGGAAGACAACATGGACGAAGTCGCGAAGACCATAAGATACAAGCTGGGATATCCCTGTTTTGTGAAGCCCGCTTCCACAGGTTCTTCCGTGGGCATAACAAAGGCACGCAGCAAAAAAGAGCTTGTTGCGGCCTTGGTTGATGCTGCGAAGTACGACAACAAGGTTATCATAGAAAAAGAGGCCAGGGGACGCGAATTTGAATGCGCTGTGCTGGGTAATGGCGACCCCGTAGTTTCCGGCGTGGGCGAATTAATTTACGAGGCTGAATTTTACGATTATAACGCAAAGTATACCAGCAACACTTCCCGAACCATTGTTCCGGCAATCTTGTCATCAGATGTTGTCAAGCAAATGCAAGATTACTCCCTTGCTATCTATCGCGCTACAGGTTGCCGCGGCCTTGCTCGTGTGGACTTTTTTGTGGAGGAAGACACAGACCAAGTTATTTTCAACGAAATAAACACCATGCCCGGCTTTACCGATATCTCCATGTTTCCTGTGTTGTGGAATCAAGAGGGCATAACAAATTCCGCGCTGGTTGACAGATTGATAGAGTTGGCGGGGCAATAATGGACAACAGAGCTATTGGCATTTTTGATTCCGGTGTGGGCGGCCTTACCGTAGCCAAGCAAATTATGGAAGTTATGCCCCACGAAAAACTGATATACTTTGGGGATTGTCTGCGAGTGCCTTACGGTGACAAGTCCCCTGATGACTTGATAAAATTTTTCCGCGAAATAACAGATTTTTTGCTGAACAGGGACATTAAAGCTCTTGTGGTGGCCTGTGGCACCATCAGTGCCACAGTTTATGATGTGGTAAAACAAATGGTAGATGTTCCTATCATTGGTATGCTTAATCCGGCGGTGGATGCGGCACTTGCCGCCACAAAAACGGGGCGCATCGGAGTTGTGGCCACGGCGGCCACGATTGCGGCGGCGGCTCATGAAAAAGCCATTGTGGCCCGACGGCCGGATGCCGTGGTAAAGGCGGTGGCCTGCCCGCTGTTTGCGCCGATGGTTGAGGAGGGCTGGCTGAATAATGATGTAGCCCGCCTTACCGCAAAAACTTATCTGCAAGACTTTGACGGTCAAGATATAGACACATTGATACTGGGCTGCACCCACTATCCGCTGTTGGCAAATAGTATAAAATCCGCCCTGTCCGCAAACGTCGTCATAACAGACCCCGCGATACGGTTGGTAAAAGATTTGGCAAACATCATACCACGTGCGGACGCACCAAGCCCGCAACACGAATTTTATATAAGCGGATACAAGGAAAAATTTGATAAAATCTCGGTTCTGGCTCTGGGCAAGTCCTACAACGCCCGAATCGTGAGTCTTACTAAGGATGTGTGATAAATGTACGCTTTTTCAGAAATATTGTCCATCATGATGCGCATTCTCCCATTTGTTAACATACTTGTTGCAGCCATAGTAATTTTTTCCGAAAGGCGCAATCCTGCCGTGACATGGGCGTGGCTGATGGTTATTTTTCTTATTCCATATTTTGGCGTGATGTTGTACCTGATGATTGGCCTAGAAGCCAGAAAATACCGAACCTTTGCCAATAAATTCCGCCAAAATCAAAAAATGCTGGAAGAAATTGAAAGCAAAGACCTTGAAGGTCTTGCTTTTACGCGCTCGCCTTGCAAAGAGGCATATGCTGCCACCTTCAAAGAAATTTTCCACACGCGGCATATTTCAGATCTGCTTTATCTGAATTTTGCCTCCGGTGGTGGATATCTCACCCAAAACAACCAAGTGGACATTTTAGACGACGGCGAAAGCAAATTTTCGCGCCTTTTTGAGGATATCAAAAAGGCCAAGTGCTTTATCCACATACAGTATTATATTTTTCGCAATGATAATTTGGGGCGCAAGATTGTGGCGGCCCTTGCGGAAAAAGCCAGCCAAGGCGTAGAGGTGCGCTTGCTTTTGGACGGCATGGGCACCTTCCGCACGTCAAAGCGTATGTTTAGGCCGCTTACAGATGCGGGCGGCCAGCTATGCATTTTTCTTCCGCCGCGCTTTTTTCGTGTGAACTTTCAGAATCACAGAAAGCAATGTGTCATTGACGGAAAAATTGGGTACATCGGCGGCTTTAACATCGGCGACGAATACATGGGTCAAAAAAAGCGCTTTGGCAAATGGCGGGATCTGCATATCCGGATACACGGCGAGGCCGCAAAAGAACTGGAACTGCATTATATCATGGACTGGAATTTTGCCGCCCCCAAGCGCAAAATTATTGCCAGTGACAAATACTTTCCCATATCCGACCCCGCCGATAGCACCGAAAGCGACTGTCTGATGCAAATTGTGTCCGGGGGACCCGACACCAAATGGCCCAATATCTACAACGGCATATCCAAGATGATATCCGAAGCCAACGAGCGCATCTTTATGCAGACCCCATACTTCGCACCTGACGACAATATCTTCGAATCCCTTAAAATTGCCGCCTTGTCGGGCATTGATGTGCGCATAGTTATTCCCGCCCATCCCGATCACCCTTTCGTTAAATGGTGTTCGCTTTCTTATTTGGGCGAGCTTTTAAAGGCCGGGGTGCGTTGCTACGAATATACCGAAGGTTTCATACATTCCAAGATGCTGATAATTGACAATGTCGCCACTTCTGTCGGCACAACCAATATGGACATACGCAGTTTTAAGCTGAACTTTGAAATAAACGCATTTATATACGACCCTAAAATGACAGACCTCTTCTTGGAACAATTTTACAAAGACCTGAAAGTTAGCAAAGAAATTACTATGGAAGATTATCAAAACCGTCCGCTGTGGCAAAAAGTGAAAGAGGCGTTTTCGCGATTGTTGTCGCCGTTGCTGTGAGGCTGGCTTAGAAAAAGCCCTGTCGGCTAAAGTCGGCAAGCCGTTATAGGCTAGGCGATTTAAATTATCTGGACAAGCGACCAATTTTAATGTAAAATACAAGCATCACTTATTTTTTGGAGGAATTATGACCATCTATGAAAATTGGATAAAGCGCGCCTACGATGGTGCGGGCAACGTGATTAAAAAATACTGGGATGGATATCTGCCGCTGGAGCAAAAAGTATACGAAAACATGCTGTCCACAAAAAATTCTGAAATTTCAGGCACCATGGCTCAACTGGCCGAAAAATATGACATGCCCCTTGAATTTGTTGCGGGCTTTTTGGATGGCATATCTGGCGCGCTGGATACCACCTACGAAATGAATGACCTCACCGAAGACAGTCAAATACATGCCAATGTCGATTTTGAGGCACTGTACAAAAAAATGGTAGAATATGGGGCGAAGCATCTTGTGGCTCTTCCGCAATGGGACAACGCACTTACTGTTGAAAGGCGCGAGGCTCTGTATAAGGAGCAAAAGGCTGCCACCACCGTGGTGCGTGAAGGCGCAAAAACAGGCCGTAATGACCCATGTCCCTGCGCAAGCGGCAAAAAATACAAAAAGTGTTGTGGCGGAGCGGCATGAAGACTGTCGTCAAGCGTATAACGTCGGCAGATGACCCGACTATAAAACAGGCTGCGAACATCATCAAAAGCGGCGGCCTTGTGGCCTTTCCCACAGAAACTGTGTACGGCCTTGGGGCAAATGGCCTTGATGAAGCCGCCTGCGCAAAGGTTTACGCCGCAAAAGGCCGCCCGGCGGACAATCCCCTTATTTTGCACATCTCTGACAAATCCCAACTAAGTGAAATCTCAAACGATGTACCGTATGTCTCAAAAAAACTAATAGATGCATTTTGGCCGGGACCGCTTTCCGTTATCGTGCAGCGAGCCAACGATACTGTTGCAGTTCGTATGCCAAAAAATCCCATTGCATTGAAATTGATTGATCTGTCCGGCGTGCCCATAGCCGCACCCAGTGCCAATATTTCGGGACGGCCAAGTCCTACGATGGCGGAGCATGTATTGATGGATTTAGGTGGTAAGGTGGATATGATTTTGGACGGCGGTTCCTGTGAAGTTGGGCTGGAGTCCACCGTAATTGACTTTTCGGGGGACACGCCCGTCATATTGCGACCCGGTGCCGTCACACGCGAGATGATAGAGTCGTGCATCGGCTCTGTTGGGCAAATGACAGAAATTATTACTTCGGATGAGGCCCCGAAATCCCCGGGCATGAAGTACAAGCACTACGTCCCCGATGCGAAATTGACTGTTGTTGCAGGTGAAGCAGCTAAAGTAAGAACGGCCATAAAAAATCTGGCAGACGATGTTGAATGTGCGGGAATTATGGCCACGGCAGAATCCGCCGCGCACTATGGCGGCCACATCGTTTTGGTCATGGGTGACAGTCAGGATGCCATCGCCGCAAATCTTTTTGCCGCTTTGCGCAAATGCGATGAAATGGGGCTGAAAGAGGTTTTTGTTGAAGGTTTGAGCGAAGAGGGTCTGGGCGTTGCCATAATGAACCGCCTGAAAAAGGCGGCGTCATACAACATTGTGAAGGTGTAGCCATGAAAACTGTGCTGTTTGTATGTACAGGAAACACTTGCCGCAGCCCCATGGCGGCGGCCATAGCCAATAATTTGTTCATAAATCGCAGCATTGCCGCTGTGGCGGTTTCCGGAGGGGTTTTTGCTATGGATGGTGCGGCTGCTTCGAAAAATGCCATAGCTGCTATAAATGCTGATTTGAAGGATCACAGAGCCAAAATGGTGCAGGAGGAAGATTTGGCCGGGGCACACATAGTCATCACGATGACGAAAAGTCACAAAAGTCATCTTTGCGCGATGTATCCTGACTTTACCCACAAAATTCACACTTTGGGCCACGATATCGATGATCCTTTTGGTGCAAGCCTGGATGTGTATAAAAAATGCGCCGAACAAATTCTGCGTTGCCTGGAAAATCTAGTTTGGGAGGAATATATATGATTGCTTTGGGTTGCGATGGTGCGGGCTTTGAGCTTATGGAATCCGTGAAGAAGTATTTGGACAATAAGGGCATTGCATATAAAGATTTTGGCACAGACAGTGATAATCCATGCGACTATCCCACATACGCCCGGTTGGTTTCGCGTGCAGTTTTATCCGGCGAATGCGACAAAGGCATTGTTATATGCGGCACAGGTATTGGCATTTCGATAGCCGCAAACCGTTTTAAGGGCGTACGGTGCGCGCTTTGCCATGACGTGTTCTCTGCCAAAGCAACAAGAGAACATAACGATTCTAATATGCTTGCCATGGGCGGCCGCGTTATAGCAAAAGGATTGGCGTGTGAAATTGTGGATGCTTGGCTTGATACGGCGTTTTCAGGTGCGGAGAGGCACATAAAGCGAATTGCGATGATAGAGATGGGGGAAAGCGATGCAATACATCTATGAATATATCACACATGACTGGCTGATGTACATAATGGCCTTTGCCGCGTCTTTTGCCGTGACCTTGGTATTGACCCCGTGGGCCAAAAAAATGAGCATACGCCTTGGGGCTGTGGACAAGCCCAAGCCAAGAGGTATGCACAAAAAACCCATGCCGCGCTTAGGCGGGCTGGCCATTGTGCTGGGATTTATGGCTACTATGGCCATCGTTGCTTTTTTTATGGAGGATCTGCGCACCCTGCAATTTGCGGGCTTTG
>Ga0123355_10015789_pt1 | contig 11879 bp, 9 predicted proteins | sample TergutEmb28metaG_3_FD_89872 | JGI IMG/M metagenome (GOLD analysis project Ga0123355, IMG submission 89872) | Embiratermes neotenicus P1 segment gut microbial communities from Petit-Saut dam, French Guiana - Emb289 P1 | ecosystem: Host-associated > Arthropoda: Insects > Digestive system > Gut ... | reverse complement strand
TGAGTTGTCGTGGCCCGGCGGCAAGCACGGTGTATGCATGGGTGAACTGGGTGCAGCAGCCGACCCTGACGCTCTCAGCGCCGAGTATTCTTCAGGGAGGCACGGCGACGCTCATCTACAATGCGGGGGGCAACAACAACTGTACCCTGTCCAGCCCCGGTGGGGCATCGACGCCAGTGTCGGGCAGCACCAACGTACCGATCACGGTCAGTGCCGCAGGTACCTACGCGCTGGCCTGCCCAAGCCCCACGGCCCCGGTTGCGCCGCAAACTCTGGCCGTCGTGCAGGAGCCAACCCTGACGCTGTCACCTGCGACGATTGTCCACGGAGGTACGCCGGCGACCCTCATCTACAATGCCGGAGGCAGCAGCTGTACCCTGTCCAGCCCCGACGGGACGTCGATTCCCGTGTCGGGCAGCTCCAACGTGTCGGTCGCGGTCAGCGCCGCAGGCGCTTATACCCTGAACTGTCCCAGTCCCACGACGCCGGTGCTTCCGGTAACGCTGACCGTCACCCCGCAGCTGGCGAAGATCGCGATCAGTCTTTCGCCATACCATGATGCCGACAACGACTTCGACCAGGTCGGTGACCAGGCGACGCTATCGTGGACGCTGAACAACGGGGCGACGGGGTGCCAGGTGAGCGGTGCGTGGCCCGCGCACAGCGTCCCGCAGTTCTTGCCCTTCCCGGTAAGTGCGAGCGGTTCGAGGCAGGTGACCTTCAGCGCTGCAGGAACCTACACCTACACGCTCGCCTGCACGAATCCCTCCACGCCAGCGCAGACGAGCGCCTCTATCCAATCGTTTGCGCATTAGTGCCCACGGCGAGCGACGTCCGGGCAAGGCGGATCGGGGTCATGTGACCCCGATCCGCGGCGATCCCCGATGTCCAGCGCACGGTTCGGGGAAGGCGACCGAGCGGTCGCCTGTGGACGTGGCTATGCTCGCGTTCCACATGCCCGAGCTGCCCGATCTCACCGTCTATCTGGAAGCGCTGGACCGACGCATCGTCGGCCAGCGTCTCGAGCGCGTGCTGCTGCTGTCGCCCTTTCTCTTGCGAACGGCGACGCCACCGATCGAATCGGTACAGGGGCGCCGGGTCAACGAGGTGCGCCGCATCGCTAAGCGCCTCGCCATTGGACTCGAGGGCGATCTGTGGCTGGTTTTCCATCTCATGATCGCCGGCCGCCTGCATTGGTTTTCCCGGGGCACGCGGCTCTCGAAGCGAGCAGCGCTCGCACGGCTGGAATTCACCAATGGAACTGTGACGCTGACGGAAGCCGGCACCAAGCGGCGCGCCTCGCTGCACCTCATTCACGGGGAACGTGCGCTGCATCTGCAGGACCCGGGAGGCCTCGAAGTCTTTGATTCGAGCCTCGCGCAGTTCGCCGCGCGACTGCGCAGCGAGAACCACACGCTCAAGCGTGCGCTCACCGACCCCAGGCTCTTCAGCGGCATCGGCAACGCCTACTCGGACGAGATTCTGCACGCCGCGCGGCTCTCTCCCGTCATGCTGACGAACCGCATCGATGATGCATCGGTCGCGCGGCTCTATGCCGCCACACGGGAACAGCTGCGGCTGTGGACCGAGCGCCTGCGCCAGCAGGCGGCAGGAGAATTTCCGGAGAAGGTGAGCGCCTTCCGCGCTGACATGGCGGTGCACGGGCGCTTCCGCCTGCCATGCCCGGTGTGCGGTACCGCGGTGCAGCGCATTCGCTACGCCGATAACGAAACCAACTACTGCGCCCGCTGTCAGACCGGCGGGCGTCTGCTCGCGGACCGGGCGCTGTCGCGACTGCTGAAGCAGGACTGGCCCAAGAGCGTCGATGCCCTCGATCGCGAAGCCTGAACCCGACACCCCGAAAGTTCACGACCGTGCAGCAGATCGCCACAGCCCTCGCGAACCGTCAGATCTATCCCGCAACGGTCGTGTCGGTTGCCGCACTGAGTAAGACCTACGCGAGTGGTCTCACGGCGCTCGAAGATGTCGAGCTGACCATCCAGCGCGGCGAGATCTTCGCGCTCCTCGGGCCGAACGGGGCAGGCAAGACGACCCTGATCAACATCATCTGCGGTATCGTGACGCCGACCGCGGGCACGGTTACGGTCGATGGTCACGACATCATCCGCGACTACCGCGCGGCCCGCAGCGCGATCGGCCTGGTGCCTCAGGAGCTGCATACCGACGCGTTTGAAACCGTGTGGGCGACAGTGAGTTTCAGCCGTGGCCTGTTCGGCAAGCCCCCGAACCCACGGTATTGCGAAGGAGTGCTGCGCGACCTGTCGCTGTGGGACAAGCGGGACGCCAGGATCATGACGCTGTCCGGCGGCATGAAGCGGCGCGTGCTGATCGCCAAGGCGCTGTCGCATGAGCCCACGATCCTGTTTCTCGATGAACCGACGGCAGGGGTGGATGTGGAGTTGCGCCGTGACATGTGGCAACTGGTGCGCCGGCTGCGCGACAGCGGCGTCACGATCATCCTCACCACCCACTACATCGAGGAAGCCGAGGAGATGGCGGACCGGATCGGGGTGATCAGCCGCGGGAAATTGATCGTCGTTGAAGACAAAGTCGTGCTCATGCGCAAACTCGGCAAGAAACAGCTGACCCTGCAGCTGCAGCAGCCGCTCGCACAGGTGCCCACCGGCCTTGCCGGGTACCCGCTCGAATTGTCCGACGGCGGATACGCGCTGGTGTTCACTTTCGACGCCAAGAGCCGCGAGACCGGCATTCCGGGTCTGCTCAAGCGCCTGAGCGAGCTGAACATCGACGTCAAGGATCTGCATTCGAGCGAAAGCTCGCTCGAGGAAATCTTCGTCGGCCTGGTGAGCAGGCGCGCATGAACGTGCACGCGATCCGCGCGATCTATCGCTTCGAGATGGCGCGCACGTTCCGCACGCTGATGCAGAGCATCGCCTCTCCCGTGCTGTCGACCTCGCTGTACTTCGTCGTGTTCGGCGCCGCAATCGGCGTGCGGATGGGGACGGTCGATGGCGTCGGCTATGGCTCGTTCATCATCCCCGGTCTCATTATGCTGTCGATTCTGAGCGAGAGCGTCTCCAACGCATCGTTCGGCATCTATATGCCGAAATGGTCGGGAACGATCTTCGAGCTGCTGTCTGCCCCGGTCTCCTACCTGGAAGTGCTGATCGGCTACGTGGGCGCGGCGGCCACCAAGTCGGTGATGCTCGGCATTCTGATTCTGCTGACGGCGCGGCTGTTCGTCCCCTACGGAATCGCGCACCCGGCGTGGATGGCGGTTTTTCTCATCCTCACTGCGGTGAGCTTCAGCCTGTTTGGCTTCATCATCGGCCTGTGGGCCGAGAGTTTCGAGCAGCTGCAGATCGTGCCGCTCATGATCATCACGCCGCTCACCTTCCTCGGCGGAGCGTTCTACTCGATCAGCATGCTGCCGCCCATCTGGCGGAAGATCACCCTCTTCAATCCCGTGGTGTACCTGATCAGCGGCTTTCGCTGGAGTTTCTTCGGCGTCTCGGACGTGAACGTCGTGGCGAGCGCGGCCGCCACGGTGGGCTTCCTTGCCCTGTGCGTGGCGGTGGTAAGCTGGATTTTCAAAACCGGCTATAAGCTGAAGAACTAACCGGCGTCCGCGCAGGCGTACGCCGGAATCCCGACGGCCTCGAGTGGCGGGGGCACCGCCACTGGTCGCAGCGGCGGTGTATTGGTCTCCACCACCCGCAACCTTGCGTTCCGGTCGCGACCTAGTATGATGCGCGGCCCTCGTAACGGAACCCCTGGCCTATCGTGAAAACAGCCGCATCCCGTCAGCCCGAGTTTCAGTCCGGTCGCCGCGCGTTCCTGCGGCGCGCGAGCGCCGCAACCGTCACGCTGCTGCCGCTGGGTGCGGCCTGGGCACGTGCGGCTGGCCGACGTTCACTGTCGTTCGTGCACACTCACACGGGTGAACGTCTGTCGGCCGTTTACTTCGAGGACGGGCAGTACCGAGCCGACGAGCTCGCGCGCATCAATCACCTGCTGCGGGACTTCCGCACCGGCGACGTTCACCCCATCGATCCCGTCACGCTGGATATCCTGGCGGACCTGCGCACGCTCGCGGATCGCGACGCGCCTTTCGAAGTGATCAGCGGCTACCGCTCGCCTCAGACCAACGCACTGCTCCGCGAGCACTCGCATGGCGTTGCCGAGCACAGCCTGCACATGCAGGGGCGTGCGATCGACGTCCGCCTGAGCGGCTTCTCAACGGCGAGGCTGCACGAGCTCGCGCTCGGCATGCGCCGCGGCGGCGTGGGGTTCTACCCGGGCCCGGATTTCGTCCATCTGGACAACGGCCGGGTTCGCTGCTGGTAAGAGCGCCTCAGCGCGCCGGGGCAAGGCCCAGCCGGGCTTCCAGTTTCTTGTCGTAGCCGTAGATGTCGTCGAAGAACAGTATCGGCCCGGCTTCGGTCGCGAGCGCGGTGCCGTACAGGATCAGCACGGTGATCGGCTGCGGCAGATTCACGCGGATGGTCTGATCGTCGTTCATCGCCGCGTCGATCTTCTCCCGCGTCCAGTCACCCGGTGCGTTCTTCAGCACTTCCGTGGCGAGCGCCAACGGGTCACTCACCCGAATGCAGCCGTGACTGAAGGCGCGCACGGGCTCCTGGAACAGCCGATGGGCGGGGGTGGAATGCAGGTAGACGTTGTAGTTGTTGGGGAACATGAACTTGATCAGGCCGAGTGCATTGTCCTCGCCGGGCCGCTGCCGCAGCCGCAGCTGGCCGGCAGCCAGTGCCGCGATGGCCGCGGGCGTCGGTGCCACCACCGGTGAGGCATCGCCCTGGCCGCGCACGATCTGCAGGCGCTGCGCGGCCAGGTAGCCGGGGTTGGCGCGAATCTTGGGTAACATCTCCTTCCTGGTAATGCTGAAGGGCACGTCCCAATAGGGCCGGATGACGACATACTTCATCTCCGACTCGAACACCGGCGTCTGCATGCGCGGATAGACGCGGCCGACGATCACGTCCATCTGCAGAATATCGGCAGCCCGATCCTCGGTGGTGCGGAACGCGAACAGCCTGAACTGCGGGATGTTGACGATGATCGGCGGCGTCGCGAACGGCGGCAGCCACCGCCACCGCTCGAGCGTCAGGTCGATCTGACGCACGCGCTGCGCGAGCGGCGTCGTCAACGCCCTGAGCGTCGCCTTGCCGAGGGTGCCGTCGGGCGTCAGGCCATGCCGCTGCTGAAAGCTCCGTACCCCCGCGCTCAAGTCCGCGTCGAACGTCGCATCGGGCGAGGGCGGTTCCTTCCCCTCAGGCAGATCGCCGAGCGCAGTCAGCAGGCGGCGCAGTGCGGGTGCGCCCGCGTAGCTGCTGCCTGGCTTGAGCGTCCCCGACATGGCCGGCAGGTGCGTCAGCTGCGGCTGCTGCGCGAGCTTCAGGTAGAGGGGCAGGTGCTCTCTCAGCAGGTGGTAGTGGTAGAAGGGCGGCTCGACCGAAGCGAGCTCGGTGATCACGTTTTCACTGGCGGCCAGACCCTCGAGCGAGGACGCGAGATCCAGTTCCTGATGGACGCCCTGAAGGTTGAAGCCGGCCGCCCTGGGATCCACGCGACCGTAGTGCAGGTCGCTCATGAAACCGAGCGCGGCAGCCGACAGGCGCACGTCGAACTGCGCCCAGCGCAGGTCCGCGCCGACGGATGCCTCGGAACCTGCGAGTTGCGCGATCGCGTCTGCGGCATAGTCCTGCGCTCGCAACCCGTACGCAGCGGCGTTGCGCAGCTCCTGCAGTACCGCTTCGGCCTGGGCCGTCGCCCGACCCTCACGGCTCCACAGCGGCGCATTGGCCGTGCGTGCATAGACGGTTCGCAGCGCCTGCGCGGCACCGTGATCGGGATACCTTCTGCCGGGCAGCGACTTGCCTCCCGGGATCAACTGGGCGATCTGCGCGCGCACCGCCTCGATAGTCTGCGCCGCGAGATCTGCGGGCTGCGCAGCCGCCAGTACGGCGACGAGTGCGATCAGGATGCGGCCGCCCTGACGGCGCGGCGGCGTGTCCCTGGAGTGATTCACGAACATGTAACGACCCCGCCGGCGCGAGTCACCGCGATCAGTGTTAGCCGAACAGACCCACCAGGCCGATGATGATCAGATAGATCGCGACGATATAGTTGAGCAGCCGCGGGATCACCAGTATGAGGACGCCGGCAATCAGTGACACGATGGGTGTTGCGGTCAGGTGGATGCTCATAGATGCCTCATGATTGAAAGATGGGGGTGCGAGCGGTCCCAGTCAGCGTAGTGGCGGAGTCGCGTCATTGCGGCGGCGGGGCCGGCAGCTGCAGCTGCTGCACGATGCCGCGCACCAGATCCTTGAGGCGCACGTTGTCCATGTTCGCGAGGATCGCCAGCGCAAAGTGCGCCTGTGGAATGATGAACAGCTCCGTGCTGGTGCCCGGCTGACCACCGGTGTGCATGACGAACTTGCCGCCGTCGAGCACCTGGAAACCCAGGCCGTAACCGGAGGGGCCACTGACCGGCGATGCGGTCCACATCTCCGCGACGAGGTCCGGCTGCAACAGCTTTCCGTCCAACAACGCCTGGGCGAAGCGCACCAGGTCCTCGGCCGTGGTGACGTAGCCACCACCGGGAATCTTGTAGCTGCTGTCCATCAGCACGGCGTTCTTCACCTGCCCGGCAATCTTCTGATAGCCGCGGGCCCGATGGGGCAGGATATCGAACACGTTGTCGACGAACGTATGCGACATTGCGGCGGGCCTGAGCACGTGCTCGGCGACATAGTCCTGGAAGCGGGTGCCCGCGGCGCCTTCAATCGCGCAGCCGACGACGCTGTAGCCGTAGGTGCTGTAGGAGTACGCGGTGCCGGGGCGAAACAGCAGCGGGTCGTTGGCAAAAATTGCGAAGCCGTCCGCCATCCACAGGTAATGGTGCGTGTACTCGGGCTCGCCCTCCCGGTAATGGCGGATGCCTGAGGTGTGGCTGAGCAGCTGACGCGTGGTGATGGGCCACTGCTTCGGCGGAAAAGGGGCGCAGTAAGTCTGTATGGGAGCATCCAGGCTCAGCTTGCCGGATTGCACCAGCGTCATGGCCGCTACCGCAGTGATGGACTTGGCGATGGAAGCCGTACGGATGAGCGTTTCCCGGGTTGCCGGCACCGCATTCTCGAGGTCCGCGGTGCCGAAAGCCTTCGAGTAGACGAGCCGCTCGCCGAGCCCCACCGCCACGGTCATCGCGGGGATCTGCTGCTCGCGCAGGGTGTCCGTTATGAGCGGATCGAGGCCGGCGTCGAGCGGAGCGGACTGGGCGGTCTGTGCAGCGGCCACCTGCAGGATCGCGAGCAGCGCAAGACCCGCACCTAACAGGATGTTGATCGGGCCAATGCCCGGCGGCCTCCTCATTGCCGGCCTGAATCCGTCAGCACCTGCGCCGGGGGATCGTTGCTCACGTGCCGGCTCAGCCCGCTCCGCGCGTGCGGGCAATCCACTCATCGACCAGCTGCTCGAGTAAGGTCAGCGGTACCCCGCCGTTCTCGAGAACCACCGCGTGGAAGTCCTTGAGGTTGAATTTCGGACCGAGCGCCGCCTTGGCTTTTTCCCGCAACTCGAGGATCTTGAGCTGCCCGACCTTATAGGCGCACGCCTGCCCCGGAAGTGTCATGTAGCGTTCGACTTCGGTCGTGACTTCGCCTCGCGCCATGCCGGTCGTGTTGACCATGTAGTCGATCGCCTGCTCGCGGGACCAACCCTGGGCATGGATGCCGCTGTCGACGACCAGCCGGGTGGCGCGCAGAAGCTCGTTCTGCAGCCGCCCGAGATCGCCCCAGGGATCGTCCTTGTACATGCCAATCTCGGCCGCGAACTGCTCGGCGTACAGCGCCCATCCCTCCGCGTACGCGGTGTAGAGAGTCTGCTGACGGATGAAGGGCAGGTTCTTCAGCCCCAGCGCCGTCGAAATCTGGAAATGATGTCCCGGGATGCCTTCGTGGTAGGCCAGGGTCTTCATATCAAACTTGGGGACTTCATTCATGTCTCTGAGGTTCGCGAAGAACATCCCCGGCCGGGAGCCGTCCATCGACGCCTGCTGATAATAGCCGCCGGAGGTGCCTTTCTCCTGCGAGGGCGGCACGCGCTCGACGGTGAGGCGGGTGGCTGGCAGCGTGCGGAAATACGCCGGCATACGGGCGTACACCTCATCGAGGATCTGCTGGTAGTGCTCGAGCGCCTGCCGGCGGCCGTCGTCGTCGTTCGGGTAAAGGAAGCGCGGATCCTTGCTGAGCGCTGTCATGCGCTCGCCAACGCTGCCGGCCGACAGGCCCTGCGCCCTGAGCAGCGTGTCCATCTCCTGCGTGATGCGCGCCACTTCCGACAGGCCGAGCTGGTGCACCTGCTCGGGCGTGTAATCGGTGGTGGTCGCCTGTTTCAGCATCAGCGCGTAATAGGCGGCGCCGTCGGGCAGGCGGCCGGCGCCGGCAGACTGAGTGGCCGCCTGCGGCTTCAGCGCCACGAGCGCCTCACTCATGCGCGCGTACGCCGGGTAGACAGAGGTCCTGAGCGCCTCGACCGCCTGTCGTTCGAGCTCCTGCTTGCGCGGACCGTCGAGCGACTTGACCTTGTTCATGCGCGCGACGAACGTCGTCACCAGCGCATTTTCCTGGGGCGGCGCGGCCACCGTATCGTGAATCAGAGTGAGCGAGCGCTCAAGCAGTGCCGGCGGCAACACGACGCCCGCTTGCGCCTGCTGCTGCATCTCTGCGGTCGCCTCGTCGAGCTTGCGCCCCATGGCCTCAAGACGCTTCACGTAATTGCGCGCGCTCTTGTCGTTGTTGATGATGTGCGTCGTTTCCATGAACGAGGGCAGCTGCGTCTGCACGCCAAACATGGGGCTGATCGGATAGAGTCCGTCGGCGGTGAGCCAGTCGAAGCGCTTGAACGCCAGGTTCGTCTCGTACTGATCCGCGAGGATGTCGTAGGTGATCTGGTCCTGCCGGTTGAGCTGCGCGCGATCGAACCACTTCAGCTCCTGCAGGAACTGGCTCATCTGCGCGTAGGTCTCGTCGCGCTGCTGGCGCGTCGATGGTTCGAGCTTGTCGGAGTGATAATCGAAGATCGAGCCCTCGCCGATGCCGATGGCGGTGAACAGCTCCGGGTTCTTGATCAGGAACTCGAGCGCCTGCCGGTTCGCGAGCTGATTCATCGTGAACGGTTTGCCCCAGACTATGCGGTAGGTGCAGTAGCCGAGCACCGCAACGAGCACCAGCGCGACCCAGCCGGCGATGCGCCACGATCTTCTTACTGGCATGACGACTCCATGGTGTATTCCATGCGCCGCTAGCATACGAGGTACGGGCCGCTGGCGCTCGCGCTTGCGGCCCACCTGGGTGGAACTATCATGTGGGTTACGACTGACTCGCAGCGCCGCACACTATGGCCAACGTACTGGTAACCGGGGCTTCGGGCGGCATCGGCGCCGCCATCTGCAGGGCGTTGGCGCTGCGCGGGGCTACGCTTGCCCTGCACTACGGAGCTGACCGCGAGGCGGCGGAAGCGACGCGGCGGTCCCTCGGCGGCGAGGGTCACATCCTCGTGCAGGCCGATCTCGGCGATGCCGCCGCCATCGAGCGCCTCTGGCAGCAGGTCAGCGCCGCCTTGCGCATCGATGCCGTGGTGAACAATGCCGGCATCTTCCCGAGTCATGCGCCGCTCGCGACCGACTACCCCGATTGGGCCGCGGCGTGGCAGCGCACGCTGGCGATCAACCTCGTAGGCCCCGCACATCTGTCCTACCGGGCCGCGCGCAGCATGGCCGAGCACGGTGGGGGCCGCATCGTCAATGTCTCGTCGCGTGGCGCATTTCGCGGGGAACCGTCGGCGCCGGCTTATGCCGCCAGCAAAGCGGGGTTGAATGCGCTCAGCCAATCGCTGGCGAAGGCACTTGCCTCGAAGGCCGTATATGTGTTCGTCGTCGCTCCGGGCTGGGTGTCGACGCCAAGAGTAGCCCGACAGGTGCAGGACCAGGCCGTGCTCGCCGATCAGCCGCTCGGGCGGGTCGCCACTCCCGAGGAGGTCGCACGGGTCGTCACCTGGTGCGCACTGGATGCGCCGGTCAGCATGACCGGCGCCATTCTCGATGTGAACGGCGCTTCGTATCTGCGGACGTAGCGGAAAAATCAGCCGCTTAGCGTCGCAGCCGCCTGCGGCGGCCGGGGCTTCAGCCTGATCGGCGAGCTGGCGGCAAGAATTACACGAAATTAATGAAACCAAAGAGTGCCCGCGGACTCAGAGGTCCGGTGCACCCGTCGGCACAGGGTCCTCGTGTGCACTCCCGAGGTTCTGCAGGTACCGGTCCCGCCGTCGTGGTGATCGTGGGCGCGATACAGGCTGCTGCCGGGCGCCCATAGCTCTATCGGCACGCTCCTCGAACCGTGAGGCGTAACGCGTGCGAGCGAACGCTCGCGAGCGTGCGCTGACGATGCCGACGCGAAATCCCGCGTGCTCCGCTGAGACGGCGCGCTGGCGCGCTCGATGCGTTCCGCCCCGCTGAGCAGCAGCGAGGATGTGGCTAAGGCAGCGAGGGCAAACGATGGGCGGAAATCGGGCGGCGGGCGGCTCTCGCAGTCCGACAGTCAACGGACCCTCACGGTGCAGCGCTGGTGACGCGGCCACTGATAGAGCGCTGACTGCACAGGTAACAAACCCGCTCGTTTGGAGAGTACTTGAAGATTCAACGCAGGGCGTTCCTTCGCTCCGCCATTGGTGCGACCGCCGCCGCCGTCTTTTCATCATCCTGCGGCTCCAGCCGATCACCCGCCGCAAAGGCGCCTGCAGTCGCCGCAAAGCTCCCATCAGTCGCCGCAACTCTGCCATCACCGGAGCGTTCCGGCATCGAGCATGTCATCGTCGTCATGATGGAGAATCGCAGCTTCGATCACTTTCTCGGCTGGCTGCCAACCGCGGACGGAAAACAAGCCGGACTGAGCTACGTGGACAAAAACGGCGCCGTGAATAGTACGTACCATCTGCTGGACGACTTCACCGGTTGCGGCCATGTCCCGCCCGATCACTCCTATCAGGGGGGCAGGATCCAATACAACGCAGGAAAGATGGATGGCTTTCTGCTCTCCGGAAACGACACCTTTTCGATCGGCTACTACCAGGAACAGGATTTGCCATTCTTCGCAGCGATGGCGCGTCAGTTCACCACGCTGGACCGATATTTCTGTTCCTTCCTGGGTCCCACGCTGCCGAATCGCATTTTCCTGCACGCCGCGCAGACAGATCGGATCGATGACGGCGCTGGCTTATGTCAGCTCGAGACAATCTGGGACCGCCTCTCGAAGGCCGGCGTAAGCGCTCGCTGCTACTCTGAGATCCTGACTCTGTGGGGTTCCGAGTATGCGAACGTGTCTTACACCTATGACGACTATCTGAGTGACGCTGCGGCCGGTCAGTTGCCCGCGGTGTCATTCGTCGATACCCCCCCGTACAATCCCGCGATCGGGGGGCAGGATGATCATCCATTCTCGGATATTCGAAATGGAGATGCTTTTCTGTCTCAGACCTATCATGCGCTGGTGAACAGCCCATGCTGGCCCAACTCGGTTCTGATCATTACTTTTGACGAGTGGGGCGGCTTCTTTGATCATGTGCCGCCGCCCAGAGTCATCGCGCCGAACACCATCGACACGGACCTCGTCGACGGTCGCGCTCTGTTGGGTTTTCGCGTGCCAACTGTGATTGTGTCTCCTTTCAGCGCCGGATCCCCATTACTCCCTCGCGTCAACAGCATGACCTTTGACCATACATCCGTGCTCAAGCTCATCCAATGGCGGTGGAATCTCCCGCCCCTCACGGCGCGCGACGCTTCGGCCGAAATCGGTAACCTGGCCAGCGTGCTGGATTTT
>Ga0123355_10015788_pt1 | contig 11879 bp, 9 predicted proteins | sample TergutEmb28metaG_3_FD_89872 | JGI IMG/M metagenome (GOLD analysis project Ga0123355, IMG submission 89872) | Embiratermes neotenicus P1 segment gut microbial communities from Petit-Saut dam, French Guiana - Emb289 P1 | ecosystem: Host-associated > Arthropoda: Insects > Digestive system > Gut ... | reverse complement strand
GAAAAATTTTTTCGCCTTTTAAAAACCGGTCTTTCTTCCCCCCCAGGCCGCTGGGCCCCCCGGGATAGGGCCGCACCCCGGGTTTGGCCCCCCGCCCCCCCCCCCCCCCCATTACACCGACCCTTAGTGGCCGATACGAAGCAAAGGAGACGTGTCGCTGGAGTCCCTGTGGCTCCAGCCAGACATTTCATCATGCAGTTTGTCCATCGCCAATGCTGCACCGCCACAAAATCGGACAACAGCATGCAGGCATTTTACGTGAAGTTATGCTACATTTGTGGCGATTTGCTTACCAAATGCGATGGGCGCCATCGATAGCAATGTGATGTTGTGTGAGTATGCTGTTGTATGTAATGTTAGGCACGTGATGTGAGCTTCGCTCACACCACATGCATAACATTACATACAATAGCATTGTAGATAAGTTACCTCACAATATTATACGGTGTAAGGCATATGGGATACCAAATGCACAAAATATATAATATATAATATAATATTTATTTACTTCAATTCGGTTGTCACCCGGTGAAAGTGGTTATTTTAATGTAAACAAAACATGAAATTGGTTACTACTAAATTTAAGTCGGGAGGGCCACATGAGAAGCATGTAGTGGCAGTTTGGAATGTTGGGAACCGTCTCAGCATTTGCTTTTGGGCAGAGGGAAACCAAGAAAAACCTGTATCGAGGTGACCGGTCGCAGGACCTTAGGAGTACTGACCTGTAGCCAGCAGTCCGGCATTTAAAATAAAAAAAATACACACATAGTACAACAAACACACATACGGTAACAACACACACACATCAACTACAACAATACACACCATCAACCAAGAACAATTACACAAAAGACAACTTAAAACTAGGAACAAAACACCAGAGACAAATTAGAATACAACATGTACAAAAGGTAAAAACACCCAAGCAAGACAGTACTGTGTACAGTTTTTGTAATTGTTTTTTTTTTACAATCGTTAGTTCACTCGCGCTTTCACCCCAGTCTTTCACTCCTCATCACTTACTACTCCTATAAACCATTTCCATAAGGACTGGTTCCTCCCCCCCCCCTTCCCTATACTGCACTTCACTTCACCTCATTCCACTTCACTTTTACTTCGTTCACTTCACTTCACTTTATTGCACTTCGCTACACTCCACGTTAAATAAATTTTCCCTTAAATTTAGACTTTTCACTTCACTATACGCCGCTTCTCTCCACTTTTCGATGATTTCCAACACACTTTAATTCCTTTTAATTCAACTTAATTATCACTTCCCTTACCCTCTTTTTAAGAGTGACTGGTTTGCAGGGGAGAACTCCTAACACTTCTGCCGGTAACTGGTTCCAGTGTTGGATGGTCCTATTTACAAAAGAATATTTCCCTATATCCGTCCTTTGTCTCCTACTCCTAATTTTCCTTTTACGATCTACCCTGCTGAGGTAGTGTGGCCGTTCTAATCTGTCACCAATAGGCTTCCACGCGGTTTCCCCAGAGTAGGCTTTGAAGAGGGCACATATGCGTGATAACTTTCTACGCGACGCCAAAGTTTCCCAGTTCGAACTGTTCGTATAATGTGGAAATTTGGCCGCTTTCTTTTGCACCCTGTCCAACGCACTTATTTGAACCTCCCTGTAAAATAAAACCCGTGAAATGTTAAACGGTTCTTAGATCAGCCTGATGATGACTGTCACAAGTCGAAACCTGTTACACTAATATTATATTTTAAATGTTATTTGTGTTGATGGAAACATATTGTAATAAAGTAAATAATCTTAATTGTGTGCTTTCAGCCCGCCACAGATTACGCCAGACAGCCTCCCTTGCATTGCCCACTGCTGTCCAACACAAAACTGCCTGAATGCAGTGGTTTTATTTCTGCACAATTTACCACAACTTGTGGATAATTTTCGGCCCTGCACACAGTGGCGTCTATGTTCTTCCATTAGAAATGTGTCTGCGTATGTCATGTTGTTACACGAAGTAAAACAAACTGAAAACCGAAAGTTGGAGCGGTTTAGTGGCATACATTCATAACAAATTTGAACTAAATAAATCATCTTGTTTAATAAGTTGGAATTATGCAGACAGACTGTTGTTGTATGCGTCTGTTTACTGTCATAGCGGAACGCCTAGGCCATAGTACAGTGATACCTCGGCTAACAAAGACAATTCGTTCCGGAATCGAATTCGTTAGCCGAAACGTTATTTCCCGTAGGTTTCTATAGATAATCGTTTAGTTCGTTCTGGATGCTGCCCATTATTTAAAGATAAGTTTTATAAAATAGTAAAATGCACACAATAAAAGGGCAAGAACTCACCAAAGGCTGAGATGAACAACTACCCAATTGGATGAACGAGAATGGAAAGTAGAATGAAAAACCGACGATCATTATACTATTATACTGAAAATATATTATACAGTACACTTTAAACTATTAAACTGAAAATATATACACAAACAACGTTTTTGCTATTCTTCTTCTTCCAAATTTTCAAAGCTTATTTATGGTAAGTCTCCTCTTCTTCAGTAGCTGGCCTCTGTCTCTTTGCTAAAGGAGAAGTAAAAAATCTGTCCAAAGTTGATTGAACTTCTCTTAAGCTCCTGAAATGGCCCGACCGTTCATGTTTGCTGCTTTATGTTAGCGCGCGCATAAATGAAACATTCGTTAGCCGAATCCATATTCGTTAGCCGAGTCCGAAAACACCGAAAAAATCTTCTTTAGCCGAAAAACCCGTTAGCAGGGTCAGTCGTTAGCCGAGGTATAACTGTAATCGCTGAAATTAGCCATAACATTGGGAATCTTCCGGTGTTTCCTGAATTATTCCTGAGGAAAGAAAGAGGAATTTAGAAATGTCAGTGAAGCCTGCAGGTACATGAACCTGTTTTGTAGAGAAACGAAGATATTTAGGAAATAAAAGACGCAGGTTGGACTTTGTTGTATTTGTGTAACATGCCCGACGTTTTTGCACACTACGTGTAGCTGCTGGTTATGTCGGTAGGTTGAGGCTGGTTGGACAAGGCTGAAAGGAAGAAATGAATGACTGTGAACTTTCGGCGCATACAGACGCATCTATTAAATTTCTTTAGCCGGAGATGAACGCTATTTATCATGGTGTTGTGTCGTATTAACTAAGCAGGCGATATGAGCCCGAGGTGGGCCGAACTGCCGTATAAGGACTCCGATCGTGATTGATCGTGCACTGCAATGCTGGCAGATGAAGACGTGAGCGGCTTTTGTAAAACGGCACAATGGCTCTGTGCCGGCAGCTATATGCTGGCGTGTTGAAATATTGGCGGAATTCGACATGCATTACGACGCTTAACACAAGACAGGCACTAAGGGCCTAACTTGACACTGATGTAATACAGTCCGTGACGTGAAATGATGCAAGATGAACTGCTGGTTTGCGCACTTTACTTAATTGTATCCTGCAGCTGATGATGGGCGAATGAATTGCCGAAACATGTTGCAGAGTAGTAACAATAAAGTAACGTATAGTGTTGGGGTGTTGTGTTCGTGCGGATTGGGTTGTGTTGTGTGGGTTGGGTTCTGTTTGTGTGGATTGGTTTGTGTTCGTGTGGATTGGGTTGTGTTCGTGTGGATTGGGTTGTGTTCGTGTGGATTTGGTTGTGTTCGTGTGGATTGGGTTGTGTTTGTATGGATTGGGTTGTGTTCATGTATAATGGGGTATGTTCGTTTGAGCTGTGTTCGTGTGGATTGGGTTGTGTTCGTGTAAATTGGGCTAAGTTCTTTTGAGCTGTATTCGTGTGGAATGGTATGCTGCTCATTAACACAACAGGATGATTTGGCCCATAATTCCTGTCTAAAAACCTCCAAATTGAAAAGTAGAGAGCCGGACAGGATGAAAAATATTGCAGCGGTTCAGAAATGTTTTCCAGACAGCAGCTTTTAGTGTCTGGAGTGCCGTGTGTTCCAGAAAGCAGCTATAAGTGCCAGGAGCGCTGTGTGTTCCACACAGCAGCTGTTAATGTCTGGAGCGCTGTGTGTTCCACACAGAAGTTGTTAGTGCCTGGAGCGCTGTGTGTTCAGGACAGCAGCTGTTAGTGTCTGGAGCGTTGTGTGTTCCAGACAGCAGCTGTTAGTGCCAGGAGCGCTATGTATAAAACACGGCAGCTGTTAGTGCCTGGAGCGCTGTTTGTTTCAGACAGCAGCTGTTAGTGTTTGGAGCGCTGTGTGTAAAACACGGCAGCTCTTAGTGACTGGAGTGCTGTGTGTTCCAGACAGCAGCTCTTAGTGTCTGGAGCGCTGCGTGTTCCAGACAGCAGCTGTTAGTGCCAGGAAATCTGTGTGTTCCAGACTGCAGCAGTTAGTGTCTGGAGCGCTGTGTGTTCCACACAGCAGTTGTTAGTGTCTGGAGTGATGTGTGTTCCAGACAGCAGCTGTTAGTGTCTGGAGCGCTGTGTGTTCCACACAGCAGCTGTTAGTGTCTGGAGCGCTGTGTGTTCCACACAGCAGCTGTCAGTGCCAGGAGCGCTGTGTGTTTCAGACAGCAGCTGTTAGTGTCTGGAGCGCTTTTTGTTCCACACAGAAGCTATTAGTTTCAGGAGTGATGTGTTCCACACAGCAGCTGTTAGTGTCTGAAACACTGTGTTCCACCAAGCAGCTGTTAATGTTTGGATCGCTGGGTTGTTCCAGACAGCGGCTCTTAGTGTCTGGAGCGCTGTGTGTTCCACACAGTAGCTGTTAATGCCAGGAACGTTACGTGTATAACAGGGCAGCTGTTAGTGTCTGGAACGCTGTGTGTAAAACACGGCAGCTGTTAGTGTCAGGAGCGCTGTTTTTCCAGGAAGCATCTGTTAGTGTTTGGAGCTCTGTGTGTAAAACACGGCAGCTCTTAGTGCCTGGAGCTCTGTGTGTTCCAGACAGCAGCTGTTAGTGTCTGGAGCGCTGCGTGTTCCAGACAGCAGCTGTTAGCGCCAGGAGCGCTGTGTTCCAGACAGCATCTGTTAGTGTCTGGAGCGCTGCGTGTTCTAGACAGCAGCTGTTAGCGCCAGGAGTGTTCTTCCAGACAGAAGCTGTTAGTGTCTGGAGCCCTGTGTGTTCCACACAGCATTTGTTAGTGTCTGGAGTGTTGTGTGTTCCCGACAGCAGCTGTTAGTGTCTAGAGCGCTGTGTGTTCCAGACAGTATCTGCTTGTGTCTGGAGAGCTGCGTGTTACAGACAGCAGCTGTTAGAGCAAGGAGCGCTGTTTGTTCCAGACAGCACCTGTTAGTGTTTGGAGCGCTGTGTGTAAAGCACGGCAGCTGTTAGGGTCTGGAGCGCTGCGTGCTCCAGACAGCAGCTGTTAGTGTCTGGAGCGCTGTGTGTTCCACACAGCAGCTGTTAGTGTCTGGAGCGCTGCGTGTTCCAGACAACAGCTGTTAGTGCCAGGAGCGCTATGAGTAAAACACGGCAGCTGTTAGTGTCAGGAGCCCTGTGTGTAAAACACGGCAGCTGTTAGTGTCTGGAGCGTTTTTTTTCAGACAGAAGCTGTTAGAATTTTGAGCGCTGTGTGTAAAACACAGCAGTTCTTAGTGCCTGGAGCGCTGTGTGTTCCAGACAGCAACTATTAGTGTCTGGAGCGCTGCGTGTTCCAGACAGCAGCTGTTAGTGCCAAAGGCGAAATGTGTTCCAGACAGCAGCTGTTATTGTCTGGAGCGCTGTGTGTTCCACACAGCAGCTCTTAGTGTCTGGAGCGCTGTGTTTTCCACACATCAGCTGTTATTGTCTGGAGCGCTGTATGTTCCAGACAGCAGCTCTTAGTGCCTGGAGAGCTATGTGTAAAATACGGCAGGTCTTAGTGTTTGGAGCGCTGTGTGTAAAAGACGGCAGCTGTTTGTGTCTGGAACGCTGCGTGTTCCAGACAGCTGCTTTTAGTGTTTGGAGCGCTCTGTTCAAAACACGGCAGCTGTTAATGTCAGGAGCGCTGTGTGTTCCAGACAGCAGCTGTTAGGTTCTGGAGCGCTGCGTGTTCCAGACAGCGGCTGTTAGTGCCAGGAGCGCTGTTTGGTCCAGACAGCACCTGTTGGTGTTTGGATCACTGTGTGTAAAACACGGTAACTGTTAGTGTCTGGAGCACTGTGTGTTCCAGACAGCAGCTCTTAGTTTCTGGAGCGCTGCGTGTTCCAGACAGCTGCTGTTAGTGCCAGGAGTGCTGTGTGTTCCAAACAACAGCTGTTAGTGTTTGGAGCGCTGTGTGTAAAACACGGCAACTCTTAATGTATGGAGCGCTTCGTGTTCTAGACAGCAACTGTTAGTGTCTGGATCGCTGTGTGTTCCTGACAGCAGCTGTTAGTGCCAGGAGCTCTGTGTGTTCCATACAGCAGCTGTTAGTGTCTGGATCGCCGGGTTTTTCCAGACAGCAGCTGTTAGTGCCAGGAGCGCTGTGTGTTCCAGATAGCAGCTGTCAATGTCTGGAGATCTCTTTGTTCCAGACAGCACCTGTTAGTACCTGGGACGATGTTTATTCCACACAGCAGCTGCTACTGTCTAGAGCGCTGTGTGTTCCAACCAGCAACTGTTAGTGTCTGGAGTGCTGTGTATTCCAGACACCAGCTGTTAGTGTCTGAAGCGCTATGGGTTCCAGAAAGCAGCTGTTAGTGTCTGGAGCGTTATGTGTTCCAAACAGCAGCTGTTAGTGTCTGGAACGCTGCGTGGTGCAGCTAGTTTTTGAGTTGTCATCACGGGTAAGTGCAAACTTACAGACACACATAAGCACTTATTTGTACGTCACCTTTTTAACTGTGTGTACAGGCGCAGTTTTATTGGATACACATTTCTTCGTCTGTTGACTTACGGGTGACAACGGAATGCTCCGCGTAGCGTTGACTGATATTTTGTATTTTTGTGAAGGTTGGTCAGTCGTTTGAAGACCGGGATGCAGACTGGGCTGTTAGAGAATGTAGTACTGAGGGCCCTTTTTGTGTCCAGGAGGAAGTGACGGGAAAATTTGGAAAATTACAGAAAAATGAGCTTTTTGATTTGTACTGCTCACCAAATGTTATTAGGGATAGAAAATAAAGGGTTATTAAATGTATGGGTTTGCGACATATTTGGTGAGGGGTCTTAGCTAGACGGCACGTGCTACCGACAAGTGTCCACGCAGCTTCATAACTAAATGTACGTGCAGAAATTGGTTCGAGTTGATCATCATATTTCGATAGCAGGGTACTTGAATTTTGAAATTACCGCAACACACACACACACACACAAGGCATACGTTTAAATTTTCTATTCTAGAATCGCAAGAGAGACATTTTGGGGGGCGTCTTAACACTGGGGAGGAAAAGAAATGCCAAAAGGAGTTGGCCCACTGCACGACATGGAGACTTTTGTTGGATTGGAGGCATACAGCCACTTATTCTTAACCTTTACAATAGAGGAAAATGTGGTCAGTTTCACGTCCGGAACAACTTCACCCCCTGGACAAAGCTGAAGTGACTAAGTGACTCACGGAGAGTGTGTGGTGGTCTGCAGCAGGAACAAGCCTCTTAGCGGAGTCATCAGTCGGTTCACAACAGTGCAGCTTTCCGGGCAGCAATTGTTAGTGCGTTCAACTGCACACTTTCCTGCAGGCAAGCGGTCAGAGTATGAAGTTAGCAGATCGCCTGCACGTTGTTACTTTATTAGCAATCTGAATTACCTGTCATGTGCAATGCGTTTGCAATCTGAAGTACCCATTCTGTCCGTACCGCGCAGTAAACACTCTCCTTCTCTGTTATAAAAACCGGTCAGTTAATGTCGTACAGAGAGATAATGGATCTTTGTTCTGGGATCCACATAAAACACATAAATTCACTGTGGGGGCAGAACTTAGAATTGTTGATTGTTAAACTGGTGGTGTATATGGCGACCACTGGGCTGTAAAGGGTTAAATCTGTTACAAAAACCAGTCAGTTAATGTTGTATAGGGAAATAATCGCTGTTTGTTTTCAGATATACACAAAACACATAAATACTGTGTGGGCAGAACGTAGAATTGATGAATGTTAAACTTGTGGTGTATATAGTGACCACTGTGCTATAATCTTTGTTATAAAACCAGTCAGTTAGTGTTGTATAGGGAAATAATCGCTGTTTGTTCTGAGATCCACACAAAACACACAAATACAGTGTGTGGGCAGAACGTAGAATTGTTGAATGTCAAACTGGCTGTACAAACAGCGATTATTTCCCTATACAATATCAACTGACTGTTTTTATATCAGATATTTAACCCTTTAAATCCCAGTGGTCACTATATGTACCGCCAGTTTAAAATTCAAGAATTCTACATTCTGCCCACACAGTGTATTTGTGTGTTTTGTGTGGATCTGAGAACAAGAGAGCGATTAATTCGCTACACAGCGGCCCAGTACAGCGTGGCGGTACGGGTGTACTAAATGCAAATTTTACAAGCGCTTCTGACCGCCCGTCATGTCTTTTAATTATTTGTTCAACCTACAGTATATACCGTGCTTTAATTAAGTTTAAAAATAAGCTAAAGCGTACCTATAATTATCACACGAACTAATTAAATCTCTGTAACAGTCTATTGTTTTAAAATTGCAATTTGTAAGAGTTAGTTTAGTTTCTTTTTGGGTAATTCCCGGCGTCTGAGTTCTAATTGCCGACTTTTCGGAACTCACTGTCGGTTCCATCTTCACATGCTTTTGAAGATGGAACCGACAGTGAGTTCCGAAACGTCGGCTATTAGAACTCAGACGCCGGGGAATTACCCAAAAAGAAACAAATTATATTTATAACACGGTGCAAGATTAAAAACAATATTACACGCTGTCTGTCACTGTCGCACGGAAGGGAGTCAAATAACTTTATATGTAATTTATACACAGGAGTTTTATAGTATGTACTTCAGATTGTGTGTAGTGTCACGTCACCTCTCTATGTCAGTGTTTCTACAGTCAGTAGTGTCTCTAACGTTTCTAAGTCCATACACGTTACGTCACGTGGCACACAAACTGATTACTGAACCTCACCGCTCTGCTAGCCTCCTCAAGTCGATGTCAGTTGAGGCCGCTGTTCGGAACTCTGATAGGCTGCTGTGTTTGTGTCTGTGGGGGAGACGAAACAGGGTGTAGATTAAATTGCGTGGGTTTTGCGGTGCTGCACAATTGTGACATCAGCTGATAATGTGAATGTTAGCTGGTCAGAAGGACAACCGTTTAAAGTGAAGAGAGAGCGCATTGCTTGGTTACAGAGACGCCATCTGCAGTAAACCGCCTTTCTGCAGTTAATGGTGGTGATTCTTAACTCTAGGTATCAGCCAGCTGTATCGAAAACCCTCCGGTTTTTCTGCGATGCCAGTTCATCATTTCATACAGTAAAGTGATTATTGTCAGAGTGCAGGTAAGTGCCACTGGCTGTACACAGTAGGACGTAGATGTTCTGAATATATTTATGTGGGTTGAGCGGTGCTAAAGGTGTGGCAGACTAAAGCTGACAGTACATCACAGTGTGGCACCCTACATCTGACAGTACATCACTCTGTGGCAGTATACAGCTGACAGTACATCAATGTTTGGCAGAATACAGCTGAGAGTACATCACTGTACTGCAGTCTACAGCTGACAGTACATCAGTGAGTGGCAGTCTACACCTGGCAATACATCACTCTGTGGCAGTCTTCAGCTGACAGTACATCATTGTGTGGCAGTATACAGCTGGCAGTGCATTACTGTGTGGCAGTCTATAGCTGAACGTACATCACTCTGTGGCATTATACGGCTGACATTACATCACTGTGTGACAGTCTATAGCTGACAGTACATCACTGTGTGGCAGTCTACATCTACAGCTGACAGTACATCACTGTACGTGCCTGCTCTGGTTCAGGGGAACAAGCTTCAATCGAAATTAATCTACTCACAACAAATGCCGGTCAAAGCAACTCTTAAATTAGATATTCTTAAGCGCGAAAATATAATTTCAACACAAACTGGTTAATAGTTATAAAATTTACACTGAAAGTTTAAACTGATTACAAAACTGTAGTGAACCCTCGTAGTTGCACTTTCTTTTATGTTAAAATTACACTGTGGTAATTATGTTACAAGCCTACCAGCTATTTAAGTGTGTCGAAGTGAAGTAGTTATATAATTTGCTCGCACTGATACTGTTAAATTGCTCTAGAATATGATATGATGGTTGCACTTTTATCTTTATGTGTCGAAGTGAATTGAAGTAAAACACAACTTGCTAGCACTGACACTAATGATTCGTTCACACGTGTGATTGAGTGTGAAGCAGGGACGCTACCCTTGAAATGCACAAATATGCGTGAAAATTATCCAATTTATGTGTCGAAGTGACTTGAAATTATGCACAAGCTTGCTCGCACTGACACGAATTGGGAAAGGAACCATTTAAGTGCAAACACTGTGGACGGTGCTTGCAGAAGAATGCCTTGGAGAGACAAACAAAACCAAAAAAATGAAGGCATTTTGTGCCTAGTTGCACACAAAGGAAATATGTGGATGCTGGAGCAGCGTGGACTCGCGTGTGTTTTCCATGGTCGCGATTTTTATTGTGAGTAGCCGAGCATTCGAGGCTTGGCATCACGCTTACACTAAGGAAAGCGTTTGCAAAGACGCGTGGAAATTTCCTACACCTATGATTTGCTGACAATTCCTGATGATGCAGTGGTTTGACTGCTGCTAAGGCACGTTCACACAAGATGTCCTACTTTAAATATAGTTAGAAGAAACTTAAGATTGTCCTGCTAACTAATAATTAATGTATGCTCAAAATTTGCTCCTAGTGTGAACATACTGCCAGCCGGGTAGAAGTTGGTCTAACGTCTCATTAACACACGGTAAGGGACAAATGTTGGCTGTAGGGCGTTTAAATAATCCTTTGGGGGTCTTAACGGTGATTACCCGAACGATTCCAAACTTGCCGTGGTGAGTCTCCTGGATGAAAGATGTAGGGCACTGCAAGGGTGTCGTGTTGTCTTCCTTTATCAAGACCAGGTCACCTGGTTCTAAGTTCGGTGTTACACTCAGCAATCGATGTCGCTGCTGCAAGCTCTGGAGCTAATCAGCTGACCATCGCTCCCAGAACTGCTTTACCTGTTGTTGTTACGTTTGCCACCTGGAAAACCTGTTTAATTTGACGTTAGTTAAGTCAATAGCAGGTAATTGGTTGAGTGGTTCACCAATCAGAAAGTGTCCAGTGGACAAATAGGTAGAATTGGATGGGCCTTCGAATAAGGCACATAGGGGTCTGGAATTTAGAAAGGCTTCTATCTCCGACAACAGTGTGCAAATTTATTCATTTGTAGCAACAATAGAAATCAGTGTTCTCCGCAGGTGGTATTTCATTGATTTGACTGCGTCCTCCCATAATCCTCCGAAATGTGAGGCGTGTGGGGGAATGAAGTTCCACTCGCCTCCTTCTGCTCCCAACAAGTCCTTGATGGTTGCCATCTGCGATGTGGACTGCAGCATCTTGTAGACGGTATGGAGTTCATTAGCAGCTCCTTGAAATTTTGTTCCATTGTCTGAATGAATGGTCCTCGGTCTCCCTCGACGTGCGATGAAGCGTCTCAGGGCAGCAAGAATTCCTTCAATAGTCAAACTAGTGACTAATTCAATATGGATTGCCTTGGTGGAAAAGCAAACAAATAAAGCAATGTAACCCTTAATGATGGTCTTGCTACGGGTGTTCCGATTTTTAGGGAAATTGGTCCCGCATAATCCACTCCTGTGTTTAGGAATGGTCTGGATTGCTGGACTCTTGCCGATGAAAGCTCACTGTTATGCCCATGGAAAATTTTGAAAGTTGTGTGGGTGGTTTGGTAACCCTCGTAGGCTGGGTTGGTCGTGACCTCGGTCCGGCGACCCCCTTGGTTTATGTTCTCTTTTCTCTTTTTTT